>Ga0310038_10000995_pt1 | contig 22157 bp, 15 predicted proteins | sample Sb_taG_6_FD_200461 | JGI IMG/M metagenome (GOLD analysis project Ga0310038, IMG submission 200461) | Peat soil microbial communities from Weissenstadt, Germany - Sb_50d_4_PS metaG (v2) (version 2) | ecosystem: Environmental > Terrestrial > Soil > Wetlands > Peat | place: Germany: Weissenstadt... | reverse complement strand
CTTCCGTCGGCGCTGATTCATACCGCGCACCGGCATCCGTTGCGCTTTGCGATGGGCGACGCGCGGCGTCCGCGCGTGAAATGGGGCGCGGTGCTGCTCAGCTCGATCTTCCTGGCACGGCGGCTGAGGAAAACGTGGCAGGGACAGGAAATGGTGGGCGTGCTGCTCCCGCCGTCGGTGCCGGGCGCGATGCTCAATTTCGCGGCGATGCTGGCGGGCAAAGTGCCAGTGAATCTGAATTACACGTCGTCGAATGAAACGCTCGCGTCGTGCGGCGAACAATGCAAGCTGCAGACTACCATTACTACAAAGATGCTGCTCGATCGCCTGCCGATCAAGGCTCCGGGGACGACAATTCTCCTAGAAGAAGTTGCAGCGAATCCCAGACTTAGCGAAAAGATCATCGCTCTGTTGCTCTGGCCGCTTCCGGGGCGGTTGCTCGAGCGCGTGCTGAGCGGCAAGCGTCGTTCGCATCTCGACGATTTGGCGACGATTGTTTTTTCCAGCGGCAGCACGGGCGAGCCGAAAGGCGTGATGCTGACGCACTTCAATATTGTCTCGAATGTGGAGCAGACGGCGCAGGCCATAAAGCTCGACCGCCACGACAGGCTTCTCGGCGTTCTGCCGTTTTTTCATTCCTTCGGATTCTCGGTGACGCTATGGCTTCCGGCGGTGATCGGAATTGGCGCCGCCTATCATCCGAGCCCGCTCGATTTCGGAGCCATCGGCGCGCTGATTCGCGAGTACAGAGTGACTTTTTTGATTTCGACGCCGACCTTCTTGCAGGGCTATCTGAGAAAATGCTCGCCCGAAGACTTCGGCAGCCTGCGGCTGGTGATCGTGGGCGCAGAAAAATTGCCGGAGCGCGTGGCGGCGGCATTCGAAGATCGCTTTGGCATCCGGCCGCTGGAAGGCTACGGGTGCACGGAATGTTCGCCGGTGGTTGCGGTGAACACGCTCGACTATCGCGCGCCGGGTTTCCGGCAAGTGGGAGCAAAGCGCGGCTCGATTGGGCACCCGCTGCCGGGGATGACGGTGCGCATCGTCGATCCCGAGACGCGCGAGCCGGCGCCGCTTGGACAGCCGGGATTGCTGCTTGTGCGTGGCCCGAACGTGATGCAAGGCTATCTTGGCAAAGAGAAAACCACGGCCGAAGTGCTGCGGGACGGCTGGTACGCGACCGGTGACATCGCCACGCTCGACGAAGATGGATTCCTCACGATTACAGATCGCTTGAGCCGCTTCAGCAAAATTGGCGGCGAGATGGTGCCGCACATCAAGGTGGAGGAGAAGCTGCATGAGCTCGCGGGCGCGACGGAGATGAGTTTCGTCGTCACCGGAGTGCCGGATGGAAAGAAAGGCGAGCGGTTGGTGGTGTTGCACTCCTTGACGGACGAGGAATTGAAGACTGTGCTGGATTCCCTGCCGCACTCGGGATTGCCGAATTTGTGGATTCCGCGGGCGAATCAATTTTTCCGAGTCGAGGAGTTTCCGCATCTGGGATCGGGAAAACTTGATTTGCGAAAGGTGCGCGAAGAAGCTATCGATCTTTCGAAGCAAGAATGAGGTGCTTCCGCGGTTGGGTGCGGGCTTGATTGAACGGCGCGGTCGCCGGAGGGCGCAGCAAGCGGCGCCCCTACGGGAATTATAGTTGCGCGTAGGAGCCATAGACCTCTCGAAACAAGAATGATGGGAGCGTTGCTGAGCACGGCGATGCATTGAGCAAAAACCCCCACGCGCAAATGCGGCGCATGGGGCACCCCGCCTTGCAAAGGCATTTCAAATTTGAAATTTCAGATTTCAGAAGGAAGAGAAGAAACGGGGCGCAAATTGATTGCGCCTTGGTGGCATACCGTCTCCGTTATTTTGATTCTGGGATTTTTTGCTTATCGCGGGGCGCAGGCGCAGGAGCGGCCCAGCCCGCTGGGCGGGGCGGCCGGGTCGCAGGCGACCTCGTTCACGTTGCAGTACCTCATTTTGATTGGAGCGGAAATTCTGCTGGCGTATTGGGTGTTTGTCGGCGTGCATTGGCGCGGTGGAACGCTTTGGGATCTGGTGCGCGGGCGTTGGGCTAGCTGGCGGGATGTGCTGCGGGATTTTGCGATCGCTTTGCCGTTCTGGGTGATTTGGGAAGCTACGGCGCTGCTTTGCGTGCGGATCTTGTACACCGAATCAACGCCGGCTGGGTTCTATCATGTTCCTGCCGGTCTCGCGGAAATCCCGGCCTACTTCTTGCTTTGCATCGTAGTTGGATTCTGCGAAGAGCTTGTGTTTCGTGGTTATCTTTTGCAGCAGTTTCACGCGATGACGGGCAGCCTCGCTGCCGCCGTTGCGCTGCAGGCGATCGTCTTCGGGCTCGTCCACGCTTACAAAGGTTGGCGGCAAGTAGTCGTGATCACCGTGCTTGGCGTGCTCTACGGATTGCTCGTCGTGTGGCGGCGGAATTTGCGGGCTAGCATGATTGCGCACGCGTTCTCGGATATGTACGAAGGATTCCTGAAATTCCTTTTGCCTTGGCATCCCTGAGTCGAGACGCCGAAAACCCAGTGCCAAACCGGGGGCGTGTGAACCCGCCCCCCTACTCTACCGACAGGGCTACGTCTGTCGTGTGGACCATGCCGCCGTCCGTTGGCGTGCCGGTGATTACCAGCGTGAACTTGCCCGTCGGAGTGCCACCGCCGCCTCCGCAGCCTGCGAATACGACGCAGGCGAGAGCGGCGGCAGCGAAGCTGAGGCGCACGGCGCGGCGGCGCGTGAGCGCAAATGCCGCGAGCATCGCAAGGCTGATAATGACGACCGGAATGCTGCCCGGGAAATTGCCGGGGGTGCGTCGGTTTCGCGTGGATGGAGGAACGTGCGAGGCAGCCGTTACTGTCACGGTGGAGGCCACGGCGTCCGTGCCGTCGAGTGGAATCGTGGCAGGTGAAAGCGTGCAGGTGGCGTCCATTGGCGCGCCGGAACAAGTCAGATTCACCGTTTGAGTCGAATTGTCAACCGGCGTGACGGTGACCGTGAACGTGACCGTACTGCCGCGCGAGACGCTCTCGGAACCGGGGCCGGTCAGCGTGAAATCGAGACCGCCGGTGCCGGTGATGGGGACGACTTGCGGGCTGCTGGGATCGTCGTCGGTGAACGTGAGGCTGGCTGCGGCGACGCCTTCAGCGGTCGGAAGAAAACTGATGGTGACGGTGCAGGATTTGTTCGGAGCGAGAGAAACGCCGCAAGTTGTGGCGGAAGAATATTCGGCGACTTGCGCACCCGAGAGAGCGGGCGGCGCCGAGAAATTGAGAGTGGCCGAGGAATTATTGGTGACCGTGACGAGTTGCGGCTGGCTGGGAATGTTCAGGAGCACGCTGCCGAAATTGATCGAGGCGGGAGATACATTGATGACCGCGTTGGCAGAGAGCTTCGCGACGAAGCCATTCGAATTGCCGCTGGAAGCGCGGAAATTCGGGAGCAGGGCGCCCGAAGTGGTTGGGAAATTTGCAGATGACGCCGCTCCGACGATATATGCGGCGCCCGATGAATCGAGAGCGATGGCCTTTGCCGCGTCGCCTTGTGGGCCGCTGCCACCAAACGTGGTCGAATACAGAAAGACGCTGCCGCTCGGATTCAGTCGCGCGAGAAACACGTTTCCACCAACGCTTTTTGGCGCGGACTGAATTGCGCCGGGAGTTGCAGGGAAATCCGTAGAAGTTGCGATGCCCGTGACGTTGGCACTTCCCGCGGCGTCAACGGCAATGCCAGACCCGGAATCGTTTCCGTTGCTTCCGCTGAGATATGTGGAATAAACAAGGTCGCTGCTGCCGTTTCCCGCAGGATCGATCTTAGAAACGAAGGCGTGGAAATTGGAGCCCGACACGGTCGTCTGGGCGGCTCCCGCCGTAACAGGAAAATCGGATGCAGTAGTCGTGCCCGTTAGATAGGCCGCGCCGGCGGAGTCCAGCACGACCGACGTTCCATCCCCTCCGTTTGAAGTCGAGCCGCCAAGAAACGTCGAATAGCTGAAAGCCGATCCGCCGGGATTCACTTCGGTGAGGAACGCGTTGAGGCCCGATCCATTCAGCGCAGGCTGGAATGCGCCCGTGGTTGTCGGAAAATCAGGTGAATCGGTCCCGCCGGTTACGAAGGCGTCGTCCGACGGATCGAGTGCGATGCCAAATCCTGCGTCGGTGATTCCCGAGCCGCCTAGATAAGTGGAATACACCAGCGAAGAACCTACAGGCCTGAACTTAGTTACGAAAGCAGTCAAGCCAGAACTCTTAAAAGTCATTTGAATCGCATCTTGCAACGGAAAGTCTTTGGAAGAGGTGGTGCCTGTGACATAGGCGGAACCGGAAGAATCCACGGCGATCGCGGCGCCGAAGTCGCCATCTGCGCCACTGCCGCCAAGAAAAGTTGAATAGAGAAGTGCGGTAGCCGAGGGATTGAGCTCGACGACGAAAGCACTACCCGCGGCATTGTTCAAAGTGCCCTGGAAGGCGTTGACCGACGGGAAATCGGAAGACGATGTTGTGCCGGTAACGAAAGCGTCGCCCTGCGAATCGACGGCTATGCCCGCCCCGCCGTCGCCTGTCGGGCCGGTACCTCCAAGATACGTGGAATAGAGGAGCACCGAGCCGGTCGAATTGAGTTTGGAAATGAAAGCGTTTCTGTGGGTGCCGTGAAGATTGTTCTGCAAGACGCCGCTTGTAGTGGGGAAATCCGTCGAGCTGGTCTCGCCGGTGATGTAGGCGTTTCCGTTTGCATCAACGAAGATTCCGGCCGCGGCATCGGATGTCGTTCCGCCGAGGAATGTGGAGTATTGAACTACCGGATCGAAGATTAGAGCGCGATTGGAATCGTAGGGACCGAGTTGCAGACTGATTTCGTTGTTGCTCGCCAGGACGTATGAGCCTTCCACTTTCTCGCGGCGGTTCTCGATCAGTTGATAGATCTCGGGGCGATTGAGGCGGACTTCGCCTGCTGCCGTGGCGAGCAATAGATCGCCGGTTGGCGTCGTCTTGAGCGAATTGGCGCCAGCGATTTTCAGGCGGATTTGCGATGGGTCGGCGTGCGGGGCGATTTTGAAATCGAATTCCAAGTCGCGGCCGGAACCGTAGTAGACGAGATCTACGCCGGGATAAACGGCGTGATAGGCGACGCGGGAGAAACTGGGGATTGCGGTGCGCCAGCGGGCGGGATCGTTGCCGATGAAATAGCTCGTTGTTCCGGGCAGCGGACCGAGGCCGGAAATTGTGGCATTGGAATTGGCGCCCAGCAGGCAGAACCGGATCGCGGTGGACTCGCGGCTGGCTGATTGCGCGGCGGGTTTCGGGAGGATGGCAGAAATCGCCGGGACAATATTTGCCGGCTTGGAATCGGAATCGACGGACTTGGTCAGGACTAAAACGGCTTCTGTGTTTGCGAGGAACAGCTCGGAGCCGGAGCCGCGGGCTAGGAATTTGACGCGAGGATCGGCTTGGCCGCGATTGGCTTCGAAGCGCAGCGGGAGATTGCCGTACGCGGAGGAGATGGAGAGCCTCGAAGGGGGCGGCGCTGCTTGCGATGGTGATGGTGAGAAATGCGCGTGGGCGAGTTGCGCGTGGTTAGGGCGGCTGTTTGGAGGATGCAGCAGTGCCGCGACAGATACGGCGAGAAGCGTGCCCACTAACAGATATCTTGCCGCGCTGTCTGTGACGCGCGGAATTCGTTTTATAAATTGCATTCGTCTCCCCAATGACGGCCGGAACACACCTTGGGCCTGGAAGTATTGTCCACAGATGCGGTGAAAGCGAAAGTAGTTTGCTGGGCGGAGGCTGACCAGGACATTTTAATTGACGCCGCGCTCCGCGCAATATTGCGACCCTCGCTGACGACGTCGTCGTAAGATGCCGGCAGGGACGCCGGCGCTACCGCTGAAGCTCTCACACAAACTCGATTCGTTGCCGCGGGAAAACCATCAGTAAGACGGCATGCCCGGGTGATCCGGTTACGATTAAAAAATTGAGAACTTTACGTGCAGGAATTTCTTGGGGTCCTTTCTGAAATCGGCGATGAGGCCTCGCATGTCTCCGGTGACGCCGGTGAGATTATCGTAGAGCTGCGGGTCGGTGAAAAGTTTACCTGCGCTGCCTTGCGTGGAATTGAGCTTGGCCGTGGCATCGCGAACGTTGGCGGAGGCGTCGCGCAGATTATTGAACAGCGTTTCGTCGTTGGCGAGCTTGCCGAGGCTTCCCTTTCCGGCGCGCACGTCGGAGAGGACGGCGTTGCCGTTGTCCAGAAATTGGTGGGCGCTATCGTAAACGGCCGGATCGTAGACGAATTTACCGAGAGTGCCGCGCTGATCTTTCACGGCGGCGAGAACATCATCGGCGTGGCCGATCGCGGAATTGGCCTTTTGATAGAGCTCGTCGTTGGTGATTAGCTTGCCGAGACTTCCCTGCCCTGAGCGCAGGTCGCCGGCCATGGCGTCGATTTTTGCGGCGCTGGCGTTCAGATGATCGTAAAGCTGATTGTCGGTAAGCAACTTGCCGAGGGTGCCGCGGCCCTTCTTCACATCGGCGACGATATCGCTGACGTCGCTGGCCAGAGTGCCGAGATTTTCTTCGAGCTCGATGCCGCGCGCGACGATTTGCTGGATGGCTTTTTCTTCCTGGCTCGGGACCGTGGAGCCATTCTGCAGCGGAGTGCCGGTGAGTCCGCGGCTGATGCTGACGTAGCGATCGCCGAGGAGACCCTGCGTGACGAGGCTGGCGAAGGAATCGGTGCGGATATTTTCCTGGAAGCGCTTGTCGATGCGCATGGTGATCGCGATGTTGTAGATGCGCTCGGTCGGATTTTTATTCAAGGAGATGGACTCAACGTTGCCGACCTTTACGCCGCTGAGGCTGACGTCCGCACCCACTTGCAGGCCCTCGACTTCGGGAAGATAAGTCGTGAGGCGATACTTCGGACCGAAGGTGCCGCCGCCGGTGACGTAGAAAATCGCGACGGCCATGATGAATAAGCCGACGAGCACGAACACGCCCACGCGCAGTTCGGTCCAGGTCAATTGCTTTCGTTGCGCCATCATTCCCTCCTAAATTTGCGACTGCCCCGTTCGCGATGCTCTCACTCCGCCGAGACCAGGAATTGTCTCAGATACTTGTCCTTCGAAATCAACAGATTGTCGGCCGCATCCCGGAAATAGATTTCGCCATTGCGAAGAACGAGGACGTTGGTGGGCGCGACGTCGGGCCGCGCGCCATTGCGCGGCAATTGCACCACGCGATTGGAGGCGGGGTCGAAACGAAAATTGGCGAGGCCGAAAGCGTCCTGCAGACGATGTGTCGCGATGGCCGAGGTCACGCCGAGAGTGTCGCGCAGGCGCATGATTAGCGTGATGATGGTCTGCGAGGTGACGGGATCGAGACCCGCGGTGGGCGAGTCGTAAAACACAATCGGCGGATGATCGACCAGAGCGCGGGCGATGGAAACGCGGCGGCGCATGCCTCCGGATAGCTCGGACGGAAATTTGTTGATGGCGTCTTCCATCTCGACGAAACGAAGCGCTTCGCGGACGCGCGGCTCGATTTCGTCCTCGGAGATTTTTTCTTCGCGAAGTCGGAAGGCTACATTGTCGTCCACATTGAGGGAATCGAATAGCGCGCCTTCCTGAAAAACGAAGCCGATGCGCCGCCGGAAATCGAGGAGTTGGACTTCATCCAACTGGCCGAGATCCTGGCCCATGACCCAAATGCGGCCGGAATCGGGACGCAGCAGGCCGGCGGCGAGTTTGAGCAGGAGAGTTTTTCCAGAGCCGCTCTCGCCGAGGAGAATGATGGTTTCGCGAGGGGCGATTTCGAAGGAGATGCCGCGAAGGACCTCGGTATCCTCAAATCCGAGGTGCACTTTGTCAAAGACCACGAGCGGTTCGCCCGGCGAGGTTCCTGGCATTCAGTCTCCGGTAATCGTCCACCGCGCGAGCACCGAACGCGGGACCGGCGGACGGCCATGATTATAAGTCGGAATGGGAGAAATTGGGCGAGAGCGCGAGAGACGGGTCAAGGAAACATGTAGAGGAAGACTTTTGAGAGAAACGTGTCGGCCACGATCACGGTGACCGAAGCAATCACGACGGCGCTGGTGGTGGCGCGGCCGACGCCCTGCGTGCCGCCGCGCACGCGCAAGCCTTGATAGCAGCCGATCGTGGACAGGATCAAGCCGAATACCAGCGGCTTCGACATGCCCTGCATCAGATCGCCGAAGTCCAGTGCGTTGATGGCGCGGTGCCAGAATTCCGCGGGGCTGAGGCGCAGTTGGAAATAGGAGACGAGAAAGCCGCCGACGAGGCCTACGAAATCGGAGACGGCGGTGAGGAGAGGGAGCATCAGAACCGTGGCGACCACGCGCGGGGTGACCAGTTTGCGCGATGGATCGGTCCCCAGGGCGCGCATGGCATCCACTTGCTCGGTGACGACCATCGATCCGAGTTCGGAGGCGATGCCGGAAGCGTTGCGGCCCGCAACTAGAAGTGCGGTGATGGTTGGCCCGAGTTCACGTACGAGAGCGAGAGAAACGGCGTCGCCGGTCAGCGCGCTTTCACCGAAGCGTTGGAATTGCGCGGCGGTCTGCAAGACCATCACGACACCGATGAAGAAGCCGGTGGTGATTACGATGGGTAGTGAGCCGACGCCGATGTTGTCCATCTGCGCGAGAGTGTCGGTCCAATACCAGGGCGGCGTGAAGAGATTTGTGAGTGAGCGCGCGACGAGAACGCAATAATCCTGGAAGGCGAGAACCTGGCGCTTGAGGGACTCGGTCACAACGCCGGTGAGGGTTGGACTCTCGGTTGCGTCAAGCATGAGTGGTCATGATACGTGGTGCGCCGGGCCGGGAGAAGCGTATCGTTCGAGGCGCGAGGCGTCAAGCTGTACGCAGGCCGCGCTTACTTTTGCTTTGCGACTTGAATGGATTGTAGGTACTTCACCAGATTATCGACCCTTACGTAGCCGCGGTCGACGTCCTCTTCCACCTGGTGAAAGATGGGACCCCAGACGGGCATGTCGCGGGAACCGTGAGAGGCGATTACGTGGTCGCCGGTGATGATTCGGCGGACGCGGTCCGCCGGGAATTTGCCGTCGTTCATCTGCGCCAGGATGGTGAGATCGGGGACCGTGGCTTTCAAAGCGGAGGCGGCGGGACCGTGGCCCTTGGCATCCTTGCCGTGGCAGGAGGCGCAGTAGGCGCGAAAAAGATCGGGACCTTCGACGGAGCGGATCAGCTTTTGAAATTGCTCGTCCGGCTGCGGCTTTGATTGGGCCTGCGCTCTGGCGAGAGGCGCGGCGACGAGCGCGAGCCCCAGGACTAAGATTGCCTGTATCGTGGTACGAAACTGATGGCTCGCGATCTGCATGTCTGCGGGCACTCTCTTTCTATATGCCGAAAATTGAGACGAGGAAGGCTTTGGTCCGTGGAGAAGGTATCACTTCGCATCGACGGGCGCAAAGAGTGTGTGAGATCGGCCTGTGGGCATCGACAGCAAGGAAATCAATAGCGACGAGTGAAAGTTGAAATTAGAGGTATGCGGGCCGAAGATTGTGCTCGGACTTGCGAGGCCTGCGAGCTTTACCCTTGTGTGTGCGTCCGGTAAGATACCGCGTTTGCGTTGATGCGCGGGGCGCATTTCTACGATGCTGCGATTTTTTACGGCTGGTGAATCGCATGGGCAGGCGCTGGTTAGCTGGATTTCCGGCTTGCCTGCGGGCGTGCCTGTGGATCTGGCGTTTGTGGATCGCGAACTGCACCGGCGGCAGCTTGGATTTGGGCGCGGCGGGCGGCAGCGGATCGAGCACGATCGAGCGGATGTGCTGGCGGGCGTGCGGCATGGTCGGACGATTGGGGCGCCGATTGCGATTCGGATCGAGAATCGCGATTGGCCGAATTGGGAGAAGGCGTTGCCGATCGAGGACGTTGAGGGTGCGGTGGATGCGCGCAAGAGCTTGACGGCGCCGCGTCCGGGTCATGCGGATCTTGCCGGGGCGCTGAAATTTAATTTTCATGATGCGCGATATGTGCTGGAGCGGGCATCGGCTCGGGAGACCGCGGCGCGCGTGTCGGCAGGGGCGCTGGCGAAATTGCTTTTGCGCGAATTCGGAATGCGCGTCCTGAGCCATACGATAGGAGTAGGGCGCGTGAAGCTCGAGCGGCGGGCGAGTTGGGAGGACATTGAGATCGTCTGCGAGGATCTCGAATCGCCTTTGCGCTGCGTGGATGATGAGACGGAGACGAAGATGAAGGCGGAAGTGGATCACGCGCTGCGGGCTGGGGATTCGGTGGGCGGAGTATTTGAAGTTGTGGCGCGCGGCGTGCCGCCGGGATTGGGTTCGCATGCGCAGTGGGACGAAAAGCTGGATGGGAGGCTGGCGCAGGCGGTGATGTCGATTCAGGCTGTGAAAGGCGTGGAAATTGGCGATGGGGTTGGCGGGGCGTCGAGTCTTGGATCGCAAGTGCAGGATGAGATTGGATATGACTTGGAGAAGAAGCGATTTCATCGCAGCGCGAATCGGGCTGGGGGGATTGAAGGTGGTATTACGAATGGAGAGGATGTGGTGGTGCGTGGCTATCTGAAGCCGATTTCGACTTTGCGGCGGCCGTTGCTAAGTGCGGATTTGGTGACGAAGGAGCCGGTGAAGGCGGCTTATGAGCGGTCGGATATTTGCGTGGTGCCTGCGGCGGGGGTAGCGGGGGAGGCCATGGTGGCGTTTGTGTTGGCGGCGGCGTTTCTGGAGAAGTTCGGCGGGGATTCGATGGAGGAGACGAGGCGGAATTATGATGGGTATCGGAAGCAGTTGGATGGATTTTAGATGGGGGCTTATAGCAGGTTTAGGTAGCACAGCCACTCTTGGCTGTGTTTTCTCTCGAGTGCACGCTGCGAGGAATCGCAGGAATGGGCCGACACAGGCGGGAGTGCCTGTGCTACTGGAATATCGCAGCCTTATGGTGATGGCGAGATGATCCATCCAATTGTGAAATATGGGTCGGCGGTGCTTGAGGCACCTAGCAGGACTGTGGAGAAATTTGACGCGAAGCTCGCGGAGTTAGTGACGGACATGTTCGAGTCCATGTACGCCGCTTCGGGAGTGGGGCTGGCGGCGCCGCAGATTGGGATTGGCGTGCGCTTGGCGGTGATTGACGTTTCGCTGGGGAAGAATCCTGAGGCGAAGATTGTTTGCGCGAATCCGGAGATCATTCACGTTGAGGGGGAGCAGCGCGAAGAGGAAGGGTGCCTTTCGGTGCCTGGATTTCGCGGGTACGTGATGCGGCCGCAATACGTTACCGTGCGCGCGCAGGATGCTTCGGGGAAGGAATTCGAGATGCGCGGGGAAGGTTTGCTGGCGCGGGCTTTTTGCCATGAGATCGACCACCTCAACGGAATTCTCTTCATTCAGCATCTCAGCATGTTGAAGCGGGACCTCATCAAACGGAAAATCCGGAAACTGAAAAAAGCCGGGGAGTGGTAAATCCTCGTGGCGTTGCGCATTCTTTTTTGCGGGACGCCGCAATTTGCGGTGCCTTCCCTTCGTGCTTTGCTTGCCGCGCCTAACATTTCCATCGAAGCGGTGATTACACAGCCGGACCGGCCGCGGGCGCGCGGGCAGGAGACTGCGAGTCCGCCGGTGAAGGATGCGGCGCTGGCGGCGGGGTTGTACGTCTTTCAGCCGGAAAAAATCAAGTCGGAATCGGCGCAGGAATTTATCGCCAAGATCACGCCGGATGCGATTGTGATTATTGCCTATGGGCAGATTATTCCGGCTGCGCTGCTTGGGATTCCGCGGCTGGGTTGGATCAATGTGCACGCTTCGTTACTGCCAAAATATCGCGGGGCGGCGCCGATTCAGTGGGCGATCATCAATGGAGAGAAGCGGACGGGCGTGACTACTATGCGGATTGATGCGGGGCTTGATACTGGGCCGATGTTGGAGCGGATTGAAATAGAGATTGGGACGGATGAAACTGCGCCGGAGCTTTCTCGACGGCTAGCGGATGTAGGAGCGTCGCTGATTGTGAGCACGCTGGGGAAATTGGAGCGGGGGGAGATTGTGCCGCAGGCGCAGGATAATTCTCAGGCGAGTTTGGCGCGGCCGCTGAAGAAGGAAGATGGAGCGACGGATTGGTCGCTTACGGCGGCGCAAATTTACAATCGGATTCGCGGGCTGGAGCCTTGGCCTGGAGTGTATACAACGTTTCGCGGACAGGTGATGCAGTTCTGGGGACGGCCGGCGGAGTATGTCGGAGTGCCCGCAGACTCGGGGACGATTCGCGTAACGCGCGGCGAAGTTTTTGTGGCTTGCGGCGGCGGGACGTGGTTACGTCTTGAGGACGTGCGGCTGGAGGGGCGGAAGCGGATGCCGGCGCGGGATTTTGCTAATGGGGCGCGACTGATGGCGGACGAGAAGCTCGGCGCTTGAGTAGGTGGATTGTGGCTACGGGATGCGTTTGAAATTCTGAGAAGGCTTACCGCAGAGACGCCGAGGACGCTGAGTTAGGAAGAGAAACCGACGTAGATGGGCCAGCATGCAAATTAGTGCTGCACGACGGATTGCTTTCGATGTGTTGTCGCGTGTGGAGACGCAGCACGCTTACGCCGGCGATTTGTTGCACGCTGGGCTTAAGTCGAAAGTTAGCGCGGCGGATGCTGGGCTGGCTACGGAGCTGGCGCTGGGAGTTTTGCGGCAGCAGCGGTTGCTTGATTTTTTGATCGAGAGGCAGAGCCGGAAGCGGATTGCGGGGCTCGATCGCGAAGTCGTGCTTGCGCTGCGCTTGGGATTGTATCAACTGCGATTTCTGGATCGCGTTCCGGCGCGGGCTGCAATCTACGAGTCCGTGGAGCTTGTGAAGCAAAGCCGCAAGAAATCTGCGGCTAGTTTCGTGAATGCGGTGCTGCGCGGGGCGAGCGCGACGGCGCGTGCAGACATCGCCGGGCTCCTCCCTCCCGATTCCCCGCTGGCTGAACGGCTTGGAATTCTTCATTCGCACCCCACCTGGCTTGTCGAAAGATGGCTGGGGCGATTCGGCGAGGCCGGGACGATCGCGTTGCTGGAAGCGAACAATCGCGCGCCGGAGCTTGCGGGAGTGATTCATGATGCGAGCGCGCGAGATGAAATTGTGTGCTCCATGGAACGGAGCGGATTGCACGTTTTGCCGGGACGGTGGCTGAAGGATGCGTTTCGGGCCAGCGGCGGGAGCTTGGCGCAGACGGCGTCGTTTCGCGAGGGGCTAGTTTCCATTCAGGATGAGGCCTCGCAGATGGTGCCGTTGCTGCTGGACGTGCAGTGTGGCGATTCGGTGTTGGATTTGTGCGCGGCGCCGGGTGGGAAGACTGCGACTTTAGCGCGGGCTGCGGGAGCTGGAGCGGTAGTCGTTGCGGCGGACCGGCACGCGCACCGGCTTGCCTCTATAAAGAAGCACCTTGAGAGACTGCGCTTTCGTGGAGTTGAAATTGTTGAGTTGGATGGGACACTTGCGCTTCCCTTCCGGCGAAAGTTCAAACGGGTTCTTGTTGATTCACCTTGTTCGGGAACTGGGACTTTGGGGCGGAATCCGGAGATACGGTGGAGTTTGCGGCGGGAGGATTTGGGCGACCTGCATGAGAAACAGGTGGCTTTGTTGCGGGTGGGGCTCGGACAGCTTGAAGTGGGCGGCAGGTTGGTTTATTCGACCTGTTCGCTTGAGGCCGAAGAGAATGAAGCCGTTATTGAAGAGGCGCTGGGCGGAGTCAATGGATATCGGCGAGTGGGGCGGAAGGAGTTGAATCAAATATTGGAACGGTATTTTGTGGAAGGTGAGGCTGCGGTGGATGAAACTTCAAAAGAGGCCCGGCTAAAGCCGGGCCCCACGAAACACTCTCTCGGGGCGGCGTCGTTCTTCGATGAGGCCGGGGCATTTCGGGCTTTGCCTTCCGTTCATCATACGGACGGATTCTTTGCTGTGGCTATCGAGCGGGACAGACCGAGTTGATTCGTCCGCGTCGTTGGCCTTGCGGCGCTTGATTGAGTGTGGCGCGTCGGCCAGAATAGTGAGCGATGGAATTTCACGAGAGATTGCAGTGGCTGGCGCGCGTGGCGCTGCTGTTTTTTATTTTGGCATCGGCGGCATTTTTGAGCGCGATCACTGTGATCCGCATTGCGATTCAAGGGCGAGAAGTAATCGTTCCGGATGTGTCCGGCAAGAACCTCAGCGACGCGCAAGTGGCGCTGCATAGCCGGAGTCTCGGCATGAAGGTCGAGGATCGCGTTTATAGCCCTCAGCCGGCTGATGCAGTGGTGCGGCAAAGTCCGCCGCCGGGCGTGCGCGTAAAGGTCGGGCAGTATGTGCACGTGGCGCTGAGTCTTGGGCCGCAGCAAGTGAAGATTCCGGATCTCAGCGAGAAAAGTTTGCGCGCGGATCGCATTCAATTGTTGCGCAGCGGCTTGCAGGTGGGCGAGGTGTCGAGCGTGGCGTTGCCGGGCGAGCCTGCGGACACGGTGGTGATGCAATTCCCGGCTTTCGGCTCACCCGACGCCTCCAGTTCGCACATCGATTTACTTGTGTCTCTGGGATCGCCGCCGCTGGTTTACGTCATGCCGGATTTTCAGGGAATGCAGCTGGGCGAGGTGGAACCAAAGCTGTCATCGGCAGGGCTGAAACTGGGCAAGCTTTCATTCGTGACCGGGGACGAAGCGAGTCACGGAATCGTGGCCAGTCAGACGCCTGCGCCCGGAGCCAGGGTTGAGGCAGGAACCCCCATCGAACTGCAAGTAGCAGAATAGCTGGCCCGCAGGGCTGTGCTAGAATCTTGGGCGATCGTATGAGAAAGCACCCCATCGAAATCGCGCCGTCGATACTCGCCTGCGACCTGGCGAATCTCGCCGCCGAAGTGCGCAAAGTCGAATCGGGCGGCGCGCCGGTGATCCACGTGGACGTGATGGACGGCCACTTCGTCCCGAATATCACCCTCGGGGTACCGGTGCTGGCTTCGCTACGCAAGGCAACCTCTCTCCCCCTAGATGTGCATCTCATGATCGAGCGGCCGGGGGAGTACGTCGAGGCTTTTGCGCATGCGGGTGCGGATCGCATTCTCATACACCAAGAGGCTACGGCGCATCTCGATCGCGTCCTGGCACAAATTCGCGATCTGAAGGTCGAAGCGGGTGTGGTTATCAATCCGGGGACGCCGGTGGCCACGCTCGTGGAAGTGCTGGATCGGGTGGACACGGTTCTGGTGATGTCCGTGAATCCCGGATTCGGGGGACAATCCTTCATCCCCGGCGCGCTAAATAAGATTCGGGAGTTGAAACAGCTGAGGCCGCGTTACAATGGCGCGTACCGCATCGAAGTGGATGGCGGCGTGGATATGAAGAACGTAGCCGAGCTGGTGCAAGCCGGCGCGGACACGTTGGTGGCGGGGACCTCGATTTTTCATACTTCCGATCCCGCCGCGGCGGTGCGGCAGATGCAAGCCCTGGCCCACGATTCTCTAACGCAGAAGGTGTGATGAATCCAATCGTGAAGAAGCTCCGCGTCGTCTTTGTTTCCGGAATTCTCCTCTCTCTATTCGCCGCTCCCAGCTTCGCTGCGGGCGATAAAACTCAGAAAAAAACCAAGAAGCAGCAGCCCGCAGCGGCGGACACGAAATCGTCGGCCGAGCCTGACAAGGTGCTGTATGAGCGCTCGACGACGGAATACAAGAAAGGCAAGTACACCGAGGCGCGGCTTGACCTGCAGACGCTAATCAACACGTACCCCGACAGCGAATTCCTGGCCAAGGCCAAGCTGATGATGGGCGATTCCTTTTACAAGGAAGGCGGCACTTCGAATCTGACGCAAGCTGTGGCGCAGTACAAAGACTTCATCACGTTCTTTCCTTTCCTCGATGAAGCCGCTTACGCGCAGATGCAAGTGGCGATGTCGCATTACCGCATGATGGAGAAATCCGACCGGGACAATTCCGAGGCGGAATCTGCTGAGGATGAGTTCCAGGCGTTTTTGCTCAAATATCCGAATAGCCCATTGGTGCCGAAGGCGGAGCAGCACTTGCGCGAAGTGCAGGAAATCATCGCCGATGGCGATTATCGGGTCGCAAGGTTTTATTACGTGAAGGGTCCGCGCTCATACCGCGCGTCTGCGGCGCGACTGAACGAAATCATCGAGCGCTACCCGCTGTATAGCCAGAGCGACAAAGCGCTGTGGATGGCCGGGAATATTTACGACAAGTGGGAAAAGCGTGAGATCGCAGACCAGTATTTCGCACGCATCGTGCGCGAGTATCCCGCCTCACCTTTCGTCGGTGATGCGAAAAAGAAACTGACATCTGCGGGCGTACCGATTCCGCAGCCGGATCAGGAAGCTTTGGCTCGAGCCGCAGAACAAAAGAAATATGCGAGCGAGCGGCCCGGAGTGGTTCGCCGCTCCATGGGCATCATCAGGACGGGCCCCGACACTTCGATGGCGGCGCGCAGCGGAGCGCCCAATTTGACGCCACCCGTCGAGGCCACTTCGGCCACCGACGTATTGAAGCCTGGAGCCGTGCCGGGAGTTCTGTCATCGGGCGGCGGAGCGGGCGGTGGAAATTCGATCGCGGTTGAAACGGTTCCGGCTGGATCTGGCGATTCGACTGGGGACACTACTGCGGCGCCTCCGGCTTCGGGAAATCCTGCGGGCACCAGTGAAGTAGCGCCTGGCTCCTCCGATGCGGGTAGTTTGCCGAAGCCGATGGAACCCAGTTCCGCACCTGACGCTTCGACGCCGCCGACCGAGCAGCCTGCACCGGCAGCGGCAGGCGCGGCTCCTGCAGCCGCGTCTCCAACTGAAACACCCGCAGGGGAATCGACGTCTGTTGTAACCGCACCCGGTGCGGCGCCGAGCGCCGCGCCTGGCAAGGGGACCAGCAACGAGCAGACCGCTTCTACTCCCGAAAAGTCCGATCCCAAGGCGGAATCCAGCAGCAAGAAAAAGAAGGGGCTAAAGAAGCTCATTCCGTGGTAATTCGCCCCTCCACGGCAAAAGACAGATTGGTCGTCGCTCCGTTCCTCGAAATGACAGCGTTTTGAGCGTTTCCGCAAAGCGTTTGACTGCTAATTGGTGCGTCAACCTGTCCTCCAAGTTCGTTGACTCGCGCGAATCCTAGTGCTACCAATGGAGTTTCAGTCAACGAGTGGGTGTGTCGAGACTCGACGCGCCCGAAGGGGAAAACAGGTGCCCAGGATTCTGGTCGCCGACGACAACAGCAACATCCAGAAGATGGTTGCGTTGGCGTTCGAAGAACACGGGATAGATGTGGTGGCCGTCGGCAATGGCGAAGCGGCCGTGCGGCGTCTTCCCGATTTGAATCCGGATGTGGTGCTGGCGGATGTGTTCATGCCCGTCCGCAATGGGTACGAAGTCTGCGAATTCGTAAAGAAAGATCCGCGATTTTGCAAAATCCCCGTAATTCTGCTGGTTGGCGCTTTTGATCCGCTAGATGAACAGGAAGCGCGGCGCGTTGGCGCGGATGGCGTTCTCAAGAAGCCCTTTGTGCCGCCTGATCCGCTGATTGCCATGGTCACCTCGGCGCTGGAGAAAGCGCCGAAACCAGAAATCAAAGCGGCTCCTGAGCCCATAGCTGAGCTTCCAAAGGTTGTGCCGACGGCTCCCCCGCCGGTGCCCGAAGCGTTTCCTGAGCCGACGCCGGAAGAAGAAGCGTATATGTTCGGAACGGGCCGGCGATCGCTCGATGATGATGAGAAGACCGAAGCCGCTGCTCCACTTGGCGGCGCGGCGGGCGCGCCTGCTGCGGTGCAGACGGCGGTGGAAGCTGAGACCGAAGCGGAAGAGGAAGCCAAGTTTTCCGGAACGCGCGCGGATTGGCGGCGGCGCGAGGAAGTTGATTTTGCTGCCGTGCCGAGTTTCTCGGCGGAGCTGGTTGACGCGCCTGTCGAGGCGCGAGCGGAAGCGAGCGTTGCGCAAGAGATTTCGCCATTGGTGGAGCAGCGCGCCGAGGCGCCTGCGCTTGAAGCCGATCCATTCGCGGCTCAGCCACAGTTTGAGTCGAGTGTGGAAAGGGTCGTCGCGACGGGAGCGATTGAAACCTACGCTGAGGCGCCGGCAATCGAAACTGTCGATGCTGCGGCGCCAATCGTTCATGAGCCACCGCCGACGGCGGAAGTAGCTTCCGTGAGCCATGAGACCGCGGTAGAGACGCGGCCTCTGGAAAGCCCGGAATCTGTGCAAGCCGCTGCGCCGGTTGATGCCGCTGAGGTGCTGCCCGCGAGAGTAGAGGAGTCACACGCTCCAGAGTCCGCGCCAATACTGAGCGCGGTCGTCGAGACTGTGACGTCCCCGCGCAAGTGGCTGGATTTTCTGTTGCCCTCCCGGGCATCTCGTTCGAGCGAGCCGAGTCCGGCAGACGTGGTGGCCCGCCTCGAAGCACATTCTGCGCAAGCCCCGGTTGAAGAAGCACCGGTATCGTCGGAATCGCTGCGCACTGATGCCGCAAGCGCTGATGAAGCGGCCGTTGCTGAGGCGTCTCCTGAAGCGCCGGTAGCCACCTACGAAGCCGCTCCTGCTGAAGCGGTCTCGGAACCAACGCCTCCGGCTGAAACCGTCGGCGCAGACCGTCCGAGCGAAGATTCCGGCCAGCACTGGAGCGAGATTGCGTCGCAGCTCGCGGCAGAAGCGCCGCTGGTTGAAGCAGCGCAGACCGCGATGAATGCCGAGGGATCCGCGACATCCGAGTCTGGAGCGCCCGCGTTTCCGGCACAAGAGAGCGCTGTTTCGGAAGCGCCGGCCGCGGAGAGCTATGCGTCGCCGGCTGAAGCTTCCGCGTCCCCCGATGTCGTCGCGCCAGAAGTTGCGGCGCCGATCGCTCCTTCGATCGAAGAACTGATCGAGCGCGCGTCGGCTACGGCGGCAGCGCCGGCTGTGACGCCGAACATCGACGAAGTTGTCGCGAAGATCCTTGAGAAACTCGGCCCCCAGATTCAGGAAATGCTGGCTAAGGGCGTGGTCAAGCCCATGGTCGAAGATATGCTCAAGAATCCCGACGAGAAGAAGAAATAGCCCCGCCGGGTCTGCTTGGTTCTTTCCTCTGATTGACGATTGCTCCATCCGGCCCGTATATTAAAAAATTCGTAGCACGATGGTTCGATTCGCCGTGCGGCTTGCGTCGCGCGGATGATCGCATCACGACCGACAATTCGCACGCGAGAGGCCGCCTAGCTGATGACGCGCGAGATTCCCAAGGCATACGAGCCGCAGGAAATTGAAGAGCGCTGGGCCAGGTTCTGGTTCGACGAGAAGCTCTTCTACGCTGACGTGAAAGATCCGCGGCCACACTGGTCGATCTCCATTCCTCCGCCGAACGTGACGGGCTCGCTGCACATCGGGCACATGATGGATCACACCGAAATCGACATCCTGACGCGCTGGCGGCGCATGTCGGGCTTCAACACGCTGTGGCTGCCGGGAACGGACCACGCGGGGATTTCGACGCAGCGCGTGGTGACGCGACTGCTGGCGAAAGAAGGCATCGACTACCGCAAGCTGGGGCGCGTGGAATTCGAGAAGCGCGTCTGGAAATGGAAGGAAGAATCGGGCGGAACGATCACGAAGCAGATGGTGAAGATCGGCGATAGCTGCGATTGGTCGCGGGAACGATTCACGCTCGATGCGGGGCTTTCGCGCGCGGTGCGCGAGGCTTTCGTGCGCTTGCACGAAGACGGGCTGATTTACCGCGCGCACTACATGGTGAATTGGTGCCCGCGGTGCATCACAGCGATCAGCGATCTTGAAACCGTACACACCGAGCGAGCGGGAAAGCTCTGGTACATCCGCTACCCGCTGGTTGGATCGAAGGACTACATCGTGGTGGCGACGACGCGGCCGGAAACGATGCTTGGCGATACGGCCGTGGCGGTGAATCCGGAGGACGAGCGGTATCAGAAATTCGTTGGCAAGATGGTGATGCTGCCGCTGGCGAATCGCGAGATTCCGGTGATTGCGGATGCCTACGTGGATCGCGAGTTCGGCACCGGCGCGCTGAAAATCACTCCGGCGCATGACGTGAATGACTTTGAAGTTGGGCGGCGGCACAAATTGCCCGAGATCGACGTCATGACCGACAACGGGCACATGAGCGCCGCTGCCGGAAAATATGCAGGGCTCGAGCGCTTCGAAGCGCGTGAGAAGGCTGTTGCGGACTTGCAGGCGGCAGGGCTGCTCGAAAAAGTTGTCGAGCATACCCACGCGATCGGAACATGCGACCGCTGCGGCACGATCATCGAGCCGCGCGCTTCGACACAGTGGTTTGTGAAGATGAAGCCGTTAGCCGAGCCGGCGATCGAAGCCGTCGAGACCGGCAAGATCCAGGTCACGCCGGACAACTGGAAGGGAGTGTACTTCGAGTGGATGCGCAACATCCGCGATTGGTGCATCTCGCGCCAATTGTGGTGGGGACATCGCATTCCGGCGTGGCACTGCGAGGAGTGCAAGAAAATCACGGTAGCACGCGAGGCTCCCACGCGCTGCGCTCACTGCGGCTCTTCAAAGATCGAACAGGATCCCGACGTGCTCGACACTTGGTTCAGCTCGGGCTTGTGGCCATTCTCCACGCTCGGCTGGCCGGACGAGACAGCGGATCTCAAGAAATATTATCCGACGAGCACGCTGATTACCGGCCGCGACATCCTGTTCTTTTGGGCCGCGCGCATGATCATGATGGGGCTCAAATTCACCGGGCAAGTTCCCTTCCGGCAGCTTTATTTGCACTCGCTCGTGCTGACTGCCGAAGGCCAGAAGATGTCGAAATCCAAGGGGACGGGCGTTGATCCGCTGGATTTGACCGCGAAATTCGGAACCGATGCGATGCGCTTTACGCTCGCGAGCATGGCTGCGCCGGGCAGCGACATCATTCTCGCCGATGACAAGATTCTGAGCGCTCGGGCATTTGCCAACAAGATCTGGAATGCGGCGCGCTTTTTGTTTATGAATCTCGAGAAGTTTGAGGCGACCGGAGCGACGCTTGAAGATCTTGCGGCGCCCGAGATCCGCGACGGCGCGCCCTACTCACCCGGCGGAGCTGGGCAAAAAACGCTACCGCTCGTCGATCGCTGGATCTTCTCTCGGCTGGCGCACGTCACGGCGGTCATTAACAAAGCCCTCGAGGAGTTTCGCTTCCATGAGGCGGCGCACGTCGTTTATCACTTTTTCTGGGGCGATTTCTGCGATTGGTATATCGAGTGGGTGAAGCCGCAACTAACCGGAGCGGACCGGGACACAGCGATCGCAGCATGGCGCAATATTTTCGCGGTCATGGAATCGGCGCTGCGGCTCCTGCATCCGTTCATGCCCTTCATTACCGAAGAACTCTGGCATCGCCTGCCGCAGCGCGAGGGACAAAAGTCTATCGCGCTCCAAACTTTCGCTACTGCAAAGGCTGGCTGGATCGACGATGGCGCCGAAAATCAATTGCAAGTGCTTCAGGAGATTGTCAAATCGGCGCGCGAGATCCGGGCCGAACTGAAGCTCGATCCGAAGAAAAAAGTGGCGGCTGATTTCGCCACCAGCGACGCGGCAACCGCGGAACTCGTGCGCCAGAATCTCGATCCAGTTTTTCGGCTGGCGGCGCTCTCGTCGCTCAACGTCTCAGTCGGTGCGTTGGATTCCAAGGCTGGCGTTGTGCGCTCTACGGCGCAATTTGACGTGCGCATCGCTTATGGCGAGGGCGTGGACAAGCAGGCGGAACTCGCACGGCTGCGCAAGGAAGTGGACCGGCTTGCAAAGGACATTGAATCGAAGAAAAAGCGCCTGAGCGATGAAGTGTTTCTCAGCCGCGCGCCGGCTGAAATCCGTCGGAATCTCGAGACCACGCTGAGCGAGCGCGAATTAGAACATCAAAAACTGAGCGAACGGCTAGCGAAACTCGGGTAGCGATCGGCGACTTGCTCCGCGAACCTGCGTCGAGTAATCTGGCACACGCCGATGGAAGCTAAACGCCTAAAAGACATCCGCGGACTAACCGACCGCCGCATCGACGCGCTGCTCACTCTGCTCTCCGAAAATTCCACGATCGTTATCAGCGGCACGAAAATCGCAAAAGAAATCGGCGTCTCGCACGACACGGTATGGCGCTGGATCCAAAAGCTGCGCGCTCTGGGCGTATCCGTGAACGGCCATCCAAG
>Ga0310038_10000992_pt1 | contig 22197 bp, 21 predicted proteins | sample Sb_taG_6_FD_200461 | JGI IMG/M metagenome (GOLD analysis project Ga0310038, IMG submission 200461) | Peat soil microbial communities from Weissenstadt, Germany - Sb_50d_4_PS metaG (v2) (version 2) | ecosystem: Environmental > Terrestrial > Soil > Wetlands > Peat | place: Germany: Weissenstadt... | reverse complement strand
GTCGTCGCTGGGGTGGAAGCCCGTAAAAAGGGGACTGGTCGCATCGCCCGAGCAGTACCGATGGAGCAGCTTCAACCACTACGCTACCGGAATCCGAGGAGTCGTTGAAATCGAGTCGGAGTGGACGGCAAGAACTCGCGGCCCACTCATCGCGATAAAGCCGCGATGAATGGGGCACAGACCTACCTGTTTGCGAAGCTCAAGCGAGTGGCTGGATCGGTGAGTGGGCCACCCCCCTAACGCACAGCATCGTGACGCCCGAGCTTTCGTGACGGCGCCGCGGTAGCAAGATCCCGTAAAAGAAATCTCTATATCCTTGCCATCACACGCCTACGAGTTCAGGCGCAGTGGCGTGCTCTGTTTGAACCTCGAACGGAACATGATCGTGCCTGCAGATGAATTTCACAGCGGGCCGTGCAGTCATCGGGCCGGAGGGAAGGCCGCCGCCCGGCATCACCCACTGGCCCACCATCACAAATTGCCGCAATCCCGGAAGAGTGTTGGGTAGAGGTTTGAAGCTGTCGCCGGGCGCAACCAGCCATCCCTCCATCGTCCCTTTCCAATTGCCGGTGTAGCGGATGACAGTCGCCGGTGTTGATACATCGATGGTCTCGATGGCTCCGCGCACTCCGGGAATGCGTTTTTCCAGAACAGCGATGACGCCATCAGCGATGCGCTGCTTCTCCGCGTGATAAGCGGTGAGGTTGTCGCGGCGAAGATCTGCCCAGTATCTGAAATTGCTTGTAGGGAGAATGCATGTGACCGAAGTCTTGCCCGGCGGGGCGAAACTTGGATCGAAATGGAAGAAGCGGAAGCCGACGCTGGAAAGCTCGGTGCCGGGGTCTAACATGATGGGCGATTCAAGAATCGGCGTCAACATTGGAGGCTGTTCACGCAGATCGAGCGCCACGCCGAGAGACACCTGAAGATACGAAGCGAAGAGTTCTCTCTCGTCATACCTGTTCCGCGTAGCCTCGTCAGCGTATTTGCCGCTCAATAGGTCAAAGATGGTGGCGTGGCCATCAGCCGCGGAGATCACCCAATCGGCCATGACGGTCTCCCCGCTCGCCAATTGCACGCCCACCGCGGCGTCATTCTCCACCAGGATGCGCTCGACTCTGGCTTTGAAATGTATCTTCCCGCCCAGGCTTGCAATCTTGTCGGTGATCAGGCGGATCATCGCCTGCGATCCGCCGATGCAATAGCCCGCGTTGCCCGTATTCATCCAGGCCAGAGAAAGAATCATGGCGATGGCGGACATCTTTCCGATGTCTCCGTTGGAAAAGAAGCTCTTCAACAGCGGATCGGAGAAGCGGCTGGCATACTCTGTCCCGCTGATCTTCGAAAGCTTGCCGAGTAACGGAAAGACTGGCAAGTCCCTGAGCATGTTCAACCAGTTGTCAGTCAAGCCTCCTGAAGGGTCAAGCATTCTGAACTTGCCGAGACTCCGTATCGAGTGCGTAAGATCGCGAATCGCAATGCCGTCCTGCGGAGCGCGCCGCAGCAGTTCTGCCTCCAGGCGATCGACGTTCGTGTAGATGCTCAGACTGTCGCCATCGTCAGTTTCGATCCTGACAAATTCTTCCGGATTCACAAATTCCAGTTTTCCAATATCGAAGAGTTCTTGCCAATGAGAGTGAAAGTCTCCTTTGGGACTCGAGCCAACCAGCCAGTGCAGGCAAGTCTCAAATGTGTAAGAGCCGCGGCGCCAACTCATTGCGAGGCCGCCGGCCATGTCGTGCATTTCCAGCACTTCAACTTGGTAGCCACACTTCAGCGCATACACCGCGGCACTAAGTCCCGCAATGCCGCCGCCGATAATGACGATCTTCCGGCCATTCTGCTTCATTGTCCTGTACCCTCAGATACGCTTGGCGGGCGGAACCTATTCTCTCGACTGCGTATAAATGGACGACCGCGAAAATTGCGAGGAAGCTTGCCGCGGTGAGAATTAGGTCTAGGTCTACGCTGCACCCGCAACCATGCGACGCATTCTGATGCCAGCGCCGTTACCGCGCTGTGACAGAATGCACATATCAGATTCGAGTGCATTTTCTTCAAGAATTGCCGGAACCTTGAACGCAGATCGCTACAGCCTCAATCTGTTTATCTATGGGGGCCCGGCATTGCGATTGCCGGGTGTCGCAGCCCGATTTGTCAATGCTCGAACCCGCGCAACGCGCAAAAACACGTCAAAAAGTGGCTCAAATCCGCGTTCTAGAGGTCAAATAATTGCAAATAATTCCTCTTTCGCGAAATTATCCGCAACCCTTTGGCTCCGTTCGCAACCTGCGGAGGTTACATTTGCATGCGAAATGGCACCTGGAAAGGTCATAGCGTCGTAAAATCGCAACCTCTGATGGTTGCATTTTGACCCCAAATGTAACCAAATCCGCGAACGTTTCACGTGTGCAACGCACCACTTCAGCGAACATTTGTCATGATTCCAGACGCTTTACAGCCCCTGGGCCGAAAACCTGCACAAAAAGTAGTGCGACGAGTTCCTGCGCCCCCCAAAACCGTGATCGAACGAAGCGCCCCCGCACCCGGGAACACGGCACCCGGCCGATCAGTTTTTCTGATCTTCGATGGGCCAGGTGGGTGCGGTGAGCAGCACGGACCATGCTGGGCCGTCTTCATAGAACGGCGCGACCAGCTTGATAAAGGCGGGAGCGGGCGCGTCGGTTCCTTCGACCATCCACACCCCGACATCGGGCGGTTGCTTGCCGATGAGTGGGGCGACGACCCCTGCAATCCCTCCAAGTTCGGTATGGACGTTGAACCTGTGAGCCTTGCGATCGCTCCATCCCACAACAACCTTGTCGCTTCGATCGGGCGCGATCGTCAACTGCACGATCCGCGACTTCGGACCGGCGGCGAGATAGGAAGCCTTCAGTTGGGCCGCACCGTGCGGGAAGTTCTGCACCAGCAGTGGGACCATTCCATTGGCAAGGTCACGAGGAAGATTCATGTGCTGGCTCTTTGCTTGCTTGTCTTTACCGGACAGGTCCACCCAGGAGACCTCGTTTTTCGCAACATCGATGGTGACTTCAGCGGGCTTTGGGAACGACGGACCTTTCTGGATGTGGTGGTCGCGAATGAGCTGGAAGGTTGATCCCTGGCGGTATACGGTCTCTTCATCGTCCACCGACCCGTCGCGAAACTGAAAGACAGTTCGCGAACGAATCAAGTTTCCATGCACCTCGTTGGTCTGGTCGCCCACTGCGATTTCTTTTCCGTTTTCATCTTTCAAAAGCAGAAATCCATGGATGGCGCCCTGTTTGTAAACGACCGGAACCTGTTCTGCGGCGAGAGAAGTCGCGGCAATGGTAAGTGTAATGAAGATGAAAAGCAGGTGGGTTGTAGATTGAATGCGCGGAGAAGGAATAATACAGCCCTCCATTCGCCTTCTGGATGGAAGAGAGTGAAAGGGAGTTGTCCTTGATATGGGGTGTGGGCGGTGGATGGGCCCTGGCTATTCGGCGTGGAAGATGACGTCGAAGAGGAGCAGGCTGGCGGTTGTGAAGATGATGTCGTAGCCGAGGAGCATCTTGATCCAGAGGGTGGGGTCGCTGTCGCCGGTGAAGATGGAGGTGGTGGCCTGCACCATGGCGAGCAATGCGGGAATGAAGATGGGAAACAGAATAATGGAGAGCAGCAGCTCACGGTTGCGGCTGCTCATGGAGAGCGCGGCGAAGAAGACGCCGTTGCCGACCAAGGCCCACGTGCCGAGGGGAAGGACAAGGAGCAGAAGCCATCCTTGCCCGGCGATGTGCAGGTTGTAAAAGATGAAGAAAAACGGCGCGAGGAGGACCTGGACGATGGTGACGAAGAGAAAGTTGGCGATGGCCTTGGCGAGATAGAGCTCCGCGCCCGGCGAAGGAACCATCCGCTGCGCGTCCATGACCTGGTGACGGATTTCGCGCGACCATGCCTGGTTGAGCGCGCTGACTGAGGCGAACATGGTGGCCACGCAGAGCACGCCGCCCGCGATCTGCTGTGCAAACGCGCCGCGCGGATCAAAGGCGATGGAGAAGAGTACGACCACGAGGCCGGAGAAGAAGAGCATGGAGATCATGGCGTCGAGGGTGCGCCACTCGATGCGGAGATCCTTGACGAGATGGGTGAAGAGGGCGCGGGTCATGCGGAGTGGCCCTCCGAAGGTGGTTTCGCTTCTTTGGTAAGGTCGGCGGTTTGAACGGGTTCACCGAGCGCAGAGGCGGCGCGCAGGTAGTCATTGGGCGTGAGAATGAGCTGCGTGCCGCGCGTTCCGGCGGAGACGCTGATCTTGTCGAAGAGAATCGCGGTTTCATCGACGAAGACGCGATAGGGCTTTTTGGCGCCAAAGATGGTGACGCCGCCGCGAATGTAGCCGGTGAGGGGCTGGACATCTTTGAGAGGAGCCATTTCGGCTTTGCGCCATTCGGCCAGACGCGCGAGTTTTTTGAAGTCGAGGGCGGCGTCGCCGGGGATGACGGCGAATGCATAGTTGTGCGCGGCGTCGCTCGTCAGAAGGGTTTTGAAGACCTGCTCGGCGGGCATGTCAATCTTTTTGGCCACGGCAATCGCCGACAGATCGTTTTCATCCACTTCGTACTCGCGGAGTTCGAATGGGATGCCGAGAGACTCGAGGAAGCGCGCGCCGTTGGTCTTCATGCTGTCGGAGCTCCCCGATCAAGTGAGGCGACGCGGCCGGCCTGGAGGGTGATGACCCAGTCGGCAATGGGTGCGGCGAGATCGCGCTGGTGGGTGGTGAGCACAATCGTGCGGGCGCTCTGGCGGAAACGTGCGAGAAGCTCGACCATCTGGCGAACGCTTTCGACATCCATATTGGAGAAGGGCTCGTCGAGCAGGAGCAGATCGGGTACGTGAAGCAGCACGCGCGCGAGCGAGGTGCGCTGCCGCATTCCCTGCGAATATTGGCCGACGTAGCGATTGAGATCGGGGTCGAGGCCGACCTGGCGGAGCGCATCGGCTGGCTCCAGGCAGGCGCGTCCCGGATAAAGGCTGCGGAAGTAGAGCAGGTTCTCCTGGGCGGTGAGCTCGTCGTAGAGCATGGCGGCGTGGCTCATGTAACCGATGCGGGCGCGGGATTCATGCGGATCGGAGTTGCCGAAGACGCGAACCGTGCCGTGGCTCGGGCGCAGGAGTCCGGCGAGGATGCGCAGAAGCGTGGATTTGCCTGCGCCGTTGGGGCCGAGCAGGACATAGCAGCGGCCGGGCTCCAGGTCCAAGGAGACCTGGCGGAGCGCGGCAAAGGTGCCGAAGAGCTTAGACACCTGATCGAACCGCGCGGAAGGCGTTTTGCCGGCGGCCGCGGATGCGTTGACGTTCATTCGATCAGTTTGCGGCGGTTTGAGCAGTCGAAGTGGGGGCGGGGTTGGGGTTGGACGCGGTGGATGGTTTTCCGGAGGCCGGCGCTGCGCCGGGCTGCGGCGGCGCGTATTTGCTGGCGCACTTGGCCTGCAGTTCGGTGGCATGGAAGACACCGTCGCGGCCATAGGTGCCGATCGCCAGGGCTTCCGCGTCATTCTTGAACGTATCCGGAGGCGGCTCGGTGCCCTTGTAGGTCACTTTCAGGAGGCGGCCGGTCGGGGCTTTGGGCGAATGGCTTTCGAATTCATTCATCACAAAATCGACGTGCGTGCCGTCCTGCTGAATGGTGCCGGGCTGCACAAAACCATCCACGCGCAACTGGCTGTGGTAGACCTTGTCGCCCATGCCACGCAGTTCACCGATGTGCACGAAGTAGCTCTTGCTGGATCCGTATCCCGTGTAAGCGAGCCAGCCGATGGTGCCCAGGATGACGACGGATGCGATGCCAATGCGGAGGGTATTTGGGGAAACCTTCATGATGCTCCATCTATAACGATACGAGTCGGGGGACGCGGGGTCAAGGAAGCAGGGACAAAGGGAGTAGCCAGTAGGGAGTAGTCCGTAAGGAATAGCCAATAGGGACTAGCCGGTAGGGATTAGGGACGACGGATTACCGTGGGCAGGGACTGAGAGGCGCGCGAACGAAAAAGGCGCGAGGGTCAGGCGGTGGGGCGGGATTTCGCCACTCTTGGGGAGCTGCTGTTAGCCACGCGGGCCGGCTGTAACGAAGTCGCAATGGCCGGTATAAGGATCATTGCGATCAGGCCCAGTTCAATAAATAGCTCGCTCATAAGAACCTCCCCTTGCAACTCCTTACCGGTGATTTCTTTGATGTGTGCGCGCCCGCTGCACCGACACGAAAACGGCCGGGGAAAGGATCAAGGCAACAAAGGCGAACCCAAGCAATAAGTCCATCATGGAAGTTCCATCCCATGTTTGCTGCTATGCGCGTTAAGGGCTCTATCGGCAGCTTGACTCTGGACGATAGCGCTCGAACGGGCTCATGGGGAATCACTCCTCGGTGGAAGAGATATAGCTATTTGGGGGTAGCAATGAGATTCGGGGCTGTGGAGGCTGGCGGAGACGGCATGAAGCCGACGTAACTTATGTAACGACGAATCTCGACTGATGGATGTCAGAGCGCGGTTATTGCGCCTTTTCCAGGACGCCTGCTGCGCGGTCGAGGGCGTCGGCGAGAACCTGCAACTGCTGTGCGGCGAGACTCGCGTTTTTGACGTCGATGGCCTCATTGACGCCAGGAATGACCACGGCGGCGTAGCCGGTGTACTCGCCGGGAGCGTAAATCGTATGCCGGAACCACGGGCGATTAGGCAAACCGTCCGGTGAGAGCAGAGCTGTTTCTGTTTGGCGCAGAGCGAGATTGAGTTTGGCCAAATCGCCGGAGGGCGCAGATTCGACAGCATGCACCTGCTGGGCCGCTGCGGCGAAGCGGGCCACGGCGGCTTCGGCGGGCGCGAAGTCGAGGCTGCTGATGCCGGCGTCGGCAGCTTTTTGCTTGGCCGCGCCGATGTAGGCTGAAATCGCATGCGCGTAGGCAACGTAGTCGTAGGGGAGCACGTCGGCGTCGGCCATTCGCATGGTTTCGAGTCCAAGGACTCGCGCCATTTCCTGCAAATTGAGGAAGTGCGGATCGGCGTTTTGCGTGAACCAGGCGAAGTCATCGAAGGTGGAGTGGTAGACGCCATAGGGACCGCCGGAAGTGACGTCGGTTGACGGCACGCCAGCGTGTTGCAGGAACGGCGTGAAATCCGATCCCGAGCCGAGATCGCCGACATGCACCTCATCGGACTTCTCCGGCGGGGCATTCGAAGCGCGATGTTCATTGCCAGCGGAGCGGTTTGTGCGCCATTGGTCGAAGACCGTGCCGGCCATCGGGCTGGGAACTTCGCGGGTGATATTGCGGACAAACTCCTTCAGGGAAGGCACGGCCGCGGCGGAAAAGTTCGGGCCCGAGACGCCGACGTCCACATTGAAGTATGCGACGGCCTGATCCAGGGCCTGGGCCTGCTGCTCAACCCATTCGGTTGATCCGATCAGGCCCTCTTCCTCGGCGTCCCAACTGCAAAAGATGATGGTGCGTTTTGGCCGCCATCCCTGCTGCGCCAAGTCGCCGAGGCCGTGCACTGCTTCCAACATGGCCGCGGTGCCGCTGTTGGGGTCAACGGCGCCGTAGACCCATGCGTCGCGGTGATTGCCGACAATCACCGCTTCGTCCGGCTCCTGCGCTCCCTTTATTCTTCCGATTACATCCCAAATGATGCGCCGCTCGTAATCCTGCTGGGAGACAAGATGGACTTTCGCTCCGCCGGGACCGAGGTGATAGCGAAACGGGAGCGCACCTTGCCAGCCTTCCGGCACTCCCGGACCTTTGAGCGCCTGAAGAATGGGCGCGGCATCGTGATAGCTGATGGGGATGGAAATGATGTGCGGCTGATCGCCGTCGGGGCCGGTGAAATTCTTGACGCGCGCAGAGTCAGGCAGCTCGGGCGTGGATGCGACGCCGGGTGTCTCGGGATCGCCGGGATACTTGAACAGATACTGCACTGAGCCGCGTTGCACGCCAGTTGCTGGCCGCCAGGGACCGTTCGGGTAGGGATCTCCTTTGTAGTAGCCATCGTCCTGGGGGTCGGAGTAGAGAAGAACGCCGATGGCTCCGCGCTGCTCGGCCAGGTAGACCTTGACGCCGCGGAAGTTGGAACCATAACGGCAGATGACAATCTTTCCGCGCACATCGACGTGCTGCGTCGCGAGTTCGTTGAAGTCTTCAAGACGCCCGTAGTTCGCGTAGACGACCTCGCCGGTCACGTCGCCCGATCCGGACGATCCGTTGAACGGCATCACGACGCGGGGGTTGTCCTGTTGGGCGTCGCTGGTCACGTGCTCGCGCGTGGGCCCGCTCATGAGCAAATGGCCCTCAGCATCAAACGCCTCGACGCGCACATCCTTCGGCCAATTGAGGAGCACGCGGTAGGGAACGATCGTGGTTTCGAGCCCGGCGGCCCGGAACTTGCCAGCGACATATTCCGCGGTTGCGTGATCCTCGGGGGTGGCGGCGAGGTGCGGCTCCGCGGTGAGTGTTTTCAGCTCTTCACCGGCCAGCTTGGCGTCGGGTACAGCGAGAAATTTCTCTTCGAGTTTCGCCTCGGCGCCGAAGTCGGAGTAGCCGAAGGCAGTCTTTTGCGTCGGCGCTTGCGCGGCCAACCGGTTCGACGAGGGCCCCACGAGAAATAATGCTGGAGAAAGAAAAAATGCAGCCGCGACGCGCACGTTCATCAAGTGAGGCCCTCTCCGTGGTTTGAACCGGCAATTCTATCAGCTAACAGGCTGGGCGCAGTGGGCACAGCGCCGCGCTGCGAGCGGAATGTCGCTGAGGCACTCGGGACAGGCTTTTGTGGTGGGTGCGGCAGGGGCTTCGGCCTTCTTCATGCGCTTCGCGATCATGTTCATGGGAACAACGATGGCAAAGTAGATTGCGGCCGCCACCAGCAGAAAATTGATGAGCGTGTTGAGCAGTTTGCCGATGTGAATTTCACCCGGAGCGACGTAATTGGCCGGGAGCGGGTTGGGCGGCGGCGGAACTTGGTGCAGCACCGGTACGTGAATCACCAGCGATGAGAAGTCGGGAGCACCAGCCACAGCCGCAATCGCGGGAGTGATGACATCAGCCGTGACTGATGCAGTGATGGCTCCGAACGCCGCGCCGATAATGACGGCGACAGCCAGGTCAACGACGTTGCCGCGCATGATGAAATCTCGAAATCCCTTGAGCATCGCTTCCTCCGGCGCATGACTGGTTTGAACGGCATTGGGGCATACAGAGACAAGGGGCCGATCGCGAAGAGGATTGCCGTTCTGAGCATGCGCTTCGCCCATCGTACACGGTGAGCTGTCAACGCCGCAGCAAACTTTTTGGGGCGTGGAGCGGTTCACGGGACCGTCATCAACACGACGATGGCTGTGAGGATCAACAGGTTGGCATAGAGGAGGATGAGGATGCCGGCGTGGTACAGGCTCCATCGACGTTGCAGGCAGCGAGCCGTTTCGGCCATGCCCCACGCCGCGAAGAGCAGGGCAAGGATCTGCCACGGGGAACTGTGAAGGTTCTGGATATTCGGGAAGCCTGCAAGCCGCAGGCTGGCCAGAAATGCTCCTACCGACAGAATGATGGCGCGCACAAGTGATCGTTGCCGCAAGCGGAAGGGAGAGAGGAAGGGCACAACCTTTCAGGGTATCGTGCGGAGACGGCGGATATTGGCTGGCGGATTGAGACGGGCGTGACCTGGCGGCAAAGACAAAGATGCTGCGAGCGTGGGGCAGCCACAGGTGCGGGCGGGGCGCCCGCACGACGGCCGGTCGGAAGACCGGCGCTACGGCATGAGATGAAATTTCAGAGGGCAAAATGCCGATGGCTGTTGTACTTTGTTCGGAGAGGTCGTTCCTATGAAGATCCCAACAATCCACGGTTTTACTTTGCCATTTGTTGTTCTGTTGTTCGCTGCCATTGCTCTTATTTTCACCGGCATGCAATTAGCTGCGCAGCAGCCTGCATCTGACGCGCCGGCCACGGCTGGGCAGCAGGATGCACCGCCCCCGCCCCCGGGGCCATCGCCGCCAGCGGTCCTCGAGAATCTCATTCCCGCTGATCAGCTTAGCTTTCTCCACGACTACGCCAACGACACGCCCGGGAACCTACTGAAGGACAAGCGTTTCAAGAATGCGATGAAGCAGGCAATTCCGCACACCGAGTATCACTACGGGTCGGACAAGTCGTTGATGGATGCGAGCGAGGAACTGCTGGGCACAATGGCGATTCCCATCACGATAAGGGATCACCGATACGTGACCATCAGCACGCGCGGCGGATCGTACCTGGCCGGAAAGACGATGATGTGGTTCGATATGCAAACCGGGTTGGCGCTGGGAAGTATCTACTTTCATCCCACGAATGGCGAACCCGCGCCGACGCTGACGATTTTTTCGAGACAGCTGACCGACACGGAGCTAAGCATGGGCCAGTTACCGCCGGAGTTCCTCTCTGACCTGGACAGATGGGAGAGAGGGACGGGGATTCCCGCGATTTCAGCGCGATACTCTATTCCAGCCAACGGCAAAAAATATGTGCTGGTGCACGACGAAGATTATTGCTTCCATTCCGAGGATGAGCCTACGCCCGAAGGATGCGAACAGGACAACGCCGACGCGGCCGACGCCGATATGAACGCCGCGTACTTTATGCAGGAGACGCACAACGCCGCAAATGCGACCGCGTGGATGCTGGAGCCGGATCAGATTGAATGGCTGGCGGTGCGCGACAGGACGTGCATTGGCCCCCATGGCCTCGCGTGCCGCATTGAGATTACCCGGCGGAGAACGGGCGTGCTGATCGGGCATCCAGTGCCCGTGCCGCACGGCGGACCGCCGCGCGTGGCGCGCAAGTAGGTGCGGAGAATTCCATCCCCACGCCAGCGACAAAAGTCCGCTGCGCAGGATCGCGAGGCTCCATCCCACAGACAAAGACCCGTCTGCAGAGACCCCGGGGTGAGGCACCCGGATTTGCGTAATGGCGCAGCCTGAAGCGGAAAGCGATTGCGCGAACCCACTCACCGGGTGATACACTCGGTGAGCCCAGTTTCGGGCTCCCCAAAAATCCAATCATCCCGCTGGGCGAAAGAGGAGGTCGACCATGCAAGCAGGAAGTTCTGCGGAACAGCCACTGAATCCTGGCATCGTGTTCGAAATGCTGAATGCGCATCAGCGCACGGATGCCTTGAAAGCCGCGATCGACCTTGACCTTTTCCGGGCTGTCGGCGAAGGGCCAGGAGATGCGGCGTCGCTCGCTCGCCAATGCTCGTCATCGGAGCGCGGGATCCGGATCCTGTGCGACTTCCTGGTGATCAACGGAGTGCTGGCCAAGGAGGATGGACATTACAAACACACTGCTTCGAGCGCGGCGTTCCTCGATCCGCGGTCGCCTGCGTGCCTGGCGTCGATCGCGCAGTTCCTTGGCAACCAGGCCATGAACGAGCCATTTAGCCAGCTGGCTGAAGTCGTGCGCAAAGGCCGTACAACCCTTCAAGGTGATGGAAGCGTGGAGCCGGAGAATCCGATCTGGGTGCAGTTCGCCGAAACCATGGCTCCCATGATGGCCCCAATGGCTGCTCCGTTGGGCGCGGTGGTGCTGAACGGGCACGAAGGCCCAATGCGCGTGCTCGACATTGCCGCCGGCCATGGGCTGTTCGGGATCGAGATTGCAAAACAGAACCCCCGGGCGCATGTGACTGGACTGGACTGGGCGCCGGTGCTGCGCGTGGCTCTGAAGAACGCCGAGAAGGCGGGTGTGAAGGCCCGTTACGACATGCTGCCGGGCAGCGCATTCGAGGTGGACTTCAAGGGGCCGTACGACGCGGTGCTATTGACGAATTTTCTGCATCACTTCGACAAGGAGACGTGCATAGGTCTGCTGAAGAAAGTGCGGGCCGCACTTAAGGCGGGTGGGCGCGCGGCGACGCTGGAGTTTGTGCCCAACGAGGATCGTGTGTCGCCGCCAATGCCGGCGGCCTTTGCGCTCATCATGCTGGCATCGACAGTGGCGGGAGACGCCTATCCATTCTCTGAGCTTTCAGCGATGTATCAAGAGGCCGGATTCAAAGGGGTCACGGCGCATCCGATTCCGAAGAGCCCGCACACGGTCGTTCTCGGAACGGCGTAAAGGCAGGGAGCAGGGAGTAGCCAATAGGGAGCAGGCCTACTCGGTTCCCATTTGTCTGCGCATACAGTGAACGCATGCGCGTGCCGAGGTTCGGCGGGGCGGAAAGCTGAAGCTGGGACTTGCATTTCGTATCGCGTAGCGTTACACTACTCACATGATTAAGAGCTTCCGGCACGCTGGGATTGAGAAGTTCTTTTTCATGGGTAGCAAAACGGGTATCCAACCGGGCCACGTGGATAAGTTGAATCTTCAGCTCACCATCCTCAATAAAGCGAGGGTGCCCGCGGATATGGCCGCTCCCGGCTGGGATCTGCACCCGCTACGCGGAGATTTGAAGGGACACTGGTCTGTGAAGGTGAACAAAAACTGGAGACTCACCTTTCGTTTCGAGAGGGAAGACGTAGTTCTGGTCGATAATCAGGATTACCACTAGGGGTGCAAAATGCCGCAAATGTACAATCCAGCGCATCCAGGACGCGTTTTGCGCGAGTGGCTTGGGGACATGCAGGTTTCAGAGACGGCAGCCAAGCTGCACGTTTCGCGCGTCACTCTGTCCCGCATCCTTAACGGAAAGGCCGGAATCTCGGCGGAGATGTCGCTGCGCCTCTCCGATGCCTTGGGCACGAGCTCCACGCTGTGGATCGACCTGCAAACGCAATACGACCTTTGGCAAGCCAGCCGGAAACGCCGACCTAAGATTCAACTGTTCAAGAAAGTTGCATAGACAACTTCCCGCGGATTACGCACGCCGATCCTTCTTAGAATTTTACTTCGCGTTGCGGCGGGCGCGGACGGCGGCGGCGAGTTCGGCGAGGAGCGTGTGGGTTTCCGACCAGTCGATGCAGCCGTCGGTGATGCTTTGGCCGTAGACGAGCGGCTGGCCGGGGATGAGCTTCTGCGCGCCTGCAACGAGATTGCTTTCGAACATGGCGCCCATGATGCGACGATCGCCGGTGGCGATTTGCGCGGCAACGTCGTGACAGACGACGGCCTGGCGCCGGTAATTCTTCTGGCTGTTGGCGTGGCTGCAGTCGATCATGATGCGCTGGGGTATACCGGCCTTTTCCATAAGCGCAGCGGTTTGGGCCACGCATTCTGCCGTATAGTTCACCTGTTTTGTGCCGCCGCGCAGAATGATGTGGCAATCGGGATTGCCGGCGGTGACGAAGATGGCCGACTGGCCGTGATGCGTGTGGCCGAGAAAGGTGTGCGAGTAGGCCGCGGAAAGCACGGCGTCGACGGCAACCTGCACATCGCCTGATGTTCCGTTTTTGAATCCGACCGGGCACGACACCCCGGAGACGAGCTGCCGATGCACCTGGCTCTCTGAGGTGCGCGCGCCGATGGCGCCCCAGCTTACGAGGCCAGCGATGTACTGCGGTGAAATCATGTCGAGGAATTCGGTGCCCGTGGGAACGCCCATCCCGGCGAGGTCGAGGAGCAGGTGGCGCGCGAGGCGCAGCCCATCGTTGATCTTGTAAGTGCCGTCGAGGTGCGGGTCGTTGATCAGGCCCTTCCAGCCGATGGTGGTGCGCGGCTTTTCAAAGTAGACCCGCATGACGATGCGCAGGTCGTGGGAGAACTCGTCGATTGCGCTCTTGAGCAACGCGGCGAATTCGCGCGCGGCGTTGGGATCGTGAATCGAGCACGGACCGGCGAGAACCAGCAGGCGATCGTCCTGGCCCTTGAGAATGGCAGTAATTTCGCCGCGACCGTTGTAGATGGTCGTCGACGCGGCGTCGCTGACGGGGAGCTCTTCCTCCAAAAACACAGGGGGAAGGACAACCTTCGTCCATTGAATGCGGAGATCTTCAGTCGGGTGGAACATGCGGTCTCAAAAGGGCACACCACGCACTGTTGCGACGAAAAACATCGCAGGGATGAGGCAACGGCCCTTTTACGAATCTAACAGGGCGGAAGGATGGCGAGGTCGCTGGAATTTTCGCAAGGTCCCGAGTGAGATCAGCGGACAACTTCAACGATTGCGAATGCTGCGGCTGCCGCCCCGGCCCCGATGAGAACAGGAAGGAGTAGATGGATATGGCGGCCCGGCTCGGACCCTGAGCCTATGTACTCTTTCGCCTTTTTCACGCTGGCAACGTCGTCATAAGAGCGGGTCTGGACGCGGTTGCTGTCGGCGTCGGTGAACTGGAAAGACGCATCGGAGAGCGCGCCCAGGGAGCCATAGGTCTGCGAGCTGTCGCGAAAGGCAAGGTCCAGGTAGGTGCCGGGACGAAACCTGGCAAGGCGCTTTTCCATCTTTCGCGCGTGCTTGTCGAGCTGCGGAGCAGTTTCCGCATGGCAGGCGGGAACCGCTGCGATGATTGCACAGGCAATGGCGATGGACAGGAATGACTTACGGCAGAAGAACCAGAGATAGCTGCTCATGGGGGCCCCTCCAAAAGAAACCTGGTCCGCGGCTCATTTGTTTCGGCTCCGCCCGCGGCCGCTGCGGCTGTCAGCCGGTTCCACAATAGCATCAAAAGAAGTGGCGTGACGATGGGGAAGTATGGATGGGTTACGGATGTAATGGGCACGGGAAAGGGGAAAGGATAGGTGATGAGGGTGGTGACTGGGTGATTCCGCTCCTTGACAGCAGGAGAGAGGTCTTTCTAAACTTTAAGGAAAGATATCCCGACTATCCTCTGGGGTAAGTTTAAGCAAAATCAAGACTTAATCAACCAGAATGTCCGGCCCTGATCGCAAGGAAAACCGGCCGGATTGCCGGCAGTGGCCGGGATGGAGAGCCAAGAAGATGCACGAAGCACGCCTGAGCCCACGAGAGCGGCTGGTGTTGACTGCGATCATCGACATCTATATTGCGACCGGCGAGCCGGTGGCTTCGCAGGCGGTAGCGCGCGTTTTTGTGGACCGGGAGGGGTTAAGCTCAGCGACACTGCGGAACGTGATGGCGACGCTAGGCGAAGCTGGGCTGCTGGAGCAGCCGCACACGTCGGCTGGACGCATGCCGACGGCTGCCGCGTTTCGTTATTACGTTGAGCAGATCACGCAAGCGGGAAGATTGGCAGCGGGCGCGGTTGCCGGCGGCCCTGGCGTGAGAGTTACGGAATCGCCGCTGAGCGAGGCGCGCCGCGACCAGATTGAAGAAAGCTATAGCGGAGTTGCAAGCACAAGTGAATTCCTGGAGCGGACGTCGCACGTGCTGGCGCTGATCTCGAGCGGGCTAGGCGTGGCGCTGGCGAGTTCGAGTGCGGGGCAAGTGCTGGAACACATTCATTTTTCGCGTCTCTCCACCGGCCGCGTGCTGGCCGTGCTGGTGACGCAGTCGGGCACCGTGCAGGACCGGGTGCTGGCTCTCGATCATCAAATGGCGGCGGTTGAACTGGAAACTGCGGGCAGCTACCTGAACGAGAACTTCCGCGGCTGGCCGGTTGAGCGGATCCGGGCCGAAGTGACGCGGCGAATGGAGATGGAGCGCGAGGCCTATCACCAGCTTCTCAAGTCGGTAGAGGAACTGTGCCGCAAGGGTGCTCTGGCAGGGGATGGGGTTGAGCCAACCATATTTGTTGAAGGCATTGCGAACCTGATCAACGTGGAACAGGATCGGGAGCGGCTGCGCCAGATGCTGCTGGCCCTTGAAGCCAAGCAGCTGCTGGTAGAGCTGCTGAACGCCTACGTGGATGGCCGGCAGCAGGACGTGCGCGTGGTTGTCGGCCTTGACGAAGCTTCGCCGGCGATGCAGGACTTGGTGCTGATCGCGGCGCCGGCGCGGCTGGGCGATGCGAATCTGGGTACGGTTGCGGTGATCGCGCCTACGCGGATCCAGTATCAGGAGATGATTCAGGCGGTGAGCTATATTGCGCGTCTTTCGGGGCGTATTCTCGACGTCCCGTCGGCCTAGCAGACCCGCGATTGAGTCATTCATATTGAAGCAGCCATATCAATAGTCGGGCTGTAAATCTGCGGCCATTCGCGAAGTGAATCATCGAATAGAGGCAATCGAGACTTTCGGAGAATATGCTGAATGAAGCAGGAAAGAGAATTGACCGTGGTTGACTCTCCAGAGTTTTCAGAGGAGGCGGCCGAGTTGCGGGACGCGAAGATCGACGCCTCGGCGGAGCTGCCTGCCCCACCGGCGGGAGAGGATCTTGCGAGCCCGGCCGAGCCTGAACGTCAGGCGGAGCCGGTTGCCACATCCGAAGTGGAACGGCTAAAGGCGGAGCGCGACCAGCTTCTGAATCGCCTGGCGCGGTTGCAGGCCGACTTTGAAAACGCCAGGAAACGTGCTGAACGCGAGCGCGCAGAGTTCCGCGAATTTGTGATGGGCGGCGTGGTGGAGCAGTTCCTGCCGGTGCTCGACAACTTTCAATTGGCGCTCAAATCCACCGGGACGGCGCACCAGTTGCGCTCCGGCGTGAGCCTGATCGTGAAACAGATGGAAGAGATTCTGCAGAAGATGCAGGTGACCGCGGTTCCGACGGTGGGCGAGGCATTCGATCCGCACATTCACGAAGCGTTGGGAACGGTAGAGTGTGACGATGTGCCGGATCAGCACGTAGCGGAGGAGATCCGACGTGGTTACAGGATGCGTGAGCGGCTGCTGCGGCCGGCACTAGTGCGGGTGGCGCACAATCCGAAGCAGGTGGAAGAGTGAGACAGCTATCAGCCTTCAGCTTCATGTGAGGCAGCGAGCGGGTAAGTTAAAGCGAAGACGCTTAGATCGAACTTCGCCGACATTGGAGAATCGAAAGAGACGAGAGCTAACAGTCTGAAAGCTGAGGGTTGAAAGCTGATTTATGGGTTCTAATACAAGAGTGAGCAAAGCGGATTATTACGAGGTTCTTGGGGTTTCACGCGATTGCAGCGATCAGGAACTGAAGAGCGCGTATCGAAGACAGGCGTTGAAATATCATCCTGACCGGAACCCCGGCGACCACGCAGCCGAAGAGAAGTTCAAAGAAGCCAGCGAAGCGTACCAGGTGCTGAGCGATACCGACAAACGCGCGGCCTACGACCGATTCGGCCATGCAGGCCTCGGCGCGCAGGGCTTTGGGGCGGGGCCATTTGCCGGCGGCGTGGATCTAGGCGACATTTTCGGCGATTTATTTGGCGAGATGTTTTCGATGGGCGGCATGCCGCGCGGAGCATCGCGCGCCTCGCGGCAACAACGCGGCGACGATCTGCGGTTCGATCTGACCATCCATTTTGAGGACGCGATGTTCGGCACCGAGACGGAAGTGAAGATCCGCCGGCTGGAGACCTGCAAGGTTTGCCATGGGGGAGGCAGCGCATCGGGGCGCGGTCCAAGCGTCTGCAGCCAATGCCAGGGACGCGGTCAGATCCGCTATCAGCAGGGATTCTTTTCGGTCGCGCGCACTTGCGGGGCGTGCAGCGGCACGGGTTCAGTGATCGGGGATCCCTGCTCGGCCTGCCGCGGAGAAGGCCGCGCGGCTGCTGAGATCAAGCTCACTGTGAAAGTGCCGCCGGGAGTGGAAGAGGGCACGCGCATCCGCTATGCGGGTGAAGGAGACGCAGGCCGTGTGGGTGGACCGAAAGGCGACCTCTACATTGTTCTTTCCATCCAGCCGCACGACTTCTTCGAGCGCCACGGGCACGACCTGCACTGTGTGATTCCTGTCAGCTTTCCGCAGGCGGCCATGGGCGCGGAATTTGAGATCCCCGGCATCGAGGGCCCGGTGAGCATCAAGATTCCCGAAGGAACACAAAGCGGCAGAGAGATACGGGTGCGCGGACGAGGCGTTCCCTATCTGAATGAAAAAGGCGTCGGCGATTTGATTGTCAAGATTGTGGTGCAGATTCCGCGCAAGCTCAACCGGGCGCAGCGGGACCTGGTGGCGAAGCTGGCCGAGACCATGACGGTTGAGAACAAGCCGACATCGCCCGGCCTGATTGAGAAGATGAAGGATCTGTTCAGCTGACGCGGGGGTCAGGGACCAGTGGTCAGTGGTTGGTGATCCAAGCAGCGGTGGCTGTGGGCGTTCTCGGCTTTGAGACTGGGCTGGGCCGAAGCAGCACCCGCGATGCGACGCACCTAGCTGATGGAAGCCAGGTGCTGATGTGCGCGACTCCCCAATGCTACCGGGGATCGATGGCGAAGTGCTCCACGTAACTCCTTGGACAAACTGAGTATAGAGTCGGCTTGGATGAGCGAGTCGGCGGTCGGCGTGGCACCGGAAGCCGGCACCGGGACGGGCCCGCAGAGAGCTCCCGGAGTGAAACTGAGCAGGGGCTAAGTGGAATCGCTGCGACCTAATCAACAAAGACCGTTGCAACTCGGAACCGGCTTGAAATACACTCAGATTCCCCGGTTCTGGTGTTCCCCCGTTTTCTGGTATTTCCCCCGTTTTCTGGATCCCCGTGGAGGTCAAAGAAAATGAGCGTTTCCAAGTATACGGTAATTCTCGCCTTGTTGGCGATGGTACCGGCATTGCGCGCTGAAGGTGCCTTGGGCGGAGACTCGTCTGTTGCAAAGATTTATGTGTCTCCCGCCGGGAACAACAACTGGAGTGGTCTGCTGCCGGCACCCAATGCAGCAAAGACGGATGGGCCGTTCCGAACCTTCGACCATGCGCGGCTGTATGTGGAGGGACTGGATAAATTGAAGTTGTCGCAGGTGGTGGTGCAGTTTCGCGAGGGCATTTACACGCTGACTCAGCCAGTGAATTTTGTTGCCGCCGACTCAGGCTCGGCAGCAACCGAGATTGTGTACGAGAACTATCCGGGCGAGACGCCGATCATCTCGGGCGGAATGCGTGTCACGGGCTGGGTGAATGTAGGCGACAATAAATGGCAGGTTATGCTTCCGGCGGGCACGGCGAAATTTGAAAATCTCTACTACAACGGCGCGCGCCGATTGCGGCCGCGGGTGGGCGGCTATCTGGGGACTTACTTTCGGTTCCTGGAGCCCATTTATCTGACGAAGATGGAGCACGATCTGGAGCTGCAACAGTTTCCTGATCGAACAGATAATTGCCCGCATGTGGATACATCGGGCGACAACCACGACGGAGAATATGAGTGCTTCGACCGTTTCACTTACGACGTAGATCCGAAGGACAATAACAACCCTCATCCGGAATCGTGGACAAATCTCGCGCCGTCATACGAAAACTTCTGCAAAGCTAACGAGGGTGCTCCATCACAACTTGGAGAGATCGAGATCCTGGACTTCGAGCAGTTCAGCACGTCGAAGCTGCCCGTCAGCTGTATCGATACGGCGAACCGCATCATCTACCTGACGGGGACAACCGCTACGCCGGGAGGGCCGCACTCGAGTGAGGTCGGATTCATCAAGAATGACCGATACCTCGTGGAGAACGTGGAGAACGCACTGACGGAACCGGGGCAGTGGTACTTGGATCCCAAGACTCTACAACTGACATACTTGTCACAGGGGAACGAAGACCCGAATCGCGATGCAGTGGTTGTGCCGCAGGCTCTGCAGTTGCTGATTGCCTCGGGATTGCACGACGTGACGTTTCGTGGACTCACGTTCCAGCATGACAACTACGTGCTCCCATACCCGGCGGGCCATAAGTCGACGGAACTGGAGCCCGATATTCCGGCGGCGGTTTCGTTCCAGAACTCATCGCGGATCACATTTGATTCGGACACCGTGCGGCAGATTGGCGGAGTGGGGCTGGATTTTATCTCCTGCGTGACCGACCCGAGCAGCGACACAAACAATTCCGAGGCGCCATTCCCGGAATGCGTGAGCCCGATTCCGAATCCATCGGTTGAGGGCAACGTGATTGAAAACAGCGCATTCTATGACATTGGCGCGCTGGGTGTGCGCATCGGCGATCCGTACCTGGCGACGGACGAAGACTGGAACGTGCCGGCGTGGAACGTGGTGGAAAACAACGTAGTGGAGGGCTACGGTCGCACGGTTCCGGCTTCGTTTGGTATCGGGCAAGGCTTCGGGCACAACAACTTGTACACACACAACGACGTGTACGACGGCTATCACTGCGCCATCTCGCTCTCACAGAATGCGGGAAATACAGACAAGCCGAACGGCGTGGGCGAGGCCTACAACACGATCTCGTTCAACCACGTTTACAACCTGCTGCAGGGGATTATGAACGATGGCGGGTCGATCCGCGTGGATGCAGGCGTTGAACAATATACGGCGCCGGGAAACCGGATTTGGAATAACAAGATTCACGATGTGACCGACTCCTCGATCATTGACCCAAATGGTTACGGCGGCCACGGCATCTACATGGACAACCAGACGGGACTGGTGGACGTGGAGAATAACCTGGTCTATCGCGTTTCAGACGCCGCAATCTATACGCCGCACGGACCGCAACAGGTGGAAAATGCCAATCTCATCAAGAACAATATTCTGGCGTATGCGCGGGTGGGGATGATTGAGGAAGGTGATTCGTATCTGAACGGCGTGCCTACATCTGCAGCCAATGTTCCAAGGGCGTTCGTCGTGACAAACAACCTGATGTACTTCGACAGGAACATCAATTCGACTTCTCCGTTCGATGGCGTGGCAACGTTGGCGCCGTTTAATGTGGACACTGGTTGCACTTACACGCCGTTTGCATACCCGCTGTACCAGGAGTTTGAGAGTAACCTCTACTGGCGAACCGATGGAACGTTTGCGAGCGATCCCAATGCGTTTGTATTGCAGACAACGGCGGCGACGAGCGGCGCGAAGGAACCGTGCAGCGGCGACGCGAGCTTACCGATCCCAGCCGGCTACACGCCGAATTCCTTTTCGCAATGGCAGACATCGGTAGGAGAAGACAAACATAGCGCGGTGAAGGATCCGCACTTTGCGCGCTCTGCTTATCCTTATGACAACTATTCGTTGCTGGGATGGCCTGGCGTGGGTTTCTTGCCCTTTGACCCCAACGAAGCGGGACGGTATCTGTGGTATCCGCGGATCGAGCCGCCAGCGATTGCGCCGACGTTTGTGACTGCGAATTACAATCCTGCGACGGACTATTAGCCAGCTATCAAGGGAGTAAGCTGCCGGGCAGATTGGCGGGACGAACGGGAATGGTGGAGCTGAGCGGGATCGAACCGCTGGCCTCCTCGTTGCGAACGGATTCTCCGTAGTGGCATTTCAATCTGAAGACACTACCGGCCTCTCTCTGTGAATGAAATCAGCGTCTTCCGATCAGACTGCGCAAGTCGACTTCATTTTTGCCCAATCAGATGGATAGCTTCTTATTGATCAGGCCCCCTTCTCGGCTGCTGTGTGCCGGGCAAGGCGCAGAAAGCCGAGAGCCAGTGTCACCCCGCAGATGAGCATGGTGATATGGAACGCAATCTCAATGAAGAGCAACCCATGCATGTTGAGACCGTTGTGCATGTGCAGGTTGTCGTGCATCCACCAATTCCCCATGAACCAGCAAAGAGTGACGAACAACCATTTGTTGAGCCACGGCGCCCCAAGACTCAAGCCGCGAATCGCCGGCCATCCGAATATGGCGAACGCCACGGCAAAACCGAAGGCGAGCGCCTCGATGACCGAGAGTGTAATGTAGCCGGGTAGAAGATTCGCCGGCGGCATAGGAACGTCGTGGCCCATCGGCCAAATCATTGGTCCGGTCACAAAGGCCGCAGCACCGATGACAATGGTCACGACAATGATTCCCCAAGGCTTTCTCATAGTCTTGATCTCCTTCCATCGGAATCTCTTTTTGGGGGGTCTGATTTGGTTTGTATTTTACTGCTTCACAGGGGGATTGCAAGACAAATGCTGCATTCGCAGTGGATTCCTGGCGACGAAGGACCTTAGGTGCAAAGGGATTGGGAGGGAGTTGGTGGAGCTGAGCGGGATCGAACCGCTGACCTCCTCGTTGCGAACGAGGCGCTCTCCCAGCTGAGCTACAGCCCCACAAGCGACTCTCTTATCTTACCAGCGATGCTGGTCCGGCAGAAAGGAAAGGAATAGCACTTTCCTGGCAGATTTCAGGTTTTGATTGGCCCAGTTGGCGGAGAGAATCCTGTTTGCCGTAGAGTTGGTTTACTGCGGAGGGTGTCGTTAGCAAGTGAAAATGTCCGCTTTTCGTAGCAAATGAAGTGTCCGGTTTCATAAGTTAGTAGCCGTAGAGGCGGTGGGAAAGTGCGAATCCCGCGTAGTT
>Ga0310038_10000987_pt1 | contig 22295 bp, 15 predicted proteins | sample Sb_taG_6_FD_200461 | JGI IMG/M metagenome (GOLD analysis project Ga0310038, IMG submission 200461) | Peat soil microbial communities from Weissenstadt, Germany - Sb_50d_4_PS metaG (v2) (version 2) | ecosystem: Environmental > Terrestrial > Soil > Wetlands > Peat | place: Germany: Weissenstadt... | reverse complement strand
CCATGCGCGTCAAGTTAAGCGATTTTGCGTGCCTGGCTCACCCTCGGGCTACTTGGGCGGCCTTGTTGGGCTCGTCCGGGTCGCCCCCTTTATTCCTTCTGCGCGCCCCCGCCCCGGGCCCGCTCGTCCTCCTGTAGCCGTTGCGCCGCCGTCTTGCTTTGCTTCCGTGACGTCCGCGCACGCACCCGCAGCAGATGCTCGCGCAGTTCCCACAACACCCCGAACAACGCCACCACCCCGGTCCGCAGCCCTTGCAGCACCGCTCCCAGTTCATCGACGATGATCCGGCCCAATTCCTGGCTGTTGAGCGCCCGCAACGGGCCGCCCCGCAGCAACTGCAACCAGTTCCGCACCACCTGGCCCAGCAGCTTCAGGTAACACTCCGCCTCGACCCGCTCCGCCTTCGTCGAGCTACTGTGGCCCAGGCCCCCCTCCGACTTGAAGCGCTTGATCAACAGCTCCACTTGCCAACGCAGTCGATAGATTTCCCAGGCCTGGTCCAGCGTCAACTGCTCCGCCGGCACGTTGGTCCACAGCACGGTCCAGTGGCACATCTCCTGCTGCCGCTCACTGACGGGCCGCCCCTGGCGACTGGCCCGCTTGCGCAGGTGGGCCAGGCGGCGTGCCAGCACGTCCGGCGGGCAGGCCCGCACCAACAGCCGGCCCGCCACCGTGTGCTCGTCCCCCACCCAGGCCGGCACCTCCACTTGGCAACGCTGCTCCTGACGCCACTGCCGCAACTGCCGCCATAACGGCACCCCCGCCGCCGGGTCGCCCTCGCGACGGCGGCGATAACGCTGTCGAAAGGGCACGGGCTGGCTCAAAAACAACACGATGTGAGCCGGCAAGCGTGTGATCCAGAAGATCCCGGCGGCACTTTCCGCCTGCAGCCGTTGGAAATCGGTGAAGCCCAGGTCCGCCAGGTGCAGACAGCCCGGGGGCAACGGCGGGGCTTGCGCCAAGGCGGTCCGGTCGCCGGTGCGAGCGGGGTGCAGGCCCAGGTGCCGCAAGGCCCCTCCTTGCAGTTCCCAACGCAGCAGCACCTTCATACCCGCCCGGCCCGGCGTCGTACTGGGGAAGAGGGTGCAAGCGTCGTCGGGCAACCCCAGTTGGGTGCAGTCGTCGATGTAAACGCCGCGGAAAGGCCGCAGCCAACCCGCGGTGTCGGGGCGTGCCTGGAACACTTCTTGGACGGCCGCCAGCAGGGCGGCCTTGCAGAAGGCGACGGCGGCGGGCGTGAAGCGTTGGTCGAGGGCTTGTCGGGAGATGCCCAGGTCCCCGGCGAGGTGTTCCAGGGGCGCGCGGGGCCGTCGCAGCCAGCCGAAGACCAGGGTTTGCAGGAAGGTGCGTCCGTCGAAGGCGCGGGCGCGTCGAATAAAGCCGGTGGAGTAGGCCAACCAGTCGGCGCGGCTGGTGAACAGGATGTACAAAACAGGGACGAGAGTGACTAGATTCATGAGAGGGGCCTCCCGGGGCGACCTGTCGAGGGTAAGCAACGACAGTCTACCGACCAGGAGCCCCCTCATCACCCAACCGCTGGAAAACTGCTTAAGTTGACGCGCATGGTGCCAACTGGTGGCACGCAACTTTGGTGACGTTAGTGCTAATGCGATTTCAGCTTACGTCGGGCGGCGCGAGTTGTGTGCCAGCGGGCCACGAGGAGTGGGGGGGCTGGCACACAGCGACCACTTGCAGTCTCGCCGGGCTACTGACCAGCCCGCGGGGTGTGTGCGACTGACTTCCGCGGGGCGCGCCGGTCGGCCCGTACTTGCTCCCGGCGGACTTGATCTTCGTAACGCCGGAGCGCCGCCGTATATGTCATCTCGCGTTGATACCACTTCCCGAAGACCTTGCCCTCGCAGCAGCCGAACACTACCTGGTTCCTGGCCACGGTCTGAACAAACGGCTCGTGGTGTCGGCGGCGGATAACCCTCCAGAGGTCCATCAGGCGGAGGACGAAGCGCAACAGGAATCGCTGGATTTCCTCCTCCCCGAACTCCCGCTCGAACGGGTCGTGACAACGGTCCTCTGCGAGACGCCTGTCGCGCCCGCCCACTACCCGGCGGATGGGGAACTCCAACGCCCCTCCGTAGTTGCGCACCTCCAAGAGGTAGGGGAAGGTCCGGCCCTCCCGCTCCACGTCCAGCGCAAAGGGGAAGGAGAACGAACATTCACGGTCATCGAAGTGACGCCCGCTCTCGCCCGACAGGTGCTTCAGCGCCAGGTAGGCCGCGGGCAGGTCGAGCCGAAGGGGAGCCGACGGGCCATACAGCAGCCAGCGCACCCCAAGCGACCGTTCCTTGATGGCCAGGCTCCGCCGCAGCAACTCCCACAATTCGCCGTCCGCCAGGCGGACCAGGCGATAGCCGATGTCCCCCGGCTCGCGGGCCTCGAACCGGATGGCCCGCGAGTCCTTTTCCACCCGCTCGATTTCCCGGCGCAACTCGTCGAACTGCGCGGGGACGAGCCGCCGGACCGCGGCCACGATCTCGACAAGGGTGTTCATGAAACGGCCTCTGGGTCTACTCCTCGTCCGTCGCCAAACCTCTGGCGTCAGTCGGTCGACCCGGTTCCAGGTTCACGATAGGAGCGCATCGCGGAATGCCGCCAGGTCGGGGCACTGGTTCGCGAGGAGGTTGAGTTCCCGTAGTTTCTTCTCGTCGATGACCTCGCGGAGGTGCTTGGTCACGTCCCGCGGGACCGTGCCGAAGCGGGCCTTCAGGACATCGAGGATAAGAGCGTGGGCGGTTTCCGCCCGCATCTTCTGCAGCAGCGGCGATTCGATCATGGCCTGTTGTCTTCCAAGCAAGTTGAGTACGTCGGGATTCGGAAAGCGCAACGGGGTCAGTACCTTCGAGACGGTCAGCGGATCGGCCCGGTCTTTCGGGTGCGCCTCGCGGCGGAGAGCGCTCAAGGCTCCAGGATCTTACAACCCGGGAGCCCTGCCCGCAAAGTAGCGAGTCCGGCATTGCTAATGCCTCTTTTGCCGATCCAGCGTGAGAGTAGGCCGATTCGCATGCAGCCGGTCAAATCGAGTTCCCGAAGACTGGTTAACGAACGCAGACGGGTAAGGCCGCGGTCGGTGATTTTCTCGCAGGCACGCAGACTCAGTTGCCGGAGGTGGGTGAGGAACGCGACGGCGGAGAGTCCGTCGTCCGTCACACTCGTGCAGCCGGCCAAGGAAAGGGCTTCGAGTTCCGGCAGCTCCGCCAGATCGAGGAGACAGACGAGGTGAGTATCACCGGCCTCCGGGGCAACACAGAGTCGGTAGCCCCGGCCGGTTTCGACTGGTACGGAGGACGGTGTACTGGCGAGAAGGTTCCACTTCTCACCGGGAGCATTCGCCGGACGCGCGAACCACTGACCCGGGACCGCCACGAAGGGTCGCCGTCGAGGCAGCGCTGGGCGCTGCGCCGGGACGGCCGAGGACGAACCGTCGAGGGCCGACTCCTGGAGAGCCGCCGCGCGCGAGTCCACCTCCTGGCTTGCCCGAACCCGGTCGGCCGAGTCACGCCGATCGGCCTCTGTCCACGCGCTTCGCCGCGCGGCGGCCTCTGCCTCTTCGCGCTGGCACGCTGTTAACCGCTCGGCCAACTCCGCTTCACGCCTCAGCAATTGCGCCTCCCTCGCCTCGATTTCCTGCCGCGTTGCGGCGAGTCTGCGGGCCTCCTCCACACGATTTCCGGACTCCTTGGAGGCGCTGTCTGACCAGGCGCGTCGCCGGGCGCCGAGGTCCGACTCCTGGTTTTGCAGCGCCTGCTCTCGCCTCGTCAGGTCGGCTTCAAGGCGCTGGAGCGACTGATGCCGCGTCAGCAGTTTGGATTCGCGCGAGGCCAACTCCTGCTCTTTCTCGCCCAGTACCTGGGAGCGCTGCCCCAGGTGCTCGGAGATTCGCGCGGCGTAGTCCTCCCGATAGCGCAGCGCTCCTTCTCGCTTCCTCACCTCCTCGCGACTTTCGGACAGTTCCGCCGCCCTGCGGGCCATTCCGTCCGTCTCCCGCGTCCCGTGTTGCAACTCCGCCTCGTTGCGAGCAACCGCCGCCTCCCGTTCACGGAGGGCCTCCTCTTGGCCAGCGAGAGTCCGCTCGCGCTCCGTCACAGCCGCTTCACGCCGCTCCACGTCTTGGAGCCGTGCCCGTAGCCCTATCTCCTCAAAGTGAAGCTGATGAGCCTCCCGCGGCTTTGCAACCGTGTCTTCCACCTCTCCCGCAGACGGCGCGTCTCCGGCGAGCCGTGCCCCCTCCCGGTTCGCGGAGGTTTCACGAACACATTTGGCCTCGTCGGGCGCACCAGGGGGCACAGCACGGCTCACCTGTTCCGGATCCTCCGCACCCAAGGAAGACGCGCTGATTGTCTTCGGCGCCGTGTTGAGTCGCACCTCGGCGTCCTGGTGCGTGCGGAAGCCGGTGCCCGCCGGAATCAGGTGGCCCATGATCACGTTCTCCTTCAGGCCCACCAGGTAGTCCACCTTGCCCGCCAGCGCCGCCTCGGTCAACACCTTTGTCGTCTCCTGGAACGACGCCGCGCTGATGAAGCTGTCCGACTGCACCGCCGCCTTGGTGATGCCCAGCAACTGCGTCGAGCGCGTCGCCGGCGTCGGCGGCACGAACGTCGGCACCTTCCGGCCCTCCGCCTCCAGGCGCGCCCGCTCTTCCTCGAACGCCTCCTTGCTGACGATCTTGCCCGCCTCGAACTTCGAGGCGCCCGGCTCCTTGATCTTGACGCAGTCCTTGAGCCGGTCGTTGACCGCCTGGAAGGCGAACTTGTCGATGACGATGCCCGGCAAGAGGCCGGTGTCGCCGGTCGTCTCCACCTTCACCTTGCGCAGCATCTGCGAGACGATGATCTCGATGTGCTTGTCGTCGATGTCCACGCGCTGGCTGCGGTAGACCGACTGCACCTCGCGCACCAGGTACTCCTGCAACTCACCGACGCCGCTGATGCGCAGGATGTCATGCTGCACCAGCGGGCCGACCACCAGCAATTCGCCTTCCTTGACGTAGTCGCCGGTGTGGACGCGCAGGTGCTTGCCGTGCGGCACCTGGTGCTCGCGCTCCTCGCCGATCGACTTGCCGGCGTCGTCCACCGGCTGCACCCAGATGATGCGCTTGCCGCGCTTCTTCTCGCCCAGGCGGACGATGCCGGCCACCTCGGCCATCACGGCCGGGTCGCGCGGCCGCCGCGCCTCGAAGATCTCCGTCACGCGCGGCAGGCCGCCGGTGATGTCCTGCGTGCCGGCCACCTCCCGCGGCGTCTTGGCCAACAGCGAGCCGGCCAGCACCTGCTGCCCCGGCCGCACCTCCAGGTGCGCCTTCTCCGGCATGTAGTGGAAGGCCAGCGCCTGACCGCGGTCGTCCTCGATGATGATCTGCGGGTGCAGGTCGCCCTTGTGCTCCATGATGACGAAGCGCTCGGCCCCCGAGACGTCCTTCTCGCGCCGCAGCGTCTCACCCTCCACGATGTCGTCGAAGCGGATGCGGCCGCCCACGTCCGCCAGGATCGGCGTCATGTGCGGGTCCCACTTGCACAGCACCTGCGCGGGCTGTACCTGCTGGCCCTCCTCGACCAGCAGCACCGAGCCGTTGGGCACCGAGTAGTCTTCCAGGGTGATGCCCTTGGGACCCAGGACGTGGACCAGGCCGTTGCGGGCCAGGGCGATGCGCTCGCCCTTCTCGTTGGTCACGGCGTTGAGGCGCTCGAACTTGACCGTGCCCGCCCGCTTGGCCTTGACCTCGCTCTCCTCGACCGAGCGCTTGGCCACGCCGCCGATGTGGAAAGTCCGCATCGTCAGCTGCGTGCCGGGCTCGCCGATCGACTGGGCGGCGATGATGCCGACGGCCATGCCTTCCTCGACGAGGTTGCCGGTGGCCAGGTCCATACCGTAGCACGACCGGCAGACGCCCAGCGGCGCCCCGCAGGTCATCGGGCTGCGCACCAGGATCTTGTCCAGGCCCAGCGCCTCGATCTTGCGCGCCTGCTCCCAGGAGATCATCTCGTTTTCCTTGACGATCCCCTCGCCGGTGATGGTGGTGATCGGGCTGCGCGAGACCCGGCCGCGGATCGACTCCGACAGCGAGCGCTCGATCTCCTCGCCCTTGTACACCACCCCCTTGGGCACCCCCTGCGTGCTACCGCAGTCGTGCATGGTGATGACGACGTTCTGGGCCACGTCGGCCAGCTTGCGCGTCAGGTAGCCGGAGTCGGCCGTCTTCAGGGCCGTGTCGGCCAACCCCTTGCGGGCGCCGTGCGTGGAGCTGAAGTACTCCAGCACACTGAGGCCCTCGCGGAAGTTCGCCTTGATCGGCGTCTCGATGATCTGACCCGAAGGCTTGGCCATCAGGCCGCGCATGCCGGCCAGCTGGCGGATCTGCTCGACGCCGCCGCGCGCCCCGGAGATGGCCATCAGGAAGATGGGGTTCAGGTGCGGCACCACCCGCCCCTTGTCGTCGGGCCGGCGGTCGTGCGCCAGGTCGTACATCATCGTCTTGGTGATCTCGTCGCGCGCGTGCGTCCAGTAGTCGATCACCTTGTTGTAGCGCTCGACGTCGGTGATGATGCCCTTCTGGTACTGCCTTTGGACCTTATCGACCTCCTTCTCGGTCTCCTTGAGCAGGTGCTCCTTGTTGCTCGGCGTGCGCAGGTCGTCGGTGGCGAACGACAGGCCGGAGCGCGTCGATTCGCGGAAGCCGGTCTCCTTCATGCGGTCCAACAGCTCGATCGTCTCGCGGCGGCCCAGCAGCTGGTAGCAGTCGGCGATGATGCGTGCCAGCTGCTTCGACGACAGGGCCAGGTCGTAGAACGCCATCTTCGAGTTGAGGATGTCGTTGAACAGCACCCGGCCGACCGTGGTGCTGACCAGGCCGTTGGGCGTGCGCGGGACGTCCTCGGTCTTGGTCTTGTCCAGGACCTTGATTTCGCTGAAGACGCGCTTCTCGATCGGCAGGCGCACCTGGACGCGGGCGTGGACGCCGACCTTCTTCTGGGCGAAGGCGAAGAAGAGTTCCTCCGGGTCCGCGAAGACCATGCCGTCGCCGGCCTCGATCGCCTCACCCGGCTCGCCGCGGGAGGCCGTCAGGTAGTAGCAGCCCATGACGATGTCCTGACTCGGCGAGATGATCGGCTGGCCGTTGGCCGGGCTGAAGATGTTGTTGGTGGACATCATCAGGATGCTCGCCTCCACCTGCGCCTCGATCGACAGCGGCAGGTGGACGGCCATCTGGTCGCCGTCGAAGTCGGCGTTGAAGCCCTTGCACACCAGCGGGTGGATGCGGATGGCGTTGCCCTCGATCAGCACCGGCTCGAACGCCTGGATGCCCATGCGGTGCAGCGTCGGCGCCCGGTTGAGCAGCACCGGGTGGTTCTTGATGACCTCCTCGAGGATGTCCCAGACCTGGTCGTCCTTGCGCTCGAGCATCTTCTTGGCCGACTTGATGGTGTCGGCGTGCCCCAGTTCCTTGAGGCGGCGGATGATGAACGGCTGGAACAGTTCCAGGGCGATCTTCTTGGGCAGACCGCACTGGTGCAGCTTCAGCTCGGGGCCGACGACGATCACCGAGCGCGCCGAGTAGTCCACGCGCTTGCCCAGCAGGTTCTCGCGGAAGCGGCCCTGCTTGCCCTTGATCATGTCGGTCAGCGACTTCAGCGGGCGGTTGCTGCTGCCGAGCACCGGGCGCTTGCAGCGGTTGTTGTCGAAGAGGGCATCGACCGACTGCTGCAGCATGCGCTTTTCGTTGCGGATGATGACTTCGGGGGCGTTGAGGTCCACCAGCTTCTTGAGGCGGTTGTTGCGGTTGATGATGCGGCGGTACAGGTCGTTGAGGTCGCTGGTGGCGAAGTTGCCGCTGTCCAGCAGCACCAGCGGCCGCAGGTCGGGCGGGATGACCGGGATGCACTCCAGGACCATCCACTCCGGCTTGTTCTGCGGGCCGCCGAGGCCGGAGTCGCGGAGCGACTCCACCACCTTGAGGCGCTTGACCAGGTCGCGCATCTTCTGCTTGGACGACTTGCCGCCGGTCGCTTCCTTGTGCATCTCGGCGGCGAGCGCCTCGCGCAGCTCGCGCGACAGAGTCACAAGATCGAGCTTCTCCAGGAGCTTCTTGACGGCCTCGGCGCCCATCTCGGCGACGAAGCCATCGCCGAGCGTCTCGCGGGCGCGGCGGAACTCGTCCTCGCTCAGAAGCTCGCGCTCCTGGATCTTCTTGGTGGTGCCGGGGACGACTTCGCCCTTGCGCTCGCCGGCGTCGGTGATGACGTAGTCCTGGAAGTAGATGATCTTTTCCAGGCTGGTCGTCTTCATGTTCAGCAGGGTGCCGAGGCGGCTCGGCATGGCCTTGAAGAACCAGATGTGGACGACGGGGGCGGCCAGCTCGATGTGGCCCATGCGCTTGCGGCGGACGCGGCTGTGCGTGACCTTGACGCCGCAGCGGTCGCAGATCATGCCCTTGTACTTCATGCCGCGGTACTTGCCGCAGGCGCACTCCCAGTCCTTCTCCGGACCGAAGATGCGCTCGCAGAAGAGGCCGTCCTTCTCGGGGCGGTAGGTGCGGTAGTTGATCGTCTCGGGCTTCTTGACCTCGCCGAACGACCAGGAGCGAATGTCGTGCGGGCTGGCGAGGCTGATGCGCACGGCCCCGTAGTCGTTGATCCGGTCGTAGGTGGTCTCGCCGGCGGTCTGATTATTCGTCGTCATGGCGTAGCCCTCCATATCCAATCCCACGGGCTTGCCCCGTGGATCGTTAGGTTCGCTGCTAAGGACGAAGAAAAGAGAAAACCTCTTCTTTCCTCTCCTTGCTGTAGCAGCGAACGTGAGGAACCACGGGGCAAGCCCGTGGCATCCCCGTTAGATCCTCTTCTTCTCCAGCTGCATGTTGAGCGCGAGGCCGCGGATCTCGTTGGTGAGCACGTCGAAGCTGGCGGGCGTGCCGGCCTCCAGCGTGTTCTCCCCCTTGACCATCGACTCGTAAATCTTGGTGCGGCCCTCGACGTCGTCCGACTTCACCGTCAGCAACTCCTGCAGGATGTAGGCGGCGCCGTAGGCCTCCAGCGCCCACACCTCCATCTCGCCGAAGCGCTGGCCGCCGAAGCGGGCCTTGCCGCCCAGCGGCTGCTGCGTGATGAGCGAGTACGGACCCGTCGCCCGCGCATGCACCTTGTCATCGACGAGGTGATGCAGCTTCAGCATGTAGATGTAGCCGACCGTCGTCGGCTGCTCGAAGCGCTCACCGGTACGGCCGTCGTGCAGGTAAGCCTTGCCGCTCTCCGGCAGGGCGGCCTCCTTCAGGCACTTGCGGATCTCCTCCTCGCTGGCCCCGTCGAAGACCGGCGTGACCGCCTTGAAGCCCAGCTTGGCCGACGCCCAGCCCAGGTGCGTCTCCAGGATCTGGCCGACGTTCATGCGGCTCGGCACGCCCAGCGGGTTGAGCAGGATGTCCACCGGGGTGCCGTCGGCCAGGAACGGCATGTCCTCCACCGGCAGGATCTTGGAAATCACCCCCTTGTTGCCGTGCCGGCCCGCCATCTTGTCGCCGACCGAGATCTGCCGCTTGGTCGCCACGTAGATCTTCACCATCTGCTGCACCCCGCTCGGCAGCTCGTCACCGCGCTTCAGCGAGTTCAGCTTGCGCTCCTTCTCGTCGGCCAGGAACTGGATGCGCTCGTGGTGCTTGTCGTAGATCTCGCGCACCTGCTTCATCTTCTCCGGCGAGCGCAGGTCGAGCTGCTCGAAGCGGAAGGCGACGGCCTGCTCGGCCAGCGTCTTGTCGTCCTTCTCCGACGCCAGCGGCTTGGCGCTGTTGGGGTCCTTCAGTTCCTTCTTGTCCAGGACTGTCCCCAGCTCGGCTACCAGGTTGCGGAATTGGTCGGCGATCGTCTTGTTGAAGCGGTTCTCCAGCTCCTTCTGCTCCTTGTCGAAAGCCTTGCGCTCCTCGTCGGTCATGCTCGCCCGGCGGCTGAAGCGCTGCGTGTCGATGACCAGCCCCTCGACGCCCGACGGCACCTCCAGCGAGTCATTCTTGACGTCCTCGCCGGCCCGGCCGAAGATGGCGTGCAGCAACTTCTCCTCGGGGGTCAGCTCGCTCTTGGACTTCGGCGACACCTTACCGACCAGGATGTCGCCCGGGACCACGAAGGTGCCGATGCGGACGATGCCGTGCTCGTCGAGGTTGCCCAGCGACTTGGGCGAGACGTTGGGGATGTCGCGCGTGAACTCCTCCTTGCCGAGCTTCGTCTCGCGGATCTCGATCTCGAACTCCTCGATGTGGATCGAGGTGTAGGTGTCGTTCTGCACCAGCCGCTCGCTGATGATGATGGCGTCCTCGAAGTTGTAGCCGTCCCAGGACATGAACGCGACGAGGACGTTGCGGCCCAGCGACAATTCGCCGTACTTGGTGGCGGCGCCGTCGGCAATGACCTGGCCGGCCTTGAGCTTCTGGCCCATCTTCACCAGCGGCTTCTGGTTGAGGCAGGTGTGCTCGTTGAGGCCGGTGAACTTGCGCAGCGTGTACTCGCGCTCGTCCACCTTGATGCGGTTGGCATCGACGTAGGTGACGGTGCCGCCCTTCTCGGCGCGGACCACCATGCCGCTGTTGCGGGCCACGTCCTTCTCCAGGCCGGTCGCCACCAGCGGCGCCTCGGTCACCAACAGCGGCACCGCCTGGCGCTGCATGTTGGAGCCCATGAGGGCGCGGTTGGCGTCGTCGTGCTCCAGGAAGGGGATCAGGCCCGCCGAGACGCCGACCATCTGCTTGGGCGAGATGTCGATGAACTGGGCCTTGTCGGCGCCGACGGGTCCGAAGTCGCCGCCGAAGCGGGCGATGATGCGGTCGGTGGTGATCTTCTCGCCGTCGCTGGCCGTGTCGGCGGGGGCGAGGTAGGCCAGCGACTCCTCGTCGGCCCGCAGCCAGGCCACGTCGTCCTTGCCGGTGCCGAGCTTGCGGTTGGCGATCTTGCGGTACGGCGTGATCAGGAAGCCGTACTCGTCCACCCGGGCGTAGATGGACAGGTGCGAGATCAGGCCGATGTTGGTGCCCTCGGGCGTCTCGATGGGGCAGATGCGGCCGTAGTGCGAGATGTGGACGTCGCGCACGTCGAAGCCGGCACGCTTGCGGTTGAGGCCGCCGGGCCCGAGGGCCGACAGGCGACGCTCGTGGGTCAGCTGCGAGAGCGGGTTGGTCTGGTCCACCACCTGCGACAATTCGCCGCGGCCAAAGAAGTATTCGATGGCGGCGCTGATCGATTTGGGGTTGATGAGCGTGCGCGGCGTCATGTCCTGTTCCTCGCGCATGCTCATGCGCTCCTGCACCGTGCGGCGCAGCTTCAGGAAGCCCTTGCGCAGTTCGTCGGCCGCCAACTCGTCGATGGTACGGACACGGCGGTTGCCGAGGTGGTCGATGTCGTCGATGTGCCCCTCGCCGGAGCGCAGGCGCATGACGTAGCGGATGGCGTTGAGGTAGTCCAGCGACTGCAGCGTCATCTCCGTCTCGGCGATGTTCTGGTCGAACTTGCGGTTGATGCGGAAGCGGCCGACCTTGCCGAGGCGATAGCGGTTGGGGTCGTGGAACTTCTCCTTGAACAGCTCCCGGGCCTTCTCCAGCTGCGGCGGGTTGCCGGGGCGCAGGCGCTGGTAGATCTTCAGCAGCGCCTGCTCGTGCGACGGCTGCGCCCCGGCCCCCTTGCTGGCGGAGTCCTCCTTCAGCGAGTCGATGATTAGGCGGTCCTTGACCTTGCCCAGGACGCTGACCGACTCCACCGAGCCTGCCGGGAGGGTGAGGAACTTGTCGAGCAGCTCGGGGGTGATCGTTTCGCCGGCGTCGAGGTAGACCTCGCCGGTCTCCGAGTTGATGACGTCGTCCACGGCCGTGGCGCCAGTGAGGCGCTCGCGATTGTCGGCCGTGACCTTCACGTCCTCGACGGGGTAGAAGGCGCGGAGGATCTGGCCGTCGGACGAGTAGGCGGGGTCCATCGCCCGCAGCAGGGTGACGGCCGAGAACTTGCCCGACTGGTCGATACGGACGCCGAGGGTTTCTTTCTTGGTGACGTTGATCTCGATCCAGCTGCCGCGCTCGGGGATGACACGGCAGGAGTGCAGGCGGCGCTCGCCCTCCATCTCCTGGGTGAAGTCCACGCCGGGGGAGCGGTGCAGCTGGCTGACGACCACGCGCTCGGCGCCGTTGATGATGAACTCGCCGCCGCCGATCATGATGGGCATGTCGCCGAGGTAGACCTCTTCCTCGACCGGCTGCTCCTTGTTGAGGCGCAGCCAGACGCGGAAGGGCCGGCCGTAGGTGAGGCGGAGCTGGCGGCACTCGTCGGGGCCGTAGCGCGGCTTGCCCAGCTCGTACTTGATGTAGTCCAGCGACAGGTTTTTGTCGTAACTCTCGATGGGGAAAATCTCGCGCAGCACGCCTTCGAGTCCGGTCGGGGTGCGCCGCTCGGGAGGCGTGTCGAGCTGAAGGAAGCGCTCGTAGGAGCGCAGCTGGATGTCGCACAGCGGCGGCACTTCGGAGGTGTCGCCGAAGTGGCCGAAGTTCCGGACCTGTTCGGGAACAATCGTGCGTTGGGCCGGGATTGGCATGGCTGTTGTTCCTCTCCAAAGCGATCGGGCATCAGGGCAGTCCGCAGCAGCGCGCTCGGGCACGGCCCCGCGAGGCCGGGGAGTCGCGGCGAAAGGCCGCGGGTCACGGGCAGGGGACGGGGCGGGCTGCGGTCAACACTCTCCGCGCTTCCCGGGCGCGGAATGAGGGACGACTCGATCTCCGCCGACAGGGGTCGAGGCGGGGCCGAGGGTAGAGAGACTGGCTGAAGTGTGGCACGCTGTCTTCCACCGGGGTCAATAAACGGGAGCGCCGGACGGGAGTCCGGGTTTCAGCGGTCCGCGGGGAGACGTTCCGTGTCTGCCGACCGGGCCGCCGCCGTGCCTCTGCTCTGGCTTCATGCGTCGAAAAGCGATCCCGGCCGTCCGAGCCGACAGCGGAAAAAGAGTCTGGGAGGTCGTGGTCGTCTTTTTCCTTGCTGTGGGTTCAGGCGGCCGGGATAGTTTGTATCGCGGGCCAATCAGCATTGTACCATGCAAGTCAAGGGCCAGTCCACAAGAAAAAGAAAAATTCCGTGGGACCGGGTTTGACCGCAGGATGCCACGGGCTTGCCCCGTGGTGCCTCACGCTTGCGGCTACTAGGAAAGAGAAAAAAGACTCTTCTCCTTCCTAGTAGCAGCAATCCTAACGATCCACGGGGCAAGCCCGTGGGATTTCACTTCAGCGACACCTTGGCGCCGCCCTCTTCGAGCTTCTTCTTGAGCGCCTCGGCCTCGTCCTTGCCGATGTTCTCCTTGACAGCCTTGGGCGCCCCTTCGACGAGGTCCTTGGCCTCCTTGAGGCCCAGGCCGGTGATTTCGCGGACCACCTTGATGACGTTGATCTTCTTGGCGGGATCAGCCAGGCCGTCGAGGGACACCGTGAACTCGGTTTTCACCTCGACGACCGGGGCCACGACGGCGGTCGGGGCCGCGGCCAGGGCGACGCCGCCGGCGGCCGGCTCGATGCCGTACTTTTCCTTGAGGTAGTCCTTCAGCTGGACCGCCTTGGCGATGGTCAGGGCGGCGATTTTGTCCCCGATGTCGATGATGTCGGGGGAGACGTCAGGCATTGCCGGGTTCCTTTCTCAGTGCGGGAGTGCGTGTAGGAAGCAGCGCGCGTAATAGTTTCACGGTAATGACAGCCGCTTGCGGCTTAGCGTTCGCGCCATCCCTCGATGGCGCGAACGCTAAGCCGCAAGCGGCTAGGCGGTGGCGGCGACGGGCGCGGCCTCTTCTTCCTTCTTCTCGCTGATGGTCTTGATCTGGCTGGCGACCTGCGCCGCCGGGCCGGTGAGGCAACCGGCGACCTGCGAGGCGGGGCCGAGGATCGCCCCCAGGACCGAGGCGAGGGCCTCCTCCCGCGTCGGCATCTTGACCATGAGGTCGAACGGGACCAACTGCCCCTCGGCGATACCGCCCTTCACCTTGACCTTGTCCTTGTACTGGGCCGCCGTCTTCTGGTTCTTCAGCTGCTCTTCGATGGTACGGGCCAGCGAGCCGGCGCTGCTGGTGCCCCAGGCGAAGGTCGTGCTGCCGACCCAGTAGGGCGAGTCCTTGCCGATCTTCACGCCGACGTCGTCCAGCGCCAGGCGGGCCAGGCTATTCTTCACCTGAAGGAGGCGAACCTTCTTCTTCCGCAGCGTGTGCCGCAGGCCGTTCTCCTGCTGCGCCGTCAGGCCGGTGATGCTCAGCAAGACGAAGTCCTGAACGCTCCCGAAAGTAATCTTCAGGGCGTCCATCTGCATCTGCTTGATCGCTTTGCTCATGGTCGTTCCCCCGGTGCGATCACATGCTCACGCCGATGCCCGGGGTCATGGTGCCGGACAGCGTGATCGATTGGATGTAATGCGCCTTGACGCCGGACGGCTTGACGGCACGGACCTGCTCGACGAAGGCGGTGACGTTGTCGGCGATCTTGTCGTCGTCGAAGCTCATCTTGCCGACGCCGGCGTGGACGTTGCCGCCCTTGTCGGCACGGTACTCGACCTTGCCGGCCTTGAACTCCTTGACCGCCCCGCCCACGTCGCCGGTGGGGGGAACGACGGTGCCGGCCTTGGGCGTGGGCATCAGCCCGCGCGGGCCGAGCACCTTGCCGAGGCGGCTGACCTTGCCCATCAGATCCTGCGTGGCCAGGGCGACGTCGAACTCGGTCCAGCCCTCTTTCTGGATCTTCTCGATCAGGTCGTCGGAGCCGGCGTAGTCGGCGCCGGCCTCCTTGGCCTTGGCCACGTTGTCGCCCTGGCAGAAGACGACGACGCGAACCGTCTTGCCGACACCGTGGGGCAGCGAGACGCTGCCGCGGATCATCTGGTCGCTCTGCGTCGTGTCGATGCCCAGCTTCATGTGGACCTCGACCGTCTCGTCGAACTTGGCGCGCTTGACCGACTTGAGGAGGCTGATGGCCTTCTTGAGCGGGGCCGGCGACTCCTTGGCGATCTTCTGCCGGATGTTCTTCAGCTGGTTCCGCAGCTTCTTGCCGCGCGGCGGGGCGATGCCCGGTTTTTTCTTCTTCTTCGCCTCCGCCGGCGCGGGGGGAGCCGACGGGGCGGCGGCCGGCGCGGTGGGCGCGGTCCCTTCCGGTGCGGCGGCTGGGGCCGGCGGCGCGGCCGGGGGCGGCGCGGCGGGGCTCGCCTTGTCGGCGGCCGGCTTCTTCCCCTTCTCCTTCTTCGATTCGGCCTTCGGTTCGGCGGGGGCCTCGGGTGTCTGCCCGGCGGGCGCTTCCGTCCCTTCGGCCGCTTGCGGTTTCTTCGCCATGATTGGTCGTCTCAATATGTCCCAGGAGCGCCGCCCCGAGGGCGGCGGCTAAACGATTACTCGACCGTGATCCCGAGGCTGCGGGCGGTGCCGGCCACGATGCGGGCCGCGTGCTCCAGGTCGCCGGCGTTGAGGTCCTGCATCTTCTTCTTGGCGATCTCCTCGACCTGCGCCTTCGTGACCTTGAAGCCCTTGTACTTGCCGGTCCCCTTGGCCTTCTCCTCCGGGGGAAGCACCTCGCCGCCCTTCTTCTTCTCGATGGGGATGCCGGCCGCCTGCTTCAGCAGGATGGCGGCCGGGGGGCTCTTGATCACGAAGTCGAACGTGCGGTCCGAGTAGACCGTGATGACCACCGGCAGCGGCGTGCCGCGGGCGTCGGCGGTCCGGTCGTTGAACTGCTTGACGAACTGGCCGATGTTGACGCCGTGCTGGCCGAGGGCCGGGCCGACCGGCGGCGCCGGCGTCGCCTGCCCGCCGGGGCACTGGAGCTTGATCTGCGCCGTCACCTGCTTCGCCATGGTCTGTCCTTCGCGCGCTGCAATTGTTTAGCCGCGACCGCACGCCGCTTGCGGCTTCGCACGAACCTGCGAAGCCGCAAGCGGCGTGTGCTCGCGGCTAAACGGGAAACATTTGTTGTATGCTAAACCGGCTCGACCTGCCAGTACTCCAGGTCCACCGGCACCGGCCGGCCGAAGATCACCAGTTCCACACGCACCTGGCTCTTGGCCTCGATGACCTCCTTCACCTCGCCCTCCATGCCGGCGAAGGTGCCGTCCTTGACCTTGACGCGGTCGCCGCGATCGACCGGCGGCTTGCCGTGGACCTCCTTCGCCTCCTGCTCCGGACCGCCCGGCGTCTTGCGCATCATCCGCTCGACCTCGCGCGGCGTCATCGGCGTCGGCGCCCGGTTGACGCCGGCGCCGACGAAGTCGCCGACGCCCGACGTCTCGCGGAAGAGGTACAGGACGCGGTCGTTGTACTCCACTTCCGCCATCAGGTATCCGGGGTAGAGTTTGCGCTCGCGCGTGACGCGCTTGCTGTTGCGCATCTCCACGACCTTCTCCACCGGGATGACGATCTGCCCGTAGAACTCCTCGAGTCCCTCGATCTTGACGCGTCGCTCGACGGCCTCCTTGATCGACTCCTCGCGGCCGCTCTGCACCTTGACGACGTACCAATGCTTGTTGCTCGGCGGCGGCTCGGGAGCTTTCGGCTCCGCCGGCGCCGGTGCTTCCTCCGCGGGTGGTTCGGGAGCGACGGCGGCCGACGGCTCCGACGGCGGCGGCGTCTCGGCCGCGGCGGCGGGAACACCTTCGCCGGTCGCGGCGAGGGCCGCTTCCTCGGTGGGGGACGGTGCGGGCGCAGGAACGGGGGCCGCCGCCTCGGGGGGCGGCGGGCTCACCGTCTCCGGGGAGGGCGGCGTTACGGGCGGCAGGGTTGGGATGTCGTTGGTCATGGGACAGGCCCCAGCAGCAATGGGGAATCTCATCGCCGGCGGCTTACCATTTCTGGTCGGGCGTCTGGCTCCCCGGACCTTTCTCGGGCAACTTGAGCACGCCGACGGCCTTCAGGCTCAGGATCTGGCCCCAGGCGACGTCCACCACGAACAGGAAGATCGTGAACAAGACGACGGTGGCCAGCACCACGATGGTGTCCTGGATCAGCCGCCGCCGCGTCGTCCACGACACCTTGTTTAGTTCCGCCTCGGTGGCGATCAGGAAGTCGGCGAACGACGGCACGTTGACGACGCGCCAGGCGAACCAGATCGCCAGCGCCGCCAGCACGAACGGAAGGCTGTACTTGACGTCCGGCAGCAGGACCAGGCCCACGTACTTCTGGATGCCGGTCGCCGGCTCGAGCGGCTTGGTCAGCGGATCTTTCCGGTTCTCCTTGGCGAGGGCCTTGCGCAGATCGTCGTATTTCGCCTTGGTGATGACGTCGCCCTTCTGGCCCTTGAGGGTCGTCGTCTCCGTTTCCACCTCGACGTCCTCGTCGAGTTTCTGGTAGCCCTCTTTCAGGCTGTGGTTCATCTCCTTGAAGGCGCCGAGCTTGATCTCGTCGCCGGGCTTGACGTCGGGAGCTACCACGACGGCGTCGTTGAGGGCCGTCACGGTTTCCGTACCGGTGAAGGGGATGTTGACGGCCCAGTCCGTGGTGCCCGCCAGCGTCGCGTGGGCCACCATCGCGTAGATGCCGCAACCGACCAGGGCGAGGACGCCCACGATGGTGCCGCGGCGGACGCGCTGCCCCTGGCTGCGCTTGAAGCTCGTCGTGCTGAACCAGCCCTGCTCTTCAAACGCCATCATCTTCGGCCCGAAATTGGGCGCCAGGAAGATGAATCGCCCCGCCAGGGCCAGCAGCACCACGCCGACGGCGGCAGTAAGGATGACGCCGAGCGTCTCGGGCATCGAGCGGCTATCGTAGACGAAGCCCTCGAAGAAGCTGCTCGCCCCGCGCGTCAGCAGGACGATGAGCAGCAGCGTCACCAGGGCGGTGAAGATGCCCGCCTTGACGCCGGGCACCGCGTAGCGGCTGAGGCCGACGAGCCCCGCGTAGACGAACCCGGCCGCCAGGCCGAGCCCGACAAGCACCAGCACGGCGGCGAACAGCGGGGTGCGCGGCACGTGGGCCACGTTCCACCACAGCCACGGCAGCAGCGCGCAAACGATGGCGAGGCCGGCGAGAACGTACACCACCCCGGCCAGGATGCCGACGTGGAGCCGGTCGAGCAGGCCCGGACTTGAGGTTTCCGGGTTCTTCAGCGCCAGGGACATGGCACATCCTTCACTTGCGGGATGCCGGTCGAGGAGGGTCGGCCGCCCCCCCATCCTGGGACCGGCGGGTCGAAAGGCGGACACCATCGACCGAGCGTCGAGGAACAGGGGCGGAGGGACTCGAACCCCCAACCTGCCGCTTTGGAGACGGCTGCTCTACCAATTGAGCTACACCCCTTCGCAGCTTTCAGCCGTCAGCTATCAGCTATCAGCCAACAGACGCCGCCCCGGTCGAATATCGCCGCCGGTGCGGGCTGAGAACTGACGGCTGAAAGCTGAGAGCTACTTCTTCCGCGATTCCTTGTGGGGCGTATGCTTGCGCTCCTTGCGGCAAAACTTCTTCAGCTCCAGCCGGTTCGCCCCGCGCGTCTCCTTCTGCGTGCGGTAGTTGCGGGCCCCGCACACGGTGCATTCCAGCCAAACGTACTCGCGCATCGATGGATCATCCCATGGGCCGCTTGCGGCTTCGCAAGTCGTGCGAAGCCGCAAGCGGCGTGCGGTGGTTACTGCAAGATTTTCGTCACGACGCCGGAGCCGACGGTGCGGCCGCCTTCGCGGATGGCGAAGCGGAGCCCCTCGTCCATGGCGATGGGCGATTCGGCGATCAGCTCGACGGTGAGCTTCGGCACGTTGTCGCCGGGCATGCACATTTCCATGCCCTCGGGCAGGGTGATGTTGCCGGTCACGTCGGTGGTGCGGAAGTAGAACTGCGGCCGGTAGCCGCTGAAGAACGGCGTGTGCCGGCCGCCTTCCTCCTTGGTCAGCACGTAGATGCCGGCCTCGAACTTCGTGTGCGGCGTGATCGAGTTGGGCTTGGCGAGCACCTGGCCGCGCTCCAGGTCGGTGCGCTCGATGCCGCGCAGCAGCACGCCGACGTTGTCGCCGGCCATCGCGTAATCCAGCGTCTTGTTGAACATCTCGACGCCGGTGACGACCGTCTTGCGCGGCGCCTTCATCAGGCCGACGATCTCGACCTCGTCGCCGACCTTGCAGCGGCCGCGCTCGACGCGGCCGGTGCCGACCGTACCGCGGCCCTTGATGGAGAAGACGTCCTCGATCGACATGAGGAACGGCTTGTCCTCCTCCCGCTGCGGATTGGGGATGTAGGTGTCCAGGGCGGTCATCAGGTCATCGATGCACTTGCAGGCGGCGGCGTCCTTGCCCTGCGAGTCCAGGGCCGGCTTCGACGAGCCGCGGATGATCGGGATGACGTCGCCGGGGAAGCCGTACTTGCTGAGTAGCTCGCGCATCTCCATCTCGACCAGCTCGAGCAACTCGGGGTCGTCCACCGTGTCGATCTTGTTGAGGAAGACGACGATGTAGGGGACGTTGACCTGGCGGGCCAGCAGCAGGTGCTCGCGCGTCTGCGGCATGGGGCCGTCATTGGAGGCGACGACGAGGATGGCGCCGTCCATCTGGGCGGCGCCGGTGATCATGTTCTTGATGTAGTCGGCGTGCCCGGGGCAGTCGATGTGCGCGTAGTGGCGGAGCGGCGTCTCGTACTCGACGTGCGACACGGCGATGGTGACCGTCTTGTTCTCGTCGCGGACGATACCGCCCTTGGCGATTTCGGCGTAGGTCTTGACCTTCGCGCCGGGCTTGTTCTTGAACGCCTGGCGCATCAAGATCGCCGCGGTCAGGGTGGTCTTACCGTGGTCGATGTGCCCGATCGTGCCGACGTTCACGTGCGGCTTGGTTCGCTCAAAAACGTCCTTAGCCATCCGTCCCTCCGCGAGAATCGTAAACAGGCACCCCAGGCCGAACGCCCGGGGCAAGGTGTTACTCCAAAAACGGGGATCACTCCCGAGAGCTGCTGGAGGGAGTCGGACCCTCGACCTCTTCATTACCAATGAAGCGCTCTACCACTGAGCTACAGCAGCGGCATCCGCGTCGTTACGCTGCGCGATCCTGCGCTGATAGGTGCGTTCGCGGTGGCAGTTCGCACACACGATGTCGCACTTGGCGATCTCAGCTAGCATCCTTGTCCACGATAGCCGGGGTTGGCCCGCTGCAATCGACAAGTTAAAACATTTCTTCTCGCCGGGGCGATGATCGAAATCCATGACGTAGTGCGGGTAGCGCTTTCCGCAGTCCGCACAAGGAACATCCTTGGCCTCGCGAATAGCACGGCGGTTGCGCTCCACGCGTTCGTCCTGGAGCTTGAGGTAGTAAGCCTTGTGCCGCTCGTAATACTCGCGCTGGTAGCTGCACTGACAGGCTCGACACCAGGGCTGCCGCCTGCCGTTCGTTCTAACCCCGAAATCAGACAGAGGCAAATCCCTCTGGCATTTCGGGCACCGCTTAGCAATCACTTCGTCCATGAAACCCACCAAACGAGCGGGAGACGGGAGTCGAACCCGCAACCAGCGGCTTGGAAAGCCGCGGCTCTGCCAATTGAGCTACTCCCGCATCCCAATTGTCCGAATGGGCAGAGCAGGATTTGAACCTGCGTAGGTCGGAGACCGCCAGATTTACAGTCTGGTGCAATTGGCCACTCTGCCATCTGCCCGCTTGCTTTTTGCCTTCCCTCGCGTGTCGGCCACCTCCCTGTTCGGGCAAGCCAGCGGTGGGACTTGAACCCGCAACCCTCGGTTTACAAAACCGATGCTCTACCGTTGAGCTACGCTGGCGCGGCCTGTAGCGTGGAAAGGGTAAGTATAGGAGGGTGGAATGGGCCACGCAAGGGGAATTCCCTTGCAGAACCCATGCCCTCTTGATCCTTCCGGCGCGCCAGGTCGGCACGGCCTCCGCCGAGGCAGAGTCGTGTGTTGTATGGACAGGAAGCCCGCGCGAAAAGTTCACCCCCTCCTTATTCCTGGTGCGAGCAGGGGCTGAACAAATTACTAGATCGGCCGCAGCGTAGTACCTTGTGGGGTTTGTTTCAATCATCGCCCGACCCCTCGCTCCGGGATCGGGCGCGAACGCCGGGCACGTTCCCATCCTCTTTCTTATTGAATGCGCAGCGATCGCTTTCGGGAAGGGATCGGCGCGGCTTCGGGGAATTTCCTCGCTTCGGCGGCGTATTCCGCTAGGTTAGGACGGCGTTTCCCCTGCTGGCGTTCGCGCCGGGGGGCGCAGAAATCGAGGTCTGCATGGCCGGTTTGTCGTCCGTGGCAGTGGTAACATGCACCGCCGCTTTCGTGTTTGGCATGCTGCTGGCGCTGCTCGGCGCCCTGAAATTGAAGCTCGCCGAGCGACTCGGCATCGGCGAGGGGCGCGTCGGTGGCTTGCTGGGGGCCCTCAGCCTCGCGCTCATCCCGATGATGCTCCTGAGCGGCCTGCTCATCGACGTGCTCGGGGTGCGCTTCGTGCTCGTCGTCGGGGCCCTGCTGGCGGCCGTCGCCGTCTTCAGCCTGTCGCTGCGGCGCAGCTACCTCGCCACCCTGGGCTGCGTGCTCGTCCTCGGTGCCGGCTCGGCCTGCCTCAGCACCGCGAGCGTCGTGCTGATGCCGCTGGCCTTCTTCGGGGAACACGGCCTGGCCGCGTCGGTCAACCTCGGCTACGTCTTCGTCGCCCTTGGCGCCCTGATGACGCCCACGCTGACCGACCTGCTCTTGCGCACGCTGAACTTCCACAAGACGTTGGCCCTGCTGGCGCTGGTCTGCCTGATCCCGGCCGTGACCGCGCTGCTGTTTTGGCCGCGCGACCTGGTCGAGCCGGCCGAGAAGGCCAACGTGCTGGAGGTCTTCGGCAAGGTGCCGGTCGTGCTGGCCGCCGTGGCCTTCCTCTTCTACGCCCCGCTGGAGTTCGCGGTCAGCACCTGGGGCTCCACCTACCTGACCGTCGATCAGGGCTACGGCGAAGGCCGGGCGGCCTGGATCATGACGTTCTTCTGGCTGGCCTTCCTGGTCGGTCGCGTCCTGATGACGCTGCTGTTCCACTCGCAGAGCCTGGACCCGAGCCGGGCGCCGTGGGTGATCTTCATCCTGACGCTGGCGGCGGCGGCGATGATGGGCAACCTGGCCGGCTCCGGCAAACCGCGCAGTGCCGCCTGGGGCCTGATTCTGCTCGGCTTTGCCCTCGGCCCGATCTTCCCGACGCTGGTGGCTGTCGCCCTGGGCGCGGCACCCAACGCCCACGGCACCGCTTACGGGGCGATGTTCGCCGTCGGCTCGCTCGGCAGCGCGACCCTGGCGCCGGTCCTGGGTCTGCTGGCGCGGGGGAAAAGGGTCATGCGCGCCCTGCGCTTGCTGGCGC
>Ga0310038_10000986_pt1 | contig 22327 bp, 22 predicted proteins | sample Sb_taG_6_FD_200461 | JGI IMG/M metagenome (GOLD analysis project Ga0310038, IMG submission 200461) | Peat soil microbial communities from Weissenstadt, Germany - Sb_50d_4_PS metaG (v2) (version 2) | ecosystem: Environmental > Terrestrial > Soil > Wetlands > Peat | place: Germany: Weissenstadt... | reverse complement strand
TGGCGACCACCTGCGAAGGTTCGGCATAGGCGACGGCGACGCCGTGCAGCCCTTTCTCGGCGCCGAGCCCGAGGTAGAATTTTTGCACCGCCGGATCGGCGGCGACGCGATGGCCCTGAGCAGCGGAAGTCACGAGGCCCGGTGCCGCCAGCACCTCGAAGCGCTCGTCGACGCCGACGAAGAACTCCGGCGGGATGACGGCACACTGGATCGCGCCGAACTGCGTGCCCTCGATCTGCCGCGGGATCGCGCCGAGCTGGCTCGCCGGATAAACCTCGACCTTGATGCGGCCGGCGGAATCCTTCTCGACGGCGGCGCCGTAGGCTTTGGCATATATATCGAGCGCCGCATTGAGCGTCGGCGTCGTGATCTTCATCGTGAAGGTCTTGTCCTGCGCCTGCGCCGGCCCAACCGTCAGCGCCACCACAAGCGCGCCAGCGGCTGCCACCGGACCTGCCTGCCATTGCCTTCGCGAAATGCTCATTACGTCCTCCCTGTCGGAATTGGTTCTTTGGTTGAATGGTTGTTTAGCGAGTTTCGCCGCGACTGCAAATCGACTGCGGGTTGCGGAGCTGCAGCAAAGCGGCCGCTCAATCGGCGCGCAGCAGCGAGTGGCCGGTCATTTCCTTCGGCTTCGGCAATTCCATCAGCTCCAGCAGCGAGCAGCCGCCCTCCGCTGCCTGGACTAAATCTGCTTCCGTACGTTAAATTCGCGGTAGCAGCCCGGACGGTGCCTCATTCGAGTGCAGGCCATAGTCGATATAATCACTACTCAACTCGACGTGGAGTACTTTTACGAGCTGCTTGCGAAAGAGACCGACGAGAACAAGCGCATGATACTGCAACGCTTGGTCGCGGAAGCAGAACGACTGCGGCAGTCGAAAGACCCAGAGGAAGATAGCAACAAGACAACGAACGCCGGCCAAGTCAACATCAAAGACGATTGAATTTTTCGCAGATCGTAGGGCGGAATAGCGAAGCATATTCCGCCGCCTTCTGGGCCCGGCGGATTCGCCTTCGGCTAATCCGCCCTACGGGCTACTCGCTCAGAATTAGAAATTATGTGGTCGTACCAAACGCGCGTTGTACACCGATCCTTCGTTTACAAGATGCGGGCCAGATCGCGATTCCGCACCTCATACACCTCACTAGTAAAGGCGGTCTGCGCTCCGGTGGGCCCCGTCCTGTCCGGCCGATCGACCAATACGCAGGCCGCATAAGTTGGTCGTTCGAGACTTGATGCGGCAAGCTTCGCGAGCGCTGTCTCGGTGATCGCTCGGCACAGGCGGCGTGAAAACGGTCGCATCCATGGGTCTCCATCCGCCAAAGTCACGCTCACTAACATCGACCCGCCGCCCGCTCCGTTCCAATGAACCACGCAGAAGGTCTCTGATCGTAGATGAAGCCAATTCACAAATTGACCGAACCCGATTTTGGAGGAAGGGGGCGAAGCGCAGGAGTCGCGCGCCCAGTCTTCATTACCAAAGCTCAAGTACCTTATCGGCAACACTGATTCGAAATGAGCCTTCAGCCGCGCGATATTGGGCTCGTGATCCTCGGAAATTTTGCCAGGGTCGATAGCAAACGGGAATATGCTTTCGAGGCCAGCACGCCCGCTGATGACGAACATGCCGTACATTGCTGCAAATTGTCGTTGGATATGCCCTTCTTCAATGACCTTGCCGTCATTTTCGACGCGAATTTTGCCCGATGATGTCTCAAGAAGAACGTGGGCGCGGTCTCCATACATCTCATGAAACCGTGCGACCTTTTGATTGTACTCGAACAACGGAAGCGAAGCGCTTGCACCGAGGGCACGTGTCTGGGAAAGGTCGGACCGTGGCGTTTGGATATCCAAAACAAGCTCGGCGTAGCCTACAATCGCCACAGCGCCCAGCGCGATAACCAATTTCGTCGAAATCCGCATTTGCTCCTCTTGGCAACCCAAGGCGGCCACCAGAAAAGCCTATCATTGTGTGTTTGGGTGAGCATCTCGAATCATGGTTAACGGCAAATCTCGTGCTTGAATTCGCCCGCCATCGTTAGAGAACAGTAAGGAACTCGTGCCTCGCCCGTTGGACACTTCCGTTTCGGGTCAAAGGCTCAACTGAACAACGAGCAGATATTGTCCGAGTTTCGTCCAATAACGGGGGTTCAGAATTTCAGTCCGCGCGCAGCAGCGACGCCCCCGTCATCTCCTTCGGCTTCGGCAATTCCATCAGCTCGAGCAAGGTCGGAGCGATGTCGGCGAGGCGGCCCTCCGCTACCAGCGCGCGGTTGCGGGCGCCGAGCAGCAGGAGCGGCACCGGGTTTGTCGTATGCGAAGTGTGCGGGCCGCCGGTTTGCGGGTCGCGCATCATCTCGCAATTGCCGTGGTCGGCGGTGATGAGCAGCGCGCCGCCGGCTTTTTGGATGGCGTCGGCGATGCGGCCTAGGCCCGCGTCGACCGTCTCCACCGCCTCGATCGCCGCCGACAGGCTGCCGGTGTGGCCGACCATGTCGGGATTGGCGTAGTTGAGAACGATCAAATCGTATTTGCCGGAAGCGATCGCGGCGACAGCCTTGTCGGTCAATTCGGGCGCCGACATTTCCGGCTGCAGATCGTAGGTCGCGACTTTGGGCGAGGGCACCATGATGCGGTCCTCGCCGCGATAGGGCTCCTCGCGTCCGCCATTGAGGAAATAAGTGACGTGCGCATATTTCTCGGTCTCCGCCATGCGCAATTGCGTGCGCCCGGCGTCCGCCACGACCTCGCCGAGGATGTGGGCGAGCGGTTGCGGCGGAAAAATCGTCTGCATGAATTTGTCCAGTTCTTCGCTGTACTGCGTCATGCCGACAGCCGCTGCGAAATGAACGAAACGCTTGCGCGGGAAACCTGAGAAATCAGGATCGAACATGGCGCCCAAAATTTCCCGCACCCGGTCGGCGCGAAAGTTGAAGCACAGCACGCCGTCGCCGTCCTTCATGCCGCGATAGTCGCCGACCACGGCCGGAATGATGAACTCGTCGAACTTCTTGTTGGCATAGGCGTCGGCGACAACGGCGGGCGCGTCCGGGAAGTGCGGCCCTTCGGCTTCGACTATGGTGTTGTAGGCCTTCGCTACGCGCTCCCAGCGCTTGTCGCGATCCATGGCGTAGTAGCGGCCGCACACGGTGGCGATCGGAACCGATTTCGGCAGCGCGGCGATGAGGCGCCTGATGTCCTCGCCCGCCGATTGCGGCGGCGTATCGCGGCCGTCGGTGAACGCATGCACCAGCGTCGGCACGCCAGCGTCGGTGAGAATCTTCGCCAGCGCCGCGGCATGATCCTGGTGCGAATGCACGCCTCCGGGCGAGACCAGGCCGATGAGGTGACAGCTGCCGCCGCTGTTTTTGAGCTTTGCGATAAAAGCGACCAGCGCCGGCGCGCGCTTGATGTCGCCGTTGGCGATTGCTCCGCCGATGCGCGGCAGATCCTGCATGACTATTCTGCCGGCGCCGATATTGAGATGGCCGACTTCGGAATTGCCCATCTGGCCGCCGGGCAGGCCGACGTCGTTGCCCGATGTGTTCAGGATGCCGTGCGGCCCGTCCCGCCACAGCCGATCGAATGTCGGCGTCTTGGCCTGGCGGACGGCATTGTCGGCGGGATCGTCGCGCCAACCCCAGCCGTCGAGAATGACCAGCATCACCGGCCGCCGCCGCTGCATTTGCTTATCCTTCGCGTGTTGAAGGCCGGGTATTGCGGATTGCGGCGGCAGCGTCAATCAGCCATCCAATACCGATCAAGGCCGCTTTCTAGGCCATCGCAAACGGACCTGACGCAAACTTAAGCGGGCGTCGGCGTCACGCCGCAGCCCCGACCTGCCCGGCCTCCCAGCCGAGCATGGCGCGCTTGCGGGTGATGCCCCAGTGATAGCCGGTGAGCTCGCCGGACTTGCCGACGACGCGGTGACACGGCACCACGAACGAGACCGGGTTCTTGCCGACCGCGGCGCCGACCGCGCGCGCGGCGGCGGGTTTGCGGATCTTGCTGGCAATATCCGAATAGGTGGTGAGCCGGCCCATGGGGATTTGCAGCAGCGTTTCCCACACCCGAACTTCCCAATCGGTGCCGATCAGCACCACGCGCAGCGGCTTATCCGCCTGCCATTGCGTCGGATCGAAAATGCGCTTGGCGACGACTGCAGTGCGGGCGCTGTCCTCGACATAGTCAGCGCGCGGCCAGCGGCTCTTCATGTCTGTGAGCGCGGCGCGTTCCTCGCCGGGATCGGCAAAGGCGAGGCCGGCAAGGCCGCGCTGCGTCGCCATCACCAAGGCGCTGCCGAACGGCGAGGGATGAAAGCCGAAAAAGATCGTCAGGCCTTCGCCGCCCGATTTCCATTCGCCGGGCGACATCGCCTCGTGGGTGACGAACAGATCGTGCAGTCGGCCCGGGCCGGACAGCCCGACTTCGTAAGTGGCGTCGAGCACGCTCGCGGAATCGCGCAGCAATTGCCGCGCGCCATCGAGGGTGAGCGCCTGCAGGAACGCCTTCGGCGTCAGCCCGGCCCAGCGGCGGAACAGATGATGCAGTTCCGTCGGCGTGACGCCGGCAGCCTCGGCGATGGCCTCAATCTCGGGCTGCTCGCGCCAGTGGCCGCGGATATGGCCGATGGCGCGGCGCACCACGTCGTAATCGGCGGCGGCCGCGGCCAGCGGCATCGGGTTTTGGATGCGATCGGGTGACAACATGGGAGCCTCCATCATCTGTCTCCCATCTACGGCGTAAGCAGGCAGCAAACCACCCGGTTTCTGTATCCTTTTCCTCCCCCTGAAAGGGGGGAGGTTTAGATGACATTCCGCGTTGGGCCGCGCCGCGCCTCGCCGAGCGCCGCCGACAGCGCGGTGGCGAAACTTTTCTTCTCGTCGGCGCCCAAAAAGCTAGCGATCGACAGCCGCCGGCCGTGCGACACCAGGAACAGCCGCTCGATGCCGAATTCCTCGTGCACGATGCGGTCGAGCCGCACCCATACCGGATTGAGCGTCCATTCGCGCACCTCGCCGCGCTGGCTGATCTTGCGCACCGTCAGTTCCGTGGCGGTCACCGTCACCTCTTCGTAGGCGCGGGCCGAGCGGTAATTGGCGCGGAACGCCCAATAGACCAGCGCCACGTCGAGGCCGAAAAAGCCGAACACCGGCCAGGCGCCAAGCATCAGGAACACCATGCCGGCGGCGAAACTGATGCCGCCGATGCACAGCATGAAAATGACAAAGCCGGTCGAGCTCAGCGACCGATGCGGCGTGATGATCGCGGAAAAGAGCGTGGGGTCGGCAGGCAGGTCGCTGGTGTCGTCGGCCATGGCCGCTATTATAACGGCAAGATGGCGCGCAAAACACCCAAGCAACAGAAGTCGCAGCAAAGATTGAAGGCGGCCCGCAAGGGCAAGGCGGCGCACCTCAAGGACCGCAAAGCGCAGGTGAAGGCCGACGCCAAGGCGGCCCACGGCGAGCTGCCGCAATGGAGCAAAGCCGAGATCGAAGAAGCGTTCCGCCGTTTCGCCGCCGCCAATCCGGTGCCGCGCGGGGAACTGCAGCACATCAATCCGTTCACTCTCCTGGTCGCCGTCGTGCTGTCGGCGCAGGCGACCGACGCCGGCGTCAACAAGGCGACGCCGGCTTTGTTCGCGCTCGCCGATACGCCGGAGCAGATGGCAAAGCTCGGCGAAGCCAAGGTGCGCGATCTGATCAAGACCATCGGCCTTTTTCGCACCAAGGCGAAGAACGTGATCGGACTGTCGCAGCAGCTCGTTGAAAAACACGGCGGCAAGGTTCCGCACGATCGCGAGGCGCTGGAGGCCCTGCCCGGCGTCGGCCGCAAGACCGCCAACGTCGTGCTCAACATCGCCTTCGGCGAGCCGACCATCGCGGTGGATACCCACATCTTCCGCGTCGGCAACCGCACCGGGCTGGCGGTCGGCAAGACGCCGCTCGACGTCGAGCTGAAGCTGATGGAGGTGGTGCCGGAGCATTACCGGCTGCACGCCCATCACTGGCTCATCCTGCACGGCCGCTACACCTGCATCGCGCGCCGGCCGCTGTGCGTGAAGTGCATCATCGCCGACCTGTGCAAATGGCCGGGGAAGACGGTGAACGCTGCGCCTGCAACAAAGTGACCCGTTTCCCGGATGCAGTGCAGCACGCAGCGCCGAAGGCGCGGAGTGTTGCACTGCTGATCCGGGATCGTCGCAGGCTCGGAGTTTGTTACGATCCCGGGTCTGCAGCGCACCACTTCGTGCTGCGCTGCGCCCGGGAAACGAAGTCATTCGTTCGTCATTCTCTCTTCCGCCATCGCATGCAACGCCGCACGATCTAGCTTGTTGGTCGAGGCGAGCGGCAGTTCGTCGACGAACCAGACGAAGCGTGGGTGCTGGTAGGCCGGCGCGTTGGCGAGCGCGAAGCGCTTGACCGCCTCGCCGTCGAGCGCGCGGTCGGGTTTCTTGATGACGAAGGCCACCGGTTTTTGGCCTTTGATGTCGTCGTCGATCGGCACCACCGCGGCTTGGGCGATATCGGGATGGCGCTCCAGCATGCGCTCGACGTCGGCGGGATAAATATTTTCGCCGCCGGAGACGAACATATCGTCGGTGCGACCGACGAAATAATGAAAGCCGTCGGCGTCGCGGCGGAACACGTCGCCGGTGATGTGAAAACCGTCCGGCGTGAGCGGCGGCGCCACGTCGGGGCGGTTGTGATAGCCGAGCATCAGGGCCGGGCATTTCATTTCCAGCACGCCTTGCGCGGCGTCGCGGTTATTGCCGTCGACGAGGCGCAGCGAAACTGAAGGATGCGGATAGCCGACCGACAGCTCGGGCTGCGGTAGCCCTTTCGGATGCGGCCCGAACACCACCGGGCCGGCCTCGGTGGTGCCGTAGGCATTGGTCACCGCGGCGCGCGGCAGCGCCTCGTGCAGCGCCGCCATCAGGGCGGCGCTGACCGGCGCCGAGCCCATGCGCACGAACTCGACGCTGGACAGGTCGGTCGCCTTAAGAGTCGCGGTTTCGCGCAGCATCATGGCGATCATCGGCGGCACCGCGGTGAGCCAGGTGCAGCGGTACTTTCCGATCGCCGCGATATAGGCCGGCGCGGAAAACTGCGGCAACAGCACGATGGTGGCATGCGCCGCACAGGCGAGCTTGGCCAGCGCCAGCGCGTTCATATGGTAGAGCGGCGCGGCGATCAGATAGCGATGCCGATTGAGCCCCGGCGCCAGCCGCGTCTCCACCACCCAGATGTGGCTTTGGTGCGAAAGCACGACGCCCTTCGGCGTGCCGGTCGAGCCGGAGGTGTAGAGGAACATTGCCGGCTCGTTCGCGGCCGGGATCACCGCGTCGAAGGGGCCGGGATCGAGAAGAGCTTCAAACGCGTCGCCGAATGTCACGCTGGCGATCCCGGGCGGGCAGTCCACTGCGCGCGGCGGATCGCAGAACACGAGCTTTGCGCCGGAGTCGCGGATGATGAAATGAATGGTGTCGCGCGGGAATTTGAAGTTGACCGGCACGGCGACGAAGCCGGCGCGCATGATGCCGTAATAGGCGGCGATATATTCGGCGCGGTTGGCGGCAAGCAGCGCGATTCTGTCGCCGCGCTGCAGGCCGCGCTCGGCGAGCGCGCGGGCAACGCCGTTCGCCATCGCATCGAGCTGCGCGAAGGTGAAATCCCGCGGGCCGTGTTCGCCGCCGAGATCGACGATGGCGATCTTGCCCAAATCGCGATCGCGCCGGATCAGATCGCCGAGATTGGCAAAGCCCGACATGCGCTCACGCCGGCTTCGGCGGCGCCGTGAAATAAGTGCCGCGGCCGCTGGCGATCAGCTTGCCGTCCTTGTCGAAGATCTGCGCCTCGGCGGTGGCGAACTGCGAGCCGCCGCGGATGACCTTGCCGCGGGCGATGAGGTCGCCCGGCATGGCGGCGCGGTGATAATCGACGCGCAGGTCGATGGTCGGCACGCCGCGCCCGGTCTGTTTCACCATCGCCCAATCGGCGGCGAGATCGATCAGCGCCGCGAGAATGCCGCCGTGGGTGTAGCCGCGCTCTTTGTTGACGACCCATTCCTCGCGCCATGCCGCCTTGATCTCGATCGAGTCATCGCCGACCGCGAGCACGGTGAGCCCGAGCCACTGATGAAACGGCGCGCGGGTGATGAGGGCTTGGACTTGCTCCAATGTCACTTGTTCGCTCATGGCTGTACCCGACGACGGATGACGGACGACGGAGGACAGATAAGGAGCAGGCAGCCTGCATCGAATCTGTCCTCCGTCGTCTGGCCTCCGTCGTCCGTCCTCTGTCGTCCGTCGTCTGTCACGGCGTCACCACTACTTTGCCGATGACCTCGCGGTCCTGGATCAGGCGCAAGCCTTCGCGAGCCTCTTCGAGCGGCAGCACCTTGTCGATCACCGGCTTGATCTTGCCGGCGTCGATCAAGTCCATCAGCGCCGCGAGATTGTCGTCGTAAAAACTGTTGGAGCCGATGATCTGCAATTCGAAGCTCCAGACATAGCGCAGATCTTCCTTCGGGTCGTAGCCCGCGGTGGCGCCGCAGACCAACAGCTTGCCGCCGCGCTTGAGGCAGCGCAGCGACGGCACCCAGGTATCGCCGCCGGTGAAATTGATCACCACGTCGACGCCGCCGTCGTAGGTGCGGCGCTGCGGCTTGCCGTATTTTTCGACCGCCCATTTCGACCAGTCGGTCTTGGTGTAATCGATCGCCTCATCGGCGCCCATGGCTTTGAGCCGTGCAAGCTTCTCCGCGCTCGACGCGCAGGCGATGACCTCGGCGCCGAGCATCTTGGCCAGCAGCACGCAGCCGGTGCCGACGCCGCCCGAGGCGCCGAGCACCAGCACTTTTTCGCCGGCCTTCACGGTTTGATGGGTGATCAGCATGCGGTGCGCGGTGCCGTAGGCGACCGGCAGCGACGCCGCGTCCGCAAAACTCACGCCGGCCGGCATGGCGACGAGCTGGTCGGCTGCGACGGCGCAGTATTCCGCCATGCCGCCGTCGAGCATCTCGCCCATCAGGCCTTTCTTCTTGTTCACCGGATTGACCAGCACCCGGTCGCCGGCCTTCCAGCCGGAGACGCCGGCGCCGACCTCGGCGATCTCGCCCGCCATGTCGAGGCCGATGATCACCGGCAGCGGCACCTTGATGCCCGGCATGCCGCGCACCGTGAATACGTCGTGGTAGTTGAACGAAGCCGCGCGCACGCGGATGATCACGTGGCCTTCGGTGGCCTTGGGGGTCGGGTAATCGTCGACGACGTCGAGATCGTCGAGGCTGCCGTGCTTGCGCAGAACCAGGGCTCGCATTGATTGAATTCCTTGGGTCCCTTTTGGAATGTTGCCCCTACGGGCGAACCTTCCCTTAAATTGCACGGTTGACCGCAGCGCAGAGAGAAACTGAAGTCAAGGACGGCCCGAAGGGCCGCCGCCTCCGGCGGTGCCCATAGCCCGTTGTTTACAACGGGCGTTCTTCCGAACGCCCTATGGGCATCCTTGACTTCAGTTTCTCTCTGCGCTCACTGCCACCGTGCAATTTAAGGCCTACTACCTGCAAGGGTGCAGCCATTGATCTCGTAGCACAGCCTTGACACAATAAATCATGGCAAGGAGGCGCCGAAACCGGTCGGTCGTGTGCATAGACAATAAGAATTATCGAGCGTCGCTCGAGAAGCGGAAAATTTACGTAACGCTTTTCGATTCTGTCGCCAAGAAGCATTCCCTATTCCGCGTAGTGGATGAATCTGGCGAAAGCTATCTTTATCCGAAGTTGCTCTTCCGTTCGATCACGCTATCTCAGGCGGCGACAAAGGCAATATTAGCTGCTGTATAAATTGGAGCTCCGTAAATGCAGGAAAACTTCCGCCAGTTCCTCGACCGCCTGCGGCAGAACGGCGAGCTGGTCGACCTGCACCAGCCGGTCGACATCCGCCATATCGCCACCTTGGTCGACCAGGCCAAGACCGCGCTCTTTTTCCATAACGTCATCGGTTACGACATGCCGGTGGTGTCCGGCATCATCCGCACGCGCGAGCGCGCCATGATGGCGCTCGGCGCCGAGACCTATCGCGAGATCGAGGACAAGCTCGCGCAGGCGATCGCCAAGCCGATTCCGCCGAAATACGTGAAAACCTCGCCGGCCCGCGAAGTGACGCTCATGGGCGACGACGTCGATCTCTACAAGCTGCCGATCCCGATGTCGTCGATCTACGACGGCGGCCCGATGATCACCGCGGGCGTCGTCATCGCGCGGGATCCGGAGCTCGGCTTCAATTCCGGCATCTATCGCTTCATCGTCAAGGAAAAGGCGCTGACCGGCATCGACCTGGTGACGCCGAACAACATGCGGCTGTTCGTGCAGCGCGCGCTGGAGCGCGGCGAGCCGCTGCCGATCTCGATCTCCATCGGCACCCATCCGGTCGAGATCACCGGCTCGGGCTATCGCGCCCCGCTCGGCGTCGACGAGATGGCGATCGCCGGCGGCATCCGCGGCGAGCCGGTGGCGCTGGCGCCGTGCGCCACCGTCGACGTGCCCTACATCGCCGACGCCGAGATCGTGCTCGAGGCCGAAGTGTTGCCGACCGGCTGGACATATCCTGAAGGCCGCTTCGGCGAGTTCACCCGGCTGATGGGCGGGCTGCACTGGAATCCGCTGGTGCGCATCAAGGCGATTTCGATGCGCAAGGACGCGATCTACTACAATCTGCACATGCCGTGGGAGAACACCTGGCTCGCGGCGCCGACGCGCTACGCCACGATCCGCGCGGCGCTGCGCACCGCCGGAGTCCAGGTCAAGGACATCAATGTCACGCTCGGCGGCTGCGCCTTCTGGCACGCGGTGATCTCGATCAAGAAGCAGCCCGGCGAAGGCAAGAATGCTTTGCTCGCCGCGTTGTCGGTGATGGATCTGAAACACGTCGTGGTGGTCGACGACGACATCGACGTCAACGATCCGACCGAGGTGGAATGGGCCATCGCCACCCGGGTGCAGGGCGACCGCGATGTGATGATCGTCTCGAACGCGCGCGCAAAACCGCTCGATCCGAGCCTGCCGCAGGGCTACGGCGTGGTGCCGACCGGCGCCAAAGTCGGCATCGACGCCACCATTCCGGAAAACATCCCGCGCGAATATTACGAGCGCATCACCTACGCCTATGCCGACCGCGCCAGGATCGACGACTATGTCGGCGGCAAGAAGGACGCGGCCGGCGAGTCAGGCGACGAGGCCGCGGTTAAGGCGCTGGCCGCGGAAATCCTGGCAACGATCGGCAAAGCGCCGCTCTACTTCACCGACATCGCCGAAAAGTTCGCGCGCTACGACTTCCGCACCATCGCCCGCGCCATCGGCCATCTGCACGCCACCGAAAAGCTCTGGCAGGACCCGCGCGGCCGGCTATGCGTGCGCGGTTCGGAATTCGCAGCCAAGCCGCCGCAAAAATAATCCGCCTCCGCGACAGCGGGTTTCCCATGAAGGTCGCCGCCTATCAGGCTCCCCTTCTGCCCGGCGGCTCCATGGCGGCGCTCGCGCTCATTTCCGATCGCGTCAAATGGTGTGAGCGCGAAGGCGTCGATATTTTGTGTTGTCCCGAGGCGGTACTCGGAGGGCTTGCCGACGATGCGCAATGCCCTGCCGATTTCGCCATCGACGCCGCAAGCGGTCAGCTGCAAGCGCTGCTCGCTCCGCTGGCCAGCAAATCGGTGACCGCGATCGTGGGCTTCACCGAAACGGCCGGCGCCGGAAAGTTCTACAATGCCGCTGCCGTGTTTCACGCCGGCAGGGTTTTGGGCATCTATCGCAAGCGCCATCCCGCGATCAGGCGGTCGGTGTACAGCGCCGGCGACCAAAGCCCGGTCTTCACCGTCGGCCCACTGTCGTTCGGCATCATGATTTGCAATGATTCCAATGATCCCGCGCTCGCCGCCGACATGGCTGCCCGCGGCGCCAGGGTCATCTTCGTGCCTAGCAACAACAGCCTGCCTCCAGAGCGCGCCGATGTGGTGGCTTTGAGCAGGGCCGTGGACATCGCACGCGCCAGCGACAACGCCGTGATGATCGTCCGCGCCGATGTCGCCGGCCGCATCGCGGACCGCGTCTCGTTCGGCTCGTCGGCCATCGTCGACGCACGCGGAACGGTGCTGCGCGCGGCAGAGGCGTTGAAAGAGGATATTCTCATTGCGGAAGTCAGTCATCCGCCACCGCGATAGCGGGGGAGGATGCGGAGCGGACTACCTGCCGCCGGCCATTGGCGTCGTCGATCCGCGTCCCTATCTCTCGGCAAGGGACGGCCGGGCGGGCCACATGGCTCAACCAGGAGAACCAAGATGCCGAGCATGACAAAAATTGCGCTCTCCGCCGCAATCGTTCTCAGCGCCACGCTGACGGCGTCGGCCGCGACCGATCATCGTCGCGTCACCCACGGTCACGCCGCCATCTACAACGCCGCCCCGGCGATCATCAGCGACGCGTGTCAGCCGGTCGGCCCGCCGTGCCGCACGCATCCGGATGGCTGGTGACCGGCGAGCAACCGTAGCCCGGATTGCGTGAAACGAAATCCGGGGCCAGCCTCACCGTCAATCCGGGATTTCGCGTCGCTCATTCCGGGCTACGCGCGCTGTAGCCCGAAGCGAGCGGCTGTTCTACCTTGGCTTTAGGCCGCCGTTGCCGTGGCGCCAGGATACCGGGAGCACACCATGACACCGTTACGCTTCGCCGCCGTCGGCGGTGCGGTCATTGCCGCCTTGCTCGGCTCGCCGTCGGTCGCCGATGTTATTTCCGATTGGAGCACGGCGGTTGCGCCGCCGCCGCCGGAGCTGAAGGACGTCACGGTCAACCCCATGACCACGGCGCTGTTGTTGCTCGACATCATGAAAGCCGGCTGCACCGCGCGGCCGCGCTGCGTCGCCGCGATGCCCACCATCGTGCACATGCACGATGCGGCGCGCGCCCACCGCATGGTGGTCTGGTACAGCCTGGTCGGCATGAACGGCAATGCGACGCCCGACGACGTCATGGATGCCGCGATCAAACCGCGCGACGGCGAATGGTACCGCCAGCCCGGGCCGGACAAATTCCTCGGCTCGACGCTCGAGCCGGTACTCAAGCAGGCCGGCATCAAGACTGTGATCGTCTGCGGCAACTCGTTCCAGGGCGCCACCGTCGGCACGTCGCAGGAAGCCGTGCAGCGCGGCTACAAGGTCATCGTTCCGGTCGACTGCTCCGCGGGCGAGGACGTCTATCACGAGCAATACGCTGCGTTTCAGCTTGCCAAGGGCGGCCCGGTCGGCATCACCAGCAACGTCACGCTGACGCGCAGCGCGATGATCAGGTTCTTGAGCCCGTAATCCTACGCGCTACTACGCACTACGATTCGTGCGAAAGATCCACATGGACCGTGAAGCCGAAATTAGCTTTCGACGTGATCTTGAAAATGCAGGCGAAGCGTCAGTTCGCGCCGATTTTTATAGTGGCGGAGGTCTTTCGACAGGGGGCGAAGATCGACGCAAAATCATACGTGAATGGCTTCGGGACAAGGAAAAGGACCGTCAAAGGCGGGAAGAAATGTCCTACAAGGTCGGTCAGCGGACGTTTTGGGTAGCTCTAGCTACATTGGTCGCTGCGGTCGTTGGAGTTATCGCAACGATCCTTCACAAATGAAGGCGGGCTACGCTCGTTACGCGCCTCAACGCGCCCTGACGCGAACCGCCGCGACGGCCAGTTTCGGCTGCAGATTAACCGGCTGCATGAACAGAAATTCGAAATAAGTCGTGGCGCGTTCGCGCTTCGGCGTCGGTGCGACGGCGAGGTGGTCGCGGCACTGTTTCGAGCAATACGGCCGCTTGCCGAACAAGCCGCGGCGGTGGGAGACGAGGCCGATGCTGTGATTGCAGGTGGGGTTGGCGCATTTCATGACACTCTCCTGCGGTATTTCGCTGGTGTCCGAACCGTGGACCTATTGGTCTGACAGCCGGCGCGGGGAGAGGTTCAAACGGGCTGGCGACTCGGATAAAACCGTTGCCGGCCAAAAGCTTGGAAAAGGCAGCCCGGATCGAGCGAGGCGCAATCCGGGGCCGGCCTCGCGGTCATGCCGAGGCATGCGATGGGTTTTGCTTCGCTTTCCTGCGCGCTTGAATTCGGCCGAGGCGCCGCCGCATAGGGCAGTCTGCAATGTTGGGAATACCAAGACGGCACAGTCACTTTGTCTTCGGCGTCATTCAGTCCGGGCTGACCAGCTTCATCGCGGCTGGCGTGGCGAGCTTTCCGCTGTGGCAAAGCGGCCGCTTTCTGCAGAACTGGATGCTCTCATGGCTGATCTCATGGGCGATGATGCTGCCGGCGGTGCTGTTCGCCGCTCCGGCGATCCGGTCGCTTTCACACGCGCTCACCCACGAAGAGTGAGCCTGTCAAATCCCGGCAAGCGCCGTAATAGGAATTTATACTTGACAACAGGCCACAATTCCTAGTAACAAAGCGAATCGTCCCGCTCACCGTAAGGACGCCGGTTGATGATACCGGCCATCCGCGGAGCGGGAGCGGAACTCGCGCGGCGGCGGTCGACAGCCGCGGCGGAGAACCGCGATGGTGGTGGAGCGCCGGGAGGCGCAGCGCGCCCGAAGCAGGCGGCCCGCGCAAGCGGATCGTTCTGTGGCGCGCGCCACGCCCGAAGCGTGGGCGGGTGGCAACATCCGTCCGCGTGGCGTGGCCCACGACCCGGCGCCTCCCGGCGCTCCACTCGGAATGCGAGTGGCTTTTCGTGACCGTGGCTTTGGCAAAACTCGGACGCGCCGGCGCCGCGAGAACGCTGGCGCTTATCGCGGTGGCGGAAATTATTATTCCGCCGCGGCTTTCGCCGCGCGTTGCGGCAGGCGGTCGCGGAAGTGCGGCAAAATTTCCTCGGCGATCGCCGTCATGTTGGCGCGCGCCATCTCGTTCGGCATGGTGCCGAACTGGGTCTTGGTCAGCGAGGTGTTGAAGCCGGCGAGGTCCTGATATTCGGCGAGCTTTTCGCGCACCGTCTCCGGGCTGCCGATGATCACCACGCCGGACGCGATCAAGTCTTCGATCGAAGCCGTCTTGCCGGTGACCTTGACGCCGCGCACGCGCTTCATCGAGGCGATGTCGGTGTAACCCGGCGGCAGCAGCATCTCGGTCGGCATTTTGAGCAGATAATTGACCAAAGCTTCGAGATGCGGCTTTGCCTCTTGCACCGCCTTCTTGTCGGTGTCGCCGACGTAAATCGTGTTCGACCAGGCGAGCTGATCGGGCGACGCCTGGTAGCCGGCCTTGTCGGCCTCGTCGCGATAAAGCTGAAAGAATTTCGCCACCGCCGCGATCGGGCTGAGCGTCTGGCAATAGGTGTAGCGCATCTTCGCCGCCCAGCGGATGGTCGAGCTGGAGCCCTGCGACGGAATCCAGATCGGCGGATGCGGCGTCTGATAGGGCCGCGGCCACGGATTGACGTAACGGAACTGGTAATGCTTGCCCGAATAGGAAAACGGCCCCGGCTCGGTCCAGGCCCGCACGATCAGATCGTGCGCCTCGGCAAAGCGCTCCTGCGAGGTCGCCGGATTGATGCCGGTGGCATGATATTCGGCGCCGATGCCGCGCACGAAGCCGGCGATGATGCGGCCGCGGGTGAGATTGTCGAGCATCGCGTATTCTTCGGCGATGTTCAGCGGATTGTTCTGCAGCGGCAGCGCGCGGCCCAAAATGGCGATCTTGGCGTGCTTGACGCTGCGCGCCAGGGCGCCGGCCAAGACGCCCGGGATCGGCATCATGCCGTAAGCGGTCTGATGATGCTCGTTGAGGCAGACGCCGTCGAAGCCGAGCTGGTCGGCGAATTCCATCTGGTCGAGATAGTCGTGATAGAGCTCGGCGCCGAGCTCCGGATCGTAGTGACTGTTGGAGAACGTCACCCAGGCCGAGCCGTTCTTGGCGATGGCGTCGAGATCGACGTGCGCATACGGCATCAGATGGAAGTTGAAGAATTTCATGGTGCGATCCTATGCGGCCTTCTTGCGCGCGCCCAAAAAAGTTTCCAGCGCGGCGACGAAGGCGTCCGGCTTTTCGATCTGCGGGACGTGGCCGCATTCCGGCACGATCACCACTTTGGCGCCGGGGATGGCCTTCTGATAGGCCAGCGCGTGTTCCTTCGGGAACATGCGGTCGTGATCGCCCCAGATCAGCAAGGTCGGCACGTCGATGCGGTGCAGCCATTTGGAAAGATTCGGGTCGTGGCCGCGCGGCTGCCACGTGATCTTGGCGACCGTGGTGCGGTTCTTCAGCGTGACGTCTTCCAGTTCCGGCCGCAGCGCGCGGGCAATGATGTCGTCGGCTTTTTTCTGGTCGTAAAAGAAATCGCGCAGCCGCTGCTCGTCGCTGCGCAGGAACGGATCGAGCTGCTCGACGCCGGCGACGTACAGCCCGGCGGCGCCGGCGAGCGTGAGCGAGGCCAGGCGTTGCGTGTTGCGCACGGCGAGCTCCGTGGCGATCCAGCCGCCGAACGACAGCCCGACCAGGTTGACGTCTTTGAGCTTCAGCTCGTCGAGCACGTCGAGATAAAAATAGGCGAGGTCGTGGATGTTATCGAGCCAATCCGGCGTATCGGACTCGCCAAAGCCTGGATGTTCCGGCGCGATGACGTCGAACTTTTGCGCCAGCTGCTGCATGAACGGCAGCACATTGGCGCCGGACGCGCCATGCAGAACAACGAGCGGGCTGCCGGCACCGCCACGCATCAGCCGGATGCGGCAGCCGCGCACCGCAAGCACCGACGTCGAAAAATCCGCCATGGGGGAAGCTTGGAGATTGGCAGCGAAGGCGTCAAGGCGGTCCGCGTCATTCCGGGGCCGCGCGCAGCGCGGAGCCCGGAATCCATAACCACAGGCGGTGATTATGGATTGCGGACTCGACGCGGAGCCTGTCATCGGGCCGGCCACTTCGGGCCGGACCCGTTGGCGTCGATCCGGAACGACGGGCTAAAACAAGAAATAACGCTGCGCCATCGGCAACACTTCCGCCGGCGCGCAGGTCAAAAGTTCGCCGTCGGCGCGCACCTCGTAGGTCTCCGGATCGACTTCGATATCCGGCGTGGCGTCGTTGTGAATCATGCTTTTCTTGGAAATTTTGCCGCGGGTATTTTGCACCGCGTAAAGTTCCTTCTGGATGCCGAGCTTCTTGCCCAAGCCCGCTTGCACCGCGGCCTTCGATGCGAACACCACCGACGACGCGGTGCGGGCGCGGCCGAAGGCGCCGAACATCGGCCGGTAATGCACCGGCTGCGGCGTCGGGATCGAGGCATTGGGATCGCCCATCGGCGCGGCGACGATCGAGCCGCCCTTGATGATGCAATCGGGCTTGACGCCGAAGAACGCCGGCGACCACAGCACGAGGTCGGCGAGCTTGCCTTTCTCCACCGAGCCGATCAGCTTCGACACGCCGTGGGCGATGGCCGGATTGATGGTGTATTTGGCGACGTAGCGCTTGACCCGCGCATTGTCGTTGTCGCCTTTCTCCTGCGGCAGGCGCCCGCGCTGCTTTTTCATCTTGTCGGCGGTCTGCCAAGTGCGGATGATGACTTCGCCGAGCCGGCCCATGGCTTGCGAATCCGACGACATCATCGACAGCGCGCCGATGTCGTGAAGAATGTCCTCGGCCGCGATGGTCTCCTTGCGGATGCGGCTTTCGGCGAATGCAAGGTCCTCGGCGATCGACGGATCGAGATGGTGACACACCATCAGCATGTCGAGATGCTCATCGATGGTGTTCTTGGTATAAGGCCGCGTCGGATTGGTCGACGACGGCAGCACGTTCGCCAATCCGGCGACCTTGATGATGTCCGGCGCATGGCCGCCGCCGGCGCCTTCGGTGTGGAAGGCGTGGATGGTGCGGCCCTTGAACGCCTTGATGGTGTCCTCGACGAAGCCGGATTCGTTGAGCGTATCGGTGTGGATCATCACCTGGATGTCGTAGTCGTCGGCGACCGACAGACAGCAGTCGATCGCCGCCGGTGTCGTGCCCCAGTCCTCGTGCAGCTTCAGCGCGCAGGCGCCGGCCTTGATCATTTCCTCGAGCGCCGCCGGGCGCGACGCATTGCCCTTGCCGGCGAAGCCGAGGTTGACCGGAAAATCGTCCGCCGCCTGGATCATGCGCGCGAGGTGGAACGGGCCGGGCGTGCAGGTGGTGGCGAACGTGCCGTGCGCCGGGCCGGTGCCGCCGCCGAGCAGCGAGGTGACGCCCGACATCAGCGCTTCGTCGACCTGCTGCGGGCAGATGAAATGGATGTGGGTGTCGAAACCGCCGGCGGTGAGGATCTTGCCTTCGCCGGCGATCACCTCGGTGCCGGGCCCGATGATGATGGTGACGCCGGGCTGAATATCCGGATTGCCGGCCTTGCCGATGGCGAAAATCTTGCCGTCCTTCAACCCAACGTCGGCTTTGACAATACCCCAATGGTCGAGGATCAGCGCATTGGTGATGACGGTGTCGACCGCGCCCGCCCGGTTGGTGATCTGCGATTGGCCCATGCCGTCGCGGATCACCTTGCCGCCGCCGAATTTCACCTCTTCACCGTAACTGCAAAAATCCTTCTCGACCTCGATGATCAGATCGGTGTCGGCAAGGCGCACGCGGTCGCCGGTCGTCGGGCCGAACATGTCGGCATAGACGGAACGGCTCATCTTGGTCGGCATTGCGGGCTCCTGATCAGGCAGCGGCTTTGAGGTTCATAACCCGTTGTAATTTCTCGCGTGCTATTTTGTAGCCGATAGCGCGGCGCCGCTCGACGCCGTCGTGGGAAAAATCGCGAAAGCCGTTTTGGTCTCTATATCCGGCATCGCCCGAGAACGAGATGTCGACGGTCTCAACGCGCTTGTACTTGTTCACTATCGCCTGCAGCCCAGCCGGCAGTCCGCCGGGAACGAGCTGGGAGATCGACTCGATCGTATCGATCAGCTCGTTGAACTGGTCGGCGGTGCTCTTGTCCTGACGCAGACGGTTGCCGAAACGGAGCTGATTAACGCGATCGTTCACCTCTGCAAAAGAACGCGGCGGCTCGGCCGCCAGCGGAAACAAATTCATGATGATGAGCAGCCGCCTGACGTCGGCGCCGCCGCTGAAGCCGTCGATGGCGTCGCCAAGCGGCGTGTTGTCGACCACGCCGCCGTCCCAATAATGGCGCGCGTCGCTGCCGCTGCCGATGTCGGTCCAAGGAAACTGCGGCGGCAGGCTGCCGCTCGCCAGCACGTGGTGCGGTTCGATCGCGATGCCTTTGGTCCTGCCAACGGCGCGGTTGGCGAATCGCGTCAGCTCGCCGCTCTCGACGTCGGCCGCGGTGATCACGAAAGTCGTGGCGCTGGCGTTGAGCGCCTTGAAGTCCACGTGGTTTGTCAGCGTGCCCAGCAGCGGATGGGTGTTGTAAAGAGAAGTCAACGTCGGCTGGAACGAGTAGAAATGCGGAACGTACCAGAGCGGGATGTTATCGGTGACCGCAGACGGCACGAACGGCAGCGCGGCGATCATCAGATCGTCCCACAATGCCTTGAGCCGCTTGCGCGCATCCGCCCGGTCGCGCGCGCCGACCACGCACGCGGCGTTGATGGCGCCAATGGAAACGCCGGTGACGACCTTGAGCGTGACGTTTCGGCCCATGCCGACCGCCTCGTCGATCAGGTCGAGCAGGCCGGTAATGCCGCCATATTCGTAGGCGCCGAGCGCGCCACCGCCTTGCAATACCAGGCCGATTTCGATCGACTGTGCCGGCGATTTGTTCGGTGCAGCGCCCATGATGGTCTCCGGTTCAAGACAAATCCCCAGAATTATCCCCACGCCGATTCCAAGCGCGCCGCCGCACGCTTTAACTTGTGTCCCGCCATCGGCGCGTTATCCTCACTGTCAGATCGCTCGCGTTTGGTTCTGCCGGATGTGACGATCGCCAAGGTCGGATTGGCCTGGGTGTGCGGCGGCTATCAGCAACGCACCACGTGGTAGATTTGATCCTGGTTCCCAGCAGCGGATAGCAGCGCTGTGAACGTGACGGGCGGGCGCAAGCTCGCCCGTCATGATTCTCGCGGTAAGGTCCAGCCGCCGCGTCATTTCTTCAGCTTCCCCATGATCGCCTGGCGAAAGCCGTAAACGGTGCGCGCGCCCGCAACCGCGACCAGCGTCACCTCGCGGCTCTGGCCGGGCTCGAAGCGCACCGCGGTACCAGCCGCAATGTCGAGGCGCATGCCGCGCGCTTTGGCGCGGTCGAATTGCAGCGCCGGATTGGTCTCGAAGAAGTGGTAGTGCGAGCCGACCTGGATCGGCCGGTCGCCGCTGTTCGAGACGGTCAGCGTCAGCGTTTTGCGGCCCTTGTTGAGCTCGATTGTGCCAGGTTTGATGAAATATTCACCGGGGATCATCTCATCCTCATCGGATCGGTTCGTGCACGGTGACGAGCTTGGTGCCGTCGGGGAACGTCGCCTCGACCTGGATTTCGGCAATCATCTCGGCAATGCCGTCCATCACCTGGGCGCGGCTGATGACGTGGGCGCCGGCTTCCATCAATTCGGCGACGGTGCGGCCGTCGCGCGCGCCTTCGAGGATGAAATCGGAGATCAGCGCGACCGCTTCGGGATGGTTGAGCTTGACGCCGCGCTCGAGCCGCCGCCGCGCCACCATCGCCGCCATGGCGATCAGCAGCTTGTCTTTCTCGCGCGGTGTGAGCTGCATGGCGCCCTTTCAGTTCAGCCACAGCCGCGGCAACGGCGCAGCATCGAGCGCGGTGAGCACGGCAACGAGATCGCGCCGCAGCGCGGCACCGTCACTCGCGACCAGCCGCGCCACGACGAGCCCATTCCAGGAGGATACGCCGACTTCGCCGGCAAAACGGTCCTGCGCGGAGCGAACCGCAGCAGTATCGGCGTCGCTGCCGGGATATTTGATGACGCTTGCCACGGCCACGCCGCTGGCTGTGACGGCGCATTGCGCTAGGCGTTGCGCAATGTCGCCGTCGAGACGCAGCGTCTCGGCGAACACCAGCGCGCCGCCGACGCGCAGCCGCCAGCGGTCAAAGAAGTGACCTTGGACCACGGCTTCGCCCATGGCGGAACGGCCGAACACCGCGGCTTCTACCAAAACAAGACTGGCGTCGCGCGCCAGTTCAATGTCGATGCTGCGCCGCAGCCGCGCCTGATCGAACACGATCGTTTCCTGCGGCAGCCACGCCAAGGCGCCGCCGGGCCCGACGTCGAGCTTGACGCCGATGTCCGTGTCCGGCCCGAGCGAGCGGTAGATTTTCTCTGCCGCCGCGGTGGTGACGGCAAGCCGCGCGCCGGCGCCGACTTTGATGTCGACGTCGAAGCGGTCGCCGCCGGTCATGCCGCCTGCGGTATTGACGATGACGGCGTCCAGCGCGGCAAGGCTATTGCCGTTGGGAAAGCGTACCCGCAGCGAGCCGGCTTCATGGACGCGGCCGCGCCGGCTGCCGCCAGGCTCGGCAGCAACGGTGAACGCGATCCTGCCCACGGCACGATTGCCGGCGAATATCTCGTTGCGTAGCGGCGCGCCCAGCATCGGATCGCCTGTCAAAAATCGAGCATCAAATCGCCATGGCGCGCTTGAGCGCGCCCTCGTCGAGATCGTCGCGGTTGCAGGAATAGACGACGGCGCCGCGGTCCATGACGGCGAAATGGTCGCCGAGTTCGCGGGCAAAGTCGAGATATTGCTCGACCAGCACGATGGCGATCTTGCCGAGCGAGCGCAGATAGGTGATGGCGCGGCCGATATCCTTGATGATCGACGGTTGGATGCCTTCGGTCGGCTCGTCGAGCAGGAGGAGCCGCGGCCGCATCACCAGCGCGCGGCCGATGGCGAGCTGCTGCTGCTGGCCGCCCGACAGGTCGCCGCCGCGCCGGCGCAGCATGGATTCGAGTACCGGGAACAGCGAGAACACGTCGTCGGGCACGCTGCGTTCCTCGCGCGGCAGCGGTGCGAAACCGGTGCGCAGGTTTTCCTCGACCGTGAGCAGCGGAAAGATTTCGCGCCCCTGCGGCACATAGGCGATGCCGCGCCGTGCCCGCTCCGGCGGTTTCAGCGCGGTGATGTCGCTGCCTTCCCAGATGATGGTGCCGCGGCTGACCGGCTGCTGGCCGGCCAGCGCATCGAGCAGGCTCGTCTTGCCGACGCCGTTGCGCCCCAGCACGCAGGTCACCTTGCCCGGCTCGGCCTTGAGCGATACGGCGCGTAGCGCCTGCGCGGCGCCGTAGTGCAGGTCGATGGCTTGCGCGTCCAACATGATCAGCGCCCCAAATAAACGTCCACGACGCGCTCGTTCTG
>Ga0310038_10000972_pt1 | contig 22482 bp, 20 predicted proteins | sample Sb_taG_6_FD_200461 | JGI IMG/M metagenome (GOLD analysis project Ga0310038, IMG submission 200461) | Peat soil microbial communities from Weissenstadt, Germany - Sb_50d_4_PS metaG (v2) (version 2) | ecosystem: Environmental > Terrestrial > Soil > Wetlands > Peat | place: Germany: Weissenstadt... | reverse complement strand
CGGCGATGGACTTCGAGAGCTCCGCCAGATGGCGCGCCTGCTCGCTCATCCCGCCCACCTGCTTCTGCAATTCGGCGAAGATGTTCTGCACGTGCGCCATGCGGTCGTTCACTTCTTTCGACGTCCCGCTCATCGCCTTCACGTTCTCGTTCAGCCGGTCGCCGAGCTGGCGGTTCATCGCTTCCAGGCGCTCGGCGACGTTGCTGTTCACCGCACCCAGCGCCTTCTGCACGTTGTCGCCCATGCCAGCGAGCTGGTTGCTGAACACGTCCACCACGCGGGAGACGGATCGATCCGTGCTCTCGCGCAGGACATGGAAGTCGTTGCGCAGGGCCTCGAGTGCTTGCGGGTCGGATGGCGCCGGACGCCGCAATACCAGGACCACCGCTACCACCGCGACCAGCGCCAGCAGCGCGGTGACGAACGCCAGCGCGACGGCCAGCATCAGTTCACCCCCGCGGCCTGCACCTGTACCTGATAAAGCCTCTCTTCGGTCGCAGGACAGAGGTTGCGATACGCGCACCATCCGCAGTGGAAGCCGGGCGTGGGATCGAAGTTCCCGGCAGTGATCTCGGCCGCTACCTCAGCGACGCGCTGGCACGCCTCCGCCAGTTGCCGCGGATCGCGTTTGCACGCAACCTCGGTGTTGTCGGCCAGGTTGTAGAACACGAGACGCTCGGCGTCGTAATCCCACTTCTCGCGCGCCGCGAGCGCGTAGATGGAAAGCTGCAAGCTCCTCCTGGCGTGGTCCTCGGTGCGCGGCTTGCCGGTCTTGTAATCGATGATCGCGACGCGGTCGCCGGCGATCCGGTCAATGCGGTCCAGGCGTCCCTTGACGCGCACGCCCCCGAGCGTGATCTCGAAACTGCGCTCAGTCCCGATAACATCGGCCGGCGGAGCGGCCTGCTGCAGGCGCACGAATTCGCGCAATTGCTTCGATCCTTCCTTCTCGTAGAGGTCGCGCTGCACCGGATCGGCGAACCCGGCGTCCGCCAGTCCCGCGCGCAGCCACGCCAGCACTTCATCTTCGTTCTTGGGCCGGCCGGCGCGCAGCGACTCGTAATAATCGCGCAACAGAGTGTGGATCAGGTGGCCGTACTGCATCTGCGCCGCGACCTCGCCGGGGACGTTCCAGAAGCGCTCGATCTTGAACCGCAGCGGGCAAGTCTCGTATTTCTCGATGGCGGTGGCGCTCAACGCGCCGTCGAAAACGTATGGCGATGGCGGCGGGTTCAACAGCCACGCCCCCACTCCCGGGCCAGCCGCAACCGCTCCCGCGGCCAGATCGATGGTGAAGGGAGCAGCCTCCCTCTTCGACCAGTAGGGGCGCGCGTCACGATCGTCCATGAGGTCGCGCACGAAACCGGTAGGACGAGGGACCCGGGCGCGGCCGGGGCGCGCGCACAGCGTGAGCGTCTCCCGCGCCCGCGTCATGCCGACGTAGAACAGCCGCCGCTCCTCTTGTTTGTGGATCTCCTTGTCGTCGCCTTCGGCCACCAGCCCGCGCCGGAGCTGCTGGGGAACCTCAAACAGCTTTTCGCGGAAGCTGGTGGGAAACGAATTCTGGTTCGCGCGCAGCATGAAGACGTGCTCGAACTCCAGTCCTTTGGCGGCGTGCGCAGTCATAAGCTGCACCACGTTCGGGTCCGAGCCCTCATCGTCAGTCGGAACAGCGACAATGCCGCCAGCCTCGGGATAGTGGTCCATGTACGAGAGGAAGTGGGACAGCTCGTCGTTACCCGCGATCGGCTTCTTTGTCCAGTCGAGGACAAACTTCGCGAACGCAAGCACCGGGGGCGTGTTCCGGTCGAAAGCAAAACGCTCGAGCACGAACATCAGCACCGCGGCGGTGTTCATGCCCTTCATGCGCGCCGTTGCCCAAGCTTCTTCGACGGCGGCCACCACCTCGCCGCCGCCCGGGACCGCCTCCAGGACGCTGACGAAGTCGGCATCCTTCCCCGCATGCTTCAGCGCCTGGCGCAGGGCTTCGGCATCCACATGGAACATCGGGAGGGCGGCCACGCGGAACAAGCTGCCGCTGTCAGCCATGGAAGCCAGCACCCGCAGGCACGCCAGCAGGTCGCGCACTTCCGGCGTCTCCAGCGCGTTGAGTCCAACCACCACGAATGGGATATGGCGTGCCACCAGTTCGCGCACCAACAGGTTGCGGTGAGCATGCTGCCGGTAGAGAACGGCGATGCGGGGACTGCGGCGTTCTCTTGTACCATCGTGCCGCTTGCCGGACGCGCGGCGCAACTCTGCGATGCGGCCGGCTACATCGAACGCTTCCTGCTCGTCGCTCTTAGCGGCAACGATCTCCACTGGGAACTTGGGAAGCAACTCTCCCTGCTGTTGGTCGCACAGGTCGCGTGCGGATTCCAACGGCTCGCGCTCGAAGCCAGCGGACGCGACCGAGGGATTGCAGCGAATCACGGCATAGCCGCATTTCAGTATCGGAGTGCGTGAGCGCTGATTCTCAATCAGCGTGGCGCGCTTGGTTTTCGGGAACCGGTGGGCGAATTCCTGGAACGCCGCGGCAGAAGCCCCGCGGAAGCGGTAGATCGCCTGGTCGGGATCTCCGACCGCGAAAAGATTCTGTTCGGTACCGGCCAGAAGCTGCGCCAGTTCGATCTGCGCCAGGTTGACGTCCTGGAATTCGTCGAGCAGCAGGAAGCGCGTGCGGCCCTGCTCGGCTGCCCGCAACTGTCCGTCACTCTGCAACAATTCCAGCGCGCGCGTGATCATGTGGGCGAAGGCGCCGAGGTTCTCCTGCGCGAGCATCTCCTCGACCTTATCGAATGCCCCGGCGATTTCGTTGCAGCGAGCCAGAACCTCGTCGCGCGACATGCCCTCGGCTTGCTTCGAGCTTACGACTCGCGGCAGCGCCGCATTCACCGTGCTCAGGCCGGCTACGTATTTCCGGTAATCGGCTGGACTCACCACTTCGTCGTGGCAGCGGTCGAAGAACTCGAGCAGCGCGTCGAGGAATTGGCCCGGGCTGGCCGCGCGGATATACCACCTCAGACCGAGATCGGAGATGCGCTGCCGCAAATAGATCCAAAGGTCCTCCGGCATGAGCAGGCGGAAGTCCTTTCCCGCGCGCTTCAGCAAATCGTTGCAGTAGGCGTGGAAGGTCATGGAGCGCAGCCCGGCGCAATTCATGCCCGCAAGCGCCTGGCGCACGCGCGCGCTCATCTCGGCGGCGGCGTTATCGGCAAAGGTAAGGGCGAGGATCTCGTCCGGACGCGCGTGCCCGTCCCGGATCAGGCGCGCGATGCGCTCCACCAGCACGCTGGTCTTCCCGGTGCCGGCGCCCGCCACCACCAGCATGGGTCCGTAGACGTGTTCGATGGCCTGGAGTTGCCGCTCGTTGAAAGTGACAGACACAGATTTGTGAGGTGAATCGACTGGTGCAATTCATTATCGGAGAGTATCCGGCGAGCGGCAACTGCGAAGTCTGTGGAAAAGGGCGGGCGGCCGGCGGTTCGGCATCCCAAGAACTGATGTAGTCTATACCGCTGCAGGCATCGTGCCCCGAACGCAGATCGATTTGAAGGGGTGCGGCTTCAGCCGCACCGTAAACTCTTTAACAATTGTCATCCCGAGCGAGCGCGACGTGAGCTTGCGAACGGAGCGCGAGTCGAGGGATCTGCATCTTTAGTCCTTCTTGCAACTGCATATCCCTCGCGTCGCGCGCGCCTCGTCGAACTCGGCTCACGCTAGCTCGGGATGACAATTCAGGAAGGCTGCGACGGCGCGGCTGGAAGCCGCGCCCTTTCAAAGCTAAAGGTGAGGATAATGCAGGCTACATCAATTCCGCGAGAACAATGCTAGTCGCCGCGATGGCCGCGGTCTCGGCGCGCAGGATGGTGGGTCCGAGCGAGGCTGCAATCCACCCGCGTTCGAGGAACGCGCGTTCTTCCTCGCCGGTCCAGCCGCCTTCCGGACCGACCGCAACTGCCAGCGTCCCCTTCGAGCCCGCGACCGCCTGTTTGAGCGAGACCTGCTCTTCGCCTTCCGAGAGTACAACGCGACGGTCCGTTGGCAGCGCGAGGGCTTCCTGCAGCCGCGCCGGTTCGGCGATCTCCGGCGGCGCGGCGCGGCGCGACTGCTGAGCCGCTTCGCGAGCGATGCGGCGCCAGCGATCGACACGTTTCACCGCGGCCGACGCAAGATGCGAATCCGTCCGCTTGGCGATCAGCGGGACTACGCGGGCGACGCCGAGCTCCGTGGCCTTCTCGATCGCCCACTCCATGCGGTCGAACTTGAAGACCGCCAGCAGCAGCGTGATGTTGGGGAGCGCGGCTGCCGGCAGTTCCTCGCCAAGTTCAAACTCGACTTTCTCCGGCGTGACGGAGATGATGCGGCCGCACCGCACCCGCCCCTCGGCCGCGATATCGAATTCCTGTCCGATGCGCGCCCGCAGCACTCGCGCGAGGTGCTCGGCCTGGGTGCCGACCAGCGCAGCGCGGCTGCCAGAGATTTCGTCGGCGATCCAGCGGCGGCGCGTCATTGCACCAGTCGGCAGGCAGCAGTAAGCAGGAGGCAGCAGGCAGGCGGCAGGAACCGTGCTTCTCCTGCTTCCCGCCTCCTGCCACCTGCCTCATGCTCCATCAATCTATCCAAAGATATCTTTGACCTTGCTGAGCAGGCTGGGGCGTTCGGGCTTGTTTTCGACGCGGGTGATGGCTTCGATCTCCGCCAGCAGTTCGCGCTCACGTTTGGTGAGACGGGTGGGAGTCTGCACCACCACGCGCACTATCAGGTCGCCTTTTCCGTGCCCGTTGAGCACGGGGACACCTTTGCCGCGGATGCGCAGTTCCCTGCCCGACTGTGTGCCTTCGGGAATCTTGAGCAGGTGCTCGCCGTCGAGCGTCGGCACTTTCAGTTCGACGCCCAGCGCCGCCTGCGGAAACGAGATGGGCAGCACGCAGTAGAGGTCCTTGCCGTCGCGCAGGAAGAACTGGTGCTCCTTCACATGCAGCACCACGTACAGGTCGCCGGGCGGACCACCATGCACTCCGGCATCGCCGAATTCCGAGTAGCGAATACGGGTACCGTCCTCCACGCCTGCCGGGACTTTGACTTCCTGCACGCGCTCGCGAGTCACAAACGCCTGCCCTTTGCAGTGCGGGCAGGGATCGGTGATCACGCTTCCGGCGCCGTGGCAGGCCGGACATGTCCGCGAGACGCTGAAGAATCCCTGTTGATAGCGCACCTGCCCGCGCCCGGCACACGTCGAGCACGTGCTGGGAGCTTTTCCCGCGCCTGCGCCCGTCCCTCGGCAATGTTCGCAGGCTTCCTGGCGGCGATACTTCACCGTGCCTTTGGCGCCGAAGACGGCTTCCTCGAACTCCAGGCTGAGGTCGGCGCGCAGATCGGCGCCGCGCTGGGCCCGGCTGCGGCGTCCACCGCCATGGCCGAAGATATCGCCGAAACCGAAGAAATCGCCGAACACCTCGCCGAAGTCGCGGAAGATTACGTCGGCATCGAAGCCGGCCCCGCCCCCTAGCCCGCTGATGCCGGCGTGGCCAAAGCGGTCGTACTGCGCCCGCTTTTGGGCGTCGGCCAGCACGGTGTAGGCCTCGCTGGCTTCCTTGAAGCGATCCTCCGCGGCGGGATCGCCGGGGTTGCGATCCGGATGGTGCGCGAGCGCGAGCTTGCGGTACGCGCTCTTGATCTCCTGCTCGCTGGCTTCGCGAGCCACGCCCAGCACTTCGTAGTAGTCGCGTTTTGCGTTAGTGGCCAGAGTGTTCTTCCCGGTTCACTTGTTGGGATTGCGGGCGACGCGCACCATCGCCGGACGCAGCAGGCGATCCTTGAGCTTATACCCGCGCTGCAGCTCCTCGAGCACGGTGTTGTCTGCCGCCTCCGGAGTATCGACCACCTCGACCGCCTGGTGCAGGTGCGGATCGAAAGGCTCCCCGGCTGCGGGGATGGGACGCACGCCCAGTTTCGCCAGCGCGTCGTGGAACTGCCGGTTGATGAGTTCGATGCCGCGGAAGTTCTCGTCGCCGGCGTGGGCCTCGAGCGCGCGGTCGAAGCTGTCCAGCATGGGCAGCAGCGCTTTGATGGCGTCGGCGACGGCGTACTCGCGAAACTCCGATTGCTCGCGGGCGGCGCGCTTGCGCGCATTGTCGAATTCTGCCTGCAGGCGCGCCAGACGGTCCAGGAGTACGTTACGCTCCTCGCGCAGCGTCTTGAGCTCGTCTTCCGCGCCGGCCGTCGCCGCCGGCCGATCCGCGGTTTTTTCCTCGAAGCCGTCTTCCTCGGCCGCGGGCAGCTCGTGCTCCGCGTCTAGGTTTTGGACGTCCGTCTTCCCGTTCCCTTTTGCCATGACAACCACTATTCCTTCTCGTTCAGAATCTTGTCGAAAAGCTGCGCGATGTACGACACGGCAGTGATGCTGTGCTGGTAATCCATGCGCGTCGGACCGATCACCGCCAGCGACCCCACCACTTCGTCGCCCACGTGCGCCGGCGCGCCGATGAGCACGAAGTTGCGCATCTGCGGCTCCGCTTCTTCCAGGCCGATCACCACCCGCACCGCTTCCTGCCGCGCATCGACGTAAGCGGAGAGCAGTTCGACCACGCGCTCCTTCTCTTCCAGCATGCTCAGGAGCCCGCGCAGGTGCTCCCTGTCTTCCTCGCTGGCCACCAGATTGGCCACGCCCTCCACGAACACGGTCTGCGCCGCCGGCTCCAAGCCGAGGGCGCCGCTGCGCTGCAGTTCCTCGATGGACTGCATCAGCCGGTCGTACTCGCTGCGTTCGCTCTGCAAACGCCGGTCGATCTCCGCCCGCACCGCATCGATGGTCCATCCCCGAAAGTTCTCGTTGATGTAGCGGGCCGCGGTCTCCAGCTCCAACTGCGAAAAATCGCAGCTCGTGCGCAGCACCCGGTCGCGCACCAGTCCCGACCTCGCGACCACCACCGCCAGCACCTTGTTCGCCGCCAGCCGCGAGAAGTACACGTGATCCAGCGCATTGCGCGGGCCGGTGGCAGTCACCGCTACGCCTACACCGCTCGAAAGCAGCGACAGCACGTGCGAAGTGCGTTCCATGAACTCCTGCACGTCGCCGACCCCATGGAAATACTTCTGGATGGCGCCTTCGTCGGCCTGGGAAATGTGCGCCTGCCCGGTGAGCTGCTCCACATAATAACGATAGGCCTGCGCCGTCGGCACCCGGCCCGCCGAGGTGTGCGGCTGCTCGAGATAGCCGGCGTCGGAGAGGTCGGCCATGACATTGCGGATCGTCGCCGGGCTGATCCCTTCTTTGCTTGCGCGCGACAATGTCCGCGATCCCACCGGCTCGCCCGTGGCGATGAACGTCTCCACGATGGCGGTCAGGATCGCGCGTTCACGCTGTCCGCTGGGCCCCACCTGCGCCATTTCTGCCGTGCACCAAAAGCTGCTAAAGCACCACCATAGTTTATGTACGCCCTGTCATCCTGAGCGAGGGACGGCTCCCGCGCGTTTTGTCCAGCGCGGGAAACCCGACTCGAAGGATCTCGGTCCCGTTCGTGCGTACTCCAACCATGAAGGTGCTCTAAACCTTTGCCTCGCAATTACTTACATTCAAGGCTCGCAGCCTTACCTTTGTCTAGATTCTAGGATTTGAGTCGGGAGCTGTCAAGTTTGGCGCTCTTGGATTCAGAGTGCCAACCTGAGTCTGCCCCTCCTAAAACCAGTTCGAAGGGAGGTGTATCCCGATGATGGTTTTGAAAGGGCACGCCTTTCAGGCGTGCCGTATAGGACCGCCGCAAACCCGGCTTTTAGCCGCTGAGGGACAATCCCTCAGGGCCTAAAGGCCAGGCGTTTTCAACGATGATCGGCACGGCTAAAAGCCGTGCCCTTTCAAAGCCGAGCCACGCCAACCCTTGAAACGCTCCAATCATTGGATTCGGATCACGGGCTCCGGGGTGCTAGTGCGCAAGTCTTCGAGACCCGCAATGACCCGGCGGGCAAACTGGTAGAAGGACTTGGCGTGCGGATAATCCTCGCCGCCCAGGGCTACCGGATGCCCGGTATCGCCGCCCTTGCGAATTTCCGGATCGAGCTCCACCGCGCCCAGGTAGGGGATGCCGAACTGTTTTGCCGTGCGTTCCACGCCGCCGGTCGAGAAGATGTCGATCTCCTTCCCGCAATGCGGACACGTGAAGAAGCTCATGTTCTCCACAATGCCGGCAATCTCGACCTTCACCTGGCGAAACATTTCGATGGCCTTGCGCGCGTCCTGCAGGGAAACGTCGGAGGGCGTCGAGACCACGATCGCGCCCGTGAGCGGCACTGTCTGGATCAGCGAAATGGCTACGTCGCCGGTCCCGGGAGGCAGGTCTATCACCAGGTAGTCCAGCTCGCCCCACTCCACCTGCTGCAGGAACTGCTTGATGATGGAGTGCAGCATGGGCCCGCGCCATACCAGAGGCTTGTCGCCGGGATTGAGCATACCCACCGAGAGCACCCTGACGCCGAAAGCTTCCAGCGGCTCGATGCGGTTCTCGCCGATCACGCGCGGCGTGGCCGTGGTGCCCAGCATCAGCGGGACGTTGGGACCGTAGACATCGGCGTCGAGCAGGCCGGTGCGATGTCCCAGCTTGTTCAGAGCCAGCGCCAGGTTGACCGCAATGGTGGTCTTGCCGACACCTCCCTTGCCTGACCCAATGGCGACAATAGTCTTCACGCCGGGCAAGGGCTGCGGTCCAGCCGGCTGTCCAAAACCTTGATGTGGATGAGAACTCAAAGGGCACCTGCCACGATCTGGGATGATGGCCGAATCTGTGATTATACGATGCGTGGGGCAGGAGCATGGATTCGGGGGCCGACTCACTTAGCGCGGTCTCACTTTTACTATGGCCGATTGTCATCCCGAGCGAGGGAGGGCTCCCGCGCGTTCTCTCCGGCGCGGGAAACCCGAGTCGAGGGATCCTGGTTCTAATTGTCTCGGCTAGACTAATTCCGAAACTAGGGACGAACTCTGAAACTTCCCCCGAACGCCGACTCGATGACACGGCCTAGATTCCCAGGTCCTTGAAGAGAGCGCCGGCAGTCCTAAAGCGCTTACCCCGGCGCCGGTCCGCCGCCTTCATGGCCTTAACGGTGGCCGGGTTTGGGACCTTCACCTCAAACGGGAGTGCCTTCTCCGCAGCCACGCGTACCAGCAACATGCGGACGGCGTCGGAAACCGACAGGCCCATTTCCGCCAGGGTCTTCGCGGCTTTCGCCTTCACCTTGTCGTCCACGCGGATATGAACCATCGTCGTTGCCATGGCACAAACCTCCGAGATACATTGTATCTCACCAAGCAACGCGAGTCCAAGCGCACATGCGAAGAGGCTATGCTTCCTGCAACCTGCCTCCTGCTCGCTCGCCCCTATTCTCCGCGCGCCTGCTTGCGGCGTTCCAGCTCGGCGCGGCGCAGTTCGCGGCGGCGGCCGGCATCGTCGTAGCGGCGCTTCTCGTCCGCGGTCTCGGCCGTGACGGGCGGAACCGGGACGCGGTTGCCCTCTTTGTCCAGGGCAACAAAGGTCAGGTAGGCGGAGCTGACGTGGCGCCGCTCGCCGGTAATGTAGCTCTCGACCCAGCACTTCACGCCCACCTCCATCGAGGTGCGGAAGGCGCGGTTAACCGACGAGCGCAGGATCAGCAGGTCGCCGACGCGCACCGGGGCGAGAAAATCGAGATGGTCCATGGAGGCGGTGACCACCGCGCTGCGGGCGTGGCGATGCGCGGCCATGGCGCCGGCGATATCGATCAGGTGCATCAAGCGGCCGCCCAGCAGGTTGCCGAGCGGGTTGGCGTCGTTGGGCAGCACCACTTCCGCCATGTCTGATTGCGAGACTTTGACGGGACGCGGAGTGAGGTCGCGCGGGCTCATGCTGGGCAGGCTGCTACGCACCGGTTCTGCCGGCGCTCGAAATAGGATTCGAGATAGCAGGCGGCCATGGCCTGGATGCGCGGGTCAGGATGCGCCACCGCCCACTGGCTCGCCGCGGAATCATACTCCAGCACGCCGTGGGCGCCGGGGCGGTGGGCGGCCTCGAGCACGTAGTAAATGTTGATGCGCTGGTCGCGGTCGCGCGCCACGGAAAATCGCACCGCGTCAAAGCGATGCTGCGCGGGCAGCCGCTGGCAGTTGGCGGCGTATCCGAGGTTGCAGAAATCGCGGAGCTGGTCGTCGGAGGGAACGACCTGCTGGTCAGAGCGCGCGGTGCAGAGCCCGCGCCATCCGTTACCCAGCGGCAGCCGCGGACGGTGCGGCCATCCGCCATCCTCGAATTTTTCGGTAGGGATGAAGAAAGGGCAAGCCATAGTAGCAATCAGCAGTCAGCCGTCAGCACTCAGCAAACGCGGTGTTGCTGACTGCTGAGTGCTGAATGCTGAGTGTCATCCGCCAGATTCTAGCGGCGAGAGTTTTCGCCGTCCAGCTTTACTTCCGCGCCTCGGCGTGCAAATCTGTACGCTCTTCCGAGAGGCGATATGGATCGCGCTGAGATGCTGAAGCAGTTCCTGGAGCAGAACCCGAACGACGCCTTCGCCCGCTACGGCCTGGCGATGGAATACTCGCGCGCGGGCGAGATCGAGACCGCGCTGGCCGAGTTCAAGAAGCTGCTGGAGGTCCATCCCGACTACACCGCCGGATACCAAATGGCGGGACAGATGCTCTCCGCCGCCGGCCGCTACGAGGAAGCGCGCCAGATGCTGGAATCCGGAATTGCCAGGGCCGAGCGTGCCGGCAACAAGCACGCGCAGGAAGAAATGCAGGGCCTGCTGCAGGAGCTGCGGTAATTTTGCGAGTCGAAGGCCATGCCCGAAACATCCATCGGACATGGCAACCGCAACGAATCCTTACACCTCGCGAATCCTGGGACTGCTTGGCGACAAGCCGTTCCTCGGCGTTCTGGAATCTACTCCCGCCAAGTTGCAGCAACACTTTGAGCGGCTGGGACCCCAGGGGTTGAAGAAGAGTTACGCTCCGGGCAAGTGGACCGCGGGCCAGATTCTCTGCCATCTGGCTGACGCGGAGATGGCGCTCGGGTTCCGCACGCGGCAGGCCGTGACCGAGCCGAACCATCGCATACAGCCCTTCGATCAGGACCTGTGGGCGCGAAGCTATGCGCACCAGGATCCTGCGGCTGCGGCGAAGGCTGTCATCGCTTTGCGCGGGTGGAATCTGTCGTTCTGGCGGACGCTAGGCCCGGAAGATTTCGCGCGAGTGGCATTTCACCCTGAGCGCGGAGACGAATCGGTGGAGACGATCCTCAAGATGCTTGCCGGACACGACCTGAACCATCTGGCGCAATTGGAGCAGATCCGCTAGGGCCGAGACTCGCGCTGCGCTGTCTCGGCGGCGGCGGAATCGGCGGGACCGACCGCGCGCGACATCGCCCACTCCACCAACCACGGGAAGAGCTGGTAGAACTTGATGCTGATGTGGTGCTGCCAGGGAACGATCACTTCCCTCTTCTCCGGGCCGCAGGCCTTGACCACCGCGGCCGCGACGCGATCGGCGCTAATGCCAGGACGGCGGTTCGCGCCTCCGATGCGCAGCCGCTCTTTGCCTTTCACGGCATTCTCGCTGAAGCTGGTGGCGATGGTGCCGGGACAGACGGTCATCACGTGCACGCCGCTCGAACGCAGTTCCATGCGTGCGCCCTTGCCGATGGCATTCATGGCGAACTTGGTGGCGGAGTAGGCAGCCATGTAGGGCAGCGGGATGTGGCCGGCGACGCTGGAGACGTTAATGATCATGCCACCCTCCTGGCGTTTCATCACCGGGATCACTGCCTGCATACACTCGATGGCGCCGAACAGGTTGGCGTCGAACATGTTGCGGCAGGCTCGCATGTCCATCGAGCCAACCGAGTCCTGCAAGCCGAAGCCGGCGTTGTTGATCCAGATATCTACGCGGCCGAAGTTGTGCAGCGTGAGGCTGAGCAGGCGGTCGATCTCCTCGCGGTTGCGGACGTCGCAGGCGATGGCCACAGTGCGATCCGGCGCACCCACGCGCGCGCGAGCCGCTTCCAATCGCGCGGGATCGCGCGACGACAGCACCACCTTGCAGTCCTCGCGCGCGAATGCCCGCGCCAGCGCCTCGCCGATGCCCATCGACGCGCCGGTGATCACCACAACCTTCCCCCGTGGGTCCATGCTGGTGCTTGTATTTGGTTGCGGCTTGCAAGTCAAGCGGAGGTTACAATCCCTCGGATGAGCGCGCTGCTGCCACTGTTCCCGTTGGATGTGGTGCTCTTGCCCGGCACGCCGATCCCGCTGCACGTCTTCGAGCCGCGGTACAAGGAGATGGTCGGCGAATGCCTGGCACAAAAGTCCACGTTCGGCATCGTGCGCGCCAAGGAAGACAGTATCGCCGAGATCGGCTGCACGGCCGAGATCCTGGAAGTCACCAAGCGCTACGACGACGGGCGCCTGGACATCGTCTGCGAAGGCCGCCGCCGCTTCGAGGTGATGGGGCTGAACGAGGAGCGCGCGTTCCTGCAGGCCGAAGTCACGTACTTCGACGATGAGCCGGGACGCGCTCCGGCCGACCAAGTGGACGAAGCCCTGCGGCTCTACGGCGATCTGATGCACCTTGTGGAGGCCGAGGCCGAGGCCCCCGAAGCCGGCACGCCGCAGCTTTCCTTCCAGCTTGCCGCTCCCATGCCGCTCGACCTCGATTTCAAGCAGTCGCTTTTGAGCATGCGTTCGGAGCGGGAACGCATTGCCGCCGTCGTCGCTTACTTCCAGGCCTTGCTGCCGCGCATGCGCCGCGCGGTCAAGGGTCGGCAGAAAGCCGGCGGGAACGGGCACGCGATGTAGGTCGTGAGTCTGTTGGGTGGTCGCTCGCCGGAGACAGCGACCGACGCCGTTCTCCGCCACTCTTGTCCCTAAAATCAGGGTTGCGGCGCGGCGTATAATCGAGTGAACTGAACAGGGGGCCTTATCCTCATGAACCTTCCGCGGACCCTCGGGGAACTCCGAGGCAGTGACTTTTCCGAAGAACGCCTGCGCCGACGCCGGGTCAAAGACGAAATGCGCGAGAACCTGATCTGCAAGCTGCGGCGGCGCGAAGCTCTGTTTCCGGGCATCGTGGGCTACGACGACACCGTGGTGCCGCAGATCGTGAATGCCGTTCTGTCGCGGCACAACTTCATCCTCCTGGGCCTCCGCGGGCAGGCCAAGAGCCGCATCCTGCGGGCGCTTACCTCGCTCCTTGACCGGGCGCTGCCTTACCTCGAAGGCTGCGAGATCCACGACAATCCTTACGCTTCCATCTGCGGCCGTTGCCGCGAACTGCTTGAGGAGCGCGGCGATCAGATGCCCATCGCGTATCTCTCGCCCGAGCATCGCTACGTGGAGAAGCTGGCCACGCCGGACGTGACCATCGCCGACCTGATCGGCGACATCGATCCCATCAAGGCCGCGCGCGGCGGACATCAGCTCTCCAACGAACTCACCGTCCACTACGGGCTGCTGCCGCGCGCCAACCGCGGCATCTTCGCCATCAACGAACTGCCCGACCTCGCCGGCAAGATCCAGGTGGGGCTGTTCAACATCATGCAGGAAGGCGACGTGCAGATTAAGGGCTACCCCATCCGCCTGGCGCTGGATGTCGCCCTGGTGTTCACCGCCAACCCCGAGGACTATACGGCACGCGGCAAGATCATCACACCGCTGAAAGACCGCATCGGCTCGGAGATCCGCACGCATTACCCCGCGACCGTGGATGAGGGCATGGCCATCACCGCGCAGGAAGCGTGGAGCCAGCGCGACGGCCAGAAGCTGGTGGTGGTGCCGAAATTCCTGCGCGAGGTGGTGGAGCGCATCGCCTTCGCCGCCCGCGACGACAAAAAGATCGACAAGCGCTCCGGCGTCAGCCAGCGCCTGCCCATCACCTGCATGGAAAACGTCATCTCCAATGCCGAGCGGCGTGCCATCCGCAACCAGGAGGAAACCATCGTGCCGCGCGTGGGCGACATCTACTCCGCCATGCCGGCGATTACCGGCAAGCTCGAGCTGGAATACGAGGGCGAGATGCGCGGCGCCGATTTCGTGGCCCGCGAACTCATCCGCTCCGCCGTCGCCAAGACCTTCGATAGCTACTTCGAAGGCGTGAACATGCAGCAGGTGGTGCAGTGGTTCGACCTCGGCGGCGAGATCAAGTTCGGCGAAGGCGCGCCCGTGGCGGAGTTAACCGAGGGGCTGAAGAAGATCCAGGGCTTGCTGGAGAAGCTGGAACAACTGGGCGTGAAGCCCAAGGACGCCGCCGAGCTGCAGGTCTCCGCGGCTGAATTTGTGCTGGAAGGCCTGCACGCCCACAAGCGCATTGGGCGCAGCGAAGAGCGCGTCTTCAGCGCCGGCGAGAAGCAGGTCCGGCGCGAACCCTCGTACAGCCGCGAGGAGCCTCCGGCACCCAGGCCGCCAAGACGGCCGTATAACTGATGTTCGGGCCGGTTTTGCCCGAACGTCATCCTGAGCGCGCCGCTTTTGCGCGCGAAGGATCTGATCATGAAGTTCATCAAGTACTCCAAATTCGTCGCCGATCCGGCTTCGCAGATGAGCATGGAAGACCTGCTGGAGGCGCTTTCCGACTTCCTGCTGCAGAGCGGGTTCCAGAATCAGTATGCGTTTTACGAAATGCCGGACGAGCAGACTCTCGATCAACTGCGGCAGGCGATCGAGGACGCGTTGATGAACGGCGATTTGCTCGACGAGCAGATGCAGCAGCAGCTCGAGCAGATGCGCAACGACGGCAGCCTCGAGCAACTCGTCCAGAAGCTGATCGAGCGTATGGAGCAGGAAAATTACATCTCCATCGACCAGCCACACGATCCCGCGAAGCAGTCGGTTGCGCCCGGCCAGACCGGCAAACCGCAGACGCAGGTCAAATTTGAGATCACCGACAAGAGCCTGGACTTCCTCGGCTTCAAGGCGCTGCGCGACCTGTTGGGCTCGCTGGGAAAATCGAGCTTCGGACGCCACGACACCCGCGATCTGGCCACCGGCATCGAGACCAGCGGCGCCGCCAAGCGCTACGAGTTTGGCGACACGCTGAATCTGGACATCACCGCAACCTTGTCCAGCGCCATCCAGCGTGAAGGGCTCACGCTGCCGCTGAACATCGAGTACTCCGACCTGCAGGTGCACCAGTGCGAGTACCAGTCGTCGTGCGCCACCGTGTTGATGCTCGACTGCTCGCACTCCATGATCCTCTACGGCGAAGACCGCTTCACGCCCGCCAAGAAAGTGGCGATGGCACTCTCGCACCTGATCCGCACGCAGTATCCCGGCGATTCGCTCTCGCTCATTCTTTTTCACGATTCGGCGGAAGAGGTTCCGCTGTCACAGTTGGCGCGGGTGAAGGTCGGGCCGTATTACACCAACACGCGCGAAGGCCTGCGCCTGGCACAGCGCATCCTGCAACGCCAGCGCAAGGACATGAAGCAGATCGTCATGATCACCGACGGCAAGCCTTCCGCGCTGACTCTCGAAGATGGCCGCATTTATAAGAACGCCTTCGGCCTCGATCCCCTGGTGGTGAGCCATACGCTGGAAGAAGTCTCGAAGTGCAAGCGCGCCGGAGTTCTTATCAACACCTTCATGCTGGCATCTGATTATGGCCTCGTGCAGTTCGTGCAGAAGGTCACCGAGATGTGCCGCGGCAAGGCGTACTTCACTACGCCGTACACGCTGGGCCAGTATCTTCTGATGGATTACATGAGCCGGAAGACCAAGACCATCCACTAAAGGCAGCCGTCAGCACGCAGCACTCTGCGACTGTCTCTACCGGAATCTCCGCGCTATCGCTGCGCGGCCTGCGCCTTCGCCTTCACTCTCTCGACAAACTTAGCGGCATTGATGAGGAAGCGCTCGTGAGTGCCTTTGCAGATGACATCCACGCCGTCGTTGGCCTCGATCTCGAACACCAGCCGCCGGCCGTCAACTTGGACTAACCTGACCTTGGCCCGCACTTCGAGACCGGGTGGTGTAGCGGCCGAATGGCTGAGGTTCACATGCGTGCCGACGCTCTGCTCGGCAGGCCAGTCGAGGTGCGGCAGGATGGCCAGCAGGCAGGCCCACTCCATCAATCCCACCATGAAGCCGGTGGCGAACACCCGCGGCATCACCTGAAACTCCGCCGCCTCGGGATAAAGATGGGGCACGGTCTTCGATTCGGGCACCCGGTACTTGAGTTCGTACTCAATGCCCGGCTTCAGAGAGTCCTTCATCCGCGTGCCTTCAGAGTCCCTCGGCTTTCTTCACCGCCAGTTCGGCGGCCTGGAATCCGATCTGGGAGTGAGTGCCGTCGCAGAACGGCTTGTTGACCGAGCCTCCGCAGCGGCACAGCGAGAACGCCGGCTTGCCGGTCAGGTCGTAGAGACCGCCTTCGGCATCGAGCAGGACGACTTCGCCTTCGGTGGTTTCAACCCGGAACGGACCATTCTTCCTGGCAGTGATTTTGACAGCCATCAGTTCGCCTCCTCGCAATCGGAAGCAGTTTAGATGTTGCGGGGGCGAGGGGGATACAAGAAAGCTGGCAGGCAGATTGCCGCCGTGGCAAGGCGTTTGGCAAACCCAGGTCCCGCGTTCGTCCGCAACAACGTGAAGCCGCGCGGCCATGAGTTCCAATCTTATGCCGTGCTCAGGCCGCGGGTTCCAGCCGCTGCCGTATGGACATTGCCAGTTGGTACACCGAGCGCAAGCGCGCCTGGGCCGCCGCCGGGACCGCCGGCACCTCCATCGCCAATTGCGAGGAGAGCAGGATTCCGGTCAGCGCTTCCGTCAACTGGCTGCGCAGGTTGGCTTCCGCTTCCCGCACGGCGCGAATGCGCTCGCCTTCGCGGCGCTGCAGGGCGGAGCGCACATCACGCAGCACGCGCTCCATACCGCAGATGGCGAAGTTGACGAACACCGGAATTGCGGTTTCCGCTTCGCTTAGCGCCACGTCAGCGGTGGCGGGATCGGCCTCCATCAGGTTCTGGTCGATGACCAGGGCCGAGCACTCCGTCGAGCGCAAAATGCGCGCCGCCAGCGCAAGCTTGGGACAAACCTGGGTACGCTCGTGGGTCGCCTGCTCGATGGCGGCCGCGCACTCTTGGGCACGGGTCGAAGATGTGATCAGCAGAATCATGCCTGTCTTTGGTGCAACTGCTTCGCCAAGATTGCCCGTTGCAAAATCAAGAGCTTAGGTGGCCTGCCGTTCACCGGTTTCCCAGAACGAAACCGGCCAGGGGAACCCAGTTCAATCCTGGGAGGAGTATTCCTTCAACTTGCGGTACAGGGTGGTCTTGCCGATACCCAGCAGCTTGGCGGCCATCAGCTTGTCGCCCTGGAGCTGGTCGATGGTGCCCAGGATCGCCTGTTTCTCCATTTCGGCGATGGTAACGATCCGGTTCGGGGGCAGGCTGCCGGCGGCCGAGTGCAGTTGCGCATTCTGGATCCCGGTGGGCAGATCGGCCACCTGCATCAGGGGTCCGGAGCTCAGCGCGCAGGCGCGCTCCAGACAATTCTCCAGCTCGCGGACGTTGCCCGGCCAGTCGAAGGCCAGCATCAGCTTCATGGCTTCGTCGCTGATCGTGCGCTGTACCCCGCTCGAGCGCGCCAGCTTCTCTAGGAAATGGCTCACCAGCAGAGGGATGTCCTGCTTGCGCTCCCGCAGCGGCGGGATCCTCAGGGTGACCACATTGAGGCGGAAATAGAGGTCTTTGCGGAATTTGCCTTCCTGCACCGCCACCTCCAGGTCGCGGTTGGTGGCCGCCAGGATGCGCACGTTGATAGGCATGCTCTTGGTGGAACCCACCGGCCGAATCTCCTTCTCCTGGATGGCGCGCAGCAGCTTGGATTGCAGGTCCACCGGCAGCTCGGCGATCTCGTCCAGGAATACGGTGCCGCCCTGGGCAATGCTCAACAGTCCCTCTTTGGAGCGCACCGCACCGGTGAAGGCGCCGCGCACGTAGCCGAACAGCTCGCTCTCGATCAGGGTCGGCACCAGCGACCCGCAATCCACCGGGATGAAGGGCTGGTCGCGGAAAGGCCCGGTAAAATGGATGGCCCGCGCCACCAGTTCCTTGCCGGTGCCGCTTTCGCCCTGCACCAGCACGGGGTGGGCGCTGCGCGAAACCTTGGCGATCATCCGATACAGCTTCTCCATCTCCGGCGAGCGCCCGACAATTCCTCCGAATCCCTGCTTGGACTTGATCTTCTCGCGCAGCAGGCGGTTCTCGCTGGCCAGTTTCAGGTGGGTCGCTACCCGCTCCAGCAGCAGCCGCAGCTCTTCCAGGTTGAAGGGTTTGGTGACGTAGTCGTAGGCGCCCAGCTTCATGGCGTGGACCGCCGACTGCACCGTGCCGTAGCCGGTGATGACGATGATCTCCGCCTCCGGCTTGCGGCTCTTGATCTGCTGCAGGATCTCCAGGCCGCTGGCCCCGCCCGGCAGCCGCATGTCCAGCAGCACCACGTCGATGTTCTGCGCCTCCAGCACCCGGTAGGCGTGCTCCGCTTTTTCCGCCACGAAGGTGCTGAAGCCCAGCGACTGCGCCACTTCCCGGCAGCCGTCGCGCACCGAGCGCTCGTCATCGACGATGAGCAGGTTCAGCAGGTCGGCGCGCGCAGTTTCGCCCAGACTTGGCATGGAACTCACGGCTAACGAGGTCGTCATCTTAGTGTCCTTCCGCCGCCTCGGCTGTGACCGGCGTCACGGCGCTGGGGCCCGGCTTCTTCGGCGCCGCCGCCAGCAGTTCGCCCACCTTCGCCGCGATGGCAGCGGCGGTGAACGGCTTGGGGAAGAACGCCTTCCCCGCTTGCTCGAGCCGGCGCACGCGCACGTCATTGTGGTAGCCCGAGATGTACAGCACCCGCATGTCCGGCCGCGCCGGCCGCAGCTCGTCGGCCAGTTCGGGACCGCCCATGCCGGGCAGCACCAGGTCGGCGAGCATCAGGTCGATGGCGCCGCCATAAGCGCGGTCGATCAGCATGGCCTCGCGCGCATTGCGCGCCTGCAGCACGTGGTACCCATTGCCCGCCAGGATTTCGTGCAGCGAACGCCGCACCAGTTCCTCGTCTTCCACCACCAGAACGGTGCCGGACCCGGGGTCTCGCACTTGCTGCTGCGACGGCTGCGACGCCGTCTTGGCCTCACCCTCGACGCGCGGCAGGAAAATCTCCACCCGCGTGCCCCGTCCCGGTGCGCTCTCCAGCATGATTCGCCCGCCGCTCTGGCGCACGATCTCGCAGACGGTCGAGAGGCCCAGTCCGCTGCCCCGGCCCGGCGGCTTGGTGGTGAAGAAAGGCTCGAGGGCGTGCGCCCGGGTCTCCTCATCCATGCCGCAGCCGGTGTCGGAAACGGTTAACCGGACATACGGGCCCGGCCGCAGGTCCGCATACTGGCGGGCCGCGTCTTCGTCGGTCGCGAAGTTGGCAGTGGCAATGCGCAGCACGCCGCCCTCGGACATGGCATCGCGCCCGTTGACGGCGAGGTTCACCAGCATCCGTTCCATCTGGGTGCGGTCGGCGCATACCGCCGCCAGCCGCTCCCCGTAGCTGGTCTCCAGACTGCTGTTCTCGCCCAGCAGGCGGGTCAGCATATCACGCATGCTTTCCACTACCTCGTTTAACGACAGCAGCGTGGGCTCGAAGCTGCGCTGCCCTCCCAGGGCCGTCAGTTGCGACACCAGCGAGCGGCCGCGTTCGGCAGCCACGTTGACATGCTCCGCCTGGCTTCGCAACGGGCTCTCCGCCGGCAACTGGTTCAGCAGCAGCCCGGTGTAGATCAGGATGGCGGTCAGCAGGTTGTTGAAGTCGTGGGAAACGCTCGCCACCATCCGCCCCACCACCTCCATGCTGCGAGCTTCGCGCAATTGGTCTTCCAGGCGCTTGCGCTCGCCGATCTCGCGCAGCAGAGCGAATTGAAAGCTGCGTCCCTCCACCACCGGCCGGCGCAGGACGACTTCCACCGTCAGCCGCCGCCGCCCATCGCGATGCTGGCACACGCTCTCGTTGCGGACACCACTCTCGGCCAGCAAACGCGGCAGCTCGGGAAGCACTTCCTCCAACCGAAGTTCCAACAACTCTTCCGCGCGGTAGCCGAGCAGCGCGCCGGCGGCTTGATTCACATGGAGCAGGCAACCATTCCCGTCGGCCAGGAGCGCCGCTTCGGCGCACTGGTCCAACGCATTGCGCCACTTCGCCTGGCCACACCGGGCAGCGCTCGGACTGGGGGAGGATCTCCACTGCCCGGCCACCAAAGCATTCCCGTTTCCGTTTTGGTCGCGGGCGCAAGTGGCGGGAAAGACAGCTCGTTCCGAAATCGAACCGCACTTGCCGGCGAGGGGAAGTTCCCAATACGGGAAACACCCGGGCACATCCTAAGAATGTTTCCCATATAACCTATTTTTATATCAATCAATTACAGTATATTGTCAAAACTGGTCTATTTCCTGATTTGGGAAGAATCTTGAGCAGTGTGGAAAAACGGGAAACAATGCGCTGCCGGCTAAATGCTGGTTGCTGACTGTACCGTGCTGATTCCGCTAATTGCTCGCCCCACCGCCGGGAACACTGGAGCGCGCTGAATCTTCATTCAGGATGTGGTCTTTCTGGGTGACCACGCCGTCGAAGTCGGTGCGGGCGTAGAGGCGTCCGCCGCCGAGGCTGATGCCACGCAAGCGCGAGGTGGGCTCGCCGGTGCGGTGCCAGGTGCGGCCCAGGTCGGCGCTCTCGAAGGCGCCGCTGACGGTGGTGGCCAGCAGGCGGCGGTTGTCGCCGTCATACATCATGGAAGTAACGTCGAGGGCGTCGATGCCGCTGATGGCGTGCTCCCAGGTTTCGCCGCCGTCCCGGGAACCGTAAGCGCCGCCACGCGAGGCCAGCCAGATGCTCGCCTGCGATCCCAAGGCCACTCCCGTCAGGGGCGCGATGTTGTCGGGAAGATTGGGCGCATACCAGTGGCGGCCTCCGTCGCGGGAAACCACCAGGGTGGCGGGAGTGATGGCGACCACGATCTGTCCGGCAGCGTGCACGGCGACAAAATCCCGCTGCCCGAGAACAGCACCGCCGCGCCAGCTCTCGCCACCGTCCATGCTGGAGAACAGCCCCTGCGAGGTGGCAGCGAACCAGGTTTCCGGAGACACCTCCAGGTCCGCCACGCGCCCATTCAACTCGCCGCCCGCCGGCGGATCGTCGGGGTGGGGTTTCTCTCGCTTCCGACCGCGCGCGGCCGGCGCGGGCACGATCGCTCCGCCTGCCGCCGGAGCTTCTTGGGCAAGACTGTTCATGGCGCGCCAGGCTTTGTCCATCTGGCCCCAGGCGAAGACGCCGCGGTTGGTGCCGGCCAGCAGCGTGCCTTCTCCGGTCTGGCGCAGGCTGAAGATATCGTGTCCGGCGAGGCCGTCGTTCATCTGCGCCCAGTGTTCGCCGGCATCGTGGGAGACGAACAGCCCGCCGTATTCCTTGTCGTTCACCACGCCGGCATACAGCACGCTGGAATCGTTGCGGTCCACCAGGACGGCGGTCACCTGGCGGTGGGCGAAACCGCGGTTGGAGGCGAAGAAGGCGGCTCCTCCGTTCTCGCTGCGCAGCACGCCGCTGCGGTCGGTGGCCAGCAGCACGGTGCCGGGATGGCGCGCGTCCACCAGCACGTCGTTGACGATCACGCTGTCGGCGGTGACGCGGTGCCAGCTCTGCCCGGCATTGATGGTCGCCCACAAGCCCTCGGTGGTGCCGGCGTACACCATGTTGGGATCGAGCGGATGCTGGCTGAGCACGCGCGTCCGCCGCGCCGAGTGGGGAATGCCCTGCACTTTGCGGAAGTGCGCGCCCGCGTCCTCGCTCTTGTAGATCCCCGTGCAGGCGCTGGCGTAGAGCAGCCGCGAATCGCGCGGGTCGAGGATGATGGAGAACACGTCGGAATCGTCGACCACGCCTTCTTTGATGGAGGACCAAGTGAGGCCGCCATCGACGGTCTTCCACGGCAGGTGCCAGGTGCCGGCGTAGATGATCTCGGGGTAGTGCGGATCGATGGCCAGCGATTCGATGTTCTTGAGCTCAGGATGTCCCGGCGGCGAGATCCGCTCCCAGCTCTCGCCCGCATCGCGGCTGCGGAACACGCCATCGAGCGCGCCCGCCACCAGAATGCTGGGGTCCGAGGGCGCCAGCGCGAACGAGCGCACCGACTTGCCGTGCATGCCGGCAAGCGCGCGCCAAGTGCGGCCGTCGTCATCGCTGCGAAAGACGTCGCCGCCGTCGGTCTCGACGCTCCACGCGGCGGCGTAGACCGTCTCCGGATGAGCAGGGTTGAACACGATGTGATCGACGACGTAATGATCGCCGTCGCCCACCCGCGCCAGCCGCGACCAGGTGTATCCGCCGTCGTTCGAAACGAACAGTTGGCTGGAACTGGTGCCCAGCAGGATGCGGTCGGGATTGCGGGGATCGGCGGCCAGGCTGCGCGCGTCTCCGCCATCGGGACCGATAGGACGCCACGGCGCG
>Ga0310038_10000970_pt1 | contig 22524 bp, 27 predicted proteins | sample Sb_taG_6_FD_200461 | JGI IMG/M metagenome (GOLD analysis project Ga0310038, IMG submission 200461) | Peat soil microbial communities from Weissenstadt, Germany - Sb_50d_4_PS metaG (v2) (version 2) | ecosystem: Environmental > Terrestrial > Soil > Wetlands > Peat | place: Germany: Weissenstadt... | reverse complement strand
CAGGGACAAAGTGCGGAATTCCCCGAAAAACGAAAAATCGCTCTGCGGCCGCTCGACGTAAGTCCTTATCTACCTTCACTTGTTTCTCGGACAGGCTCCTAGTCTGCTCCGCGTCGGCGTGATCGACCATGAGGGCGAGGTGCGCCCGCTGCCCGCCACCGCCGAGCCTTCCGCTCCGCCACCGCCGCCACCTTCTACCAGGGAGCCGGTTGCGCCCCCACCCAGCAGCGCCGCCATTGCTGGCCGCATCGAGATTGAACTGCCCAACGGGTTTCGGGTGCGCGTCGATGGCGAGGTGGACGAGCGCGCACTGACGCGGGTGCTGGCAGCGGTGAGAGAAGCGGCATGATGCGGCTAGCACCCGGTACGCAGGTGTGGCTGTCGTGCCGGCCGACGGACATGCGCAAAGGGTTTAACGGCCTGGCGGCACAGGTCACGGAAGTGCTGCGGAGCGATCCGTACTCAGGGCACGTCTTTGTGTTCCGCGGCAAGCGCGGCGATTATCTCAAAGCCCTGTATTGGGACGGTTCGGGGCTGTGCCTGTTCGCGAAGAGGCTGGAGAAAGGCCGGTTCGTCTGGCCGCCGGTGATCGACGAGCGGACGCGGCTGACATCGGGACAATTGGAGTTGCTGATCGAGGGGATGGATTGGCGGCGGACGGTGGCGATAGAGCTGGAATACCGGCCGGCGGTGGCATAAGAAAAACGCTATAAAACCCCATAAAACGCTGGTGTTTCGCGGCATGTTGCGCTACACGGAATCATATCGCTTTCGACCGCTTCCCTCCCTTCTGATTTTGCCGCTTTACAGGCATTTGCCATCGCGTTGCAGACAGATTACCAGACCCTGGAAACCAGACTTCAAACACGCGATGCCGAACTGCGAACCGAGATTGCTGCCCGCGATGCGGAGATTTACGCCAAGACGGTGCATATCGAGAAGCTGAAGATGCAACTGGCGTTGCTGCGTCGGGCGCGTTTCGGGCGTTCGTCGGAGAAAATGGAACACGAGATCGAGCAGCTCGAACTGCTGATCGGCGATCTGGAGGAAGGCCAGGCGGAGAGCAGTGAGCGCACAGAGGCAGCCAAGCCAGCGGCAGCAAAACGCGAACGGCAACATCCTGTACGCCTGCCGCTGCCGGATCATCTGCCGCGCGAGCGCGTCGAGCATGACGCCGCCTGCGTGTGCCCGGCCTGCGGCGGCATGAATCTGACCCGGATTGGTATCGACGAACGCGAGTTGCTCGAATATGTGCCGTCGCACTTCAAGGTTATCGTTCATGCCCGCCCCAAGATGAGCTGCCGCGATTGCGAAACCATCACCCAGCCGCCGATGCCCGACCTTCCGATCGAGCGTGGCCGTCCCGGCCCCGCCTTGCTGGCGCATATCCTGGTTGCCAAATATGACGACCACCTCCCGCTGTACCGGCAATCGGAGATCTATGCCCGCGAGGGCGTGGAGCTCACCCGCTCCACCTTATGCGACTGGGTAGGGCGGATGACGTTTCATCTTTCCCCGATTGCGGATGCGATTGCTGGCTATGTGCGCCAGGGCGAAGCCATTCATGCCGACGACACGCCGGTGCCGGTGCTCGAGCCCGGTCGGGGCAAGACGAAGACGGGGCGACTATGGGTAGCGGTGCGTGACGAGCGCCCCTGGGGCTCCACTGCACCACCAGCCGTGACCTACCGCTACTCTCCTGACCGCAAATCCGAGCATGCGGAGGCATTGCTCATAGGTTGCCGTGGGTATCTGCATGCCGATGCCTATGCCGGGTTCAACAACCTGTACCGCCCCGATCCGCTGACGGGGGACGTCCGCCTGATCGAGGTGGCATGCTGGGCGCACGCACGCCGTAAGATCTTCGACGAGCATCACGCCAACAAATCACCCGCAGCCAAAGAGATGACATACGCGGCCGACCGCCGCAGGAACGCTTGGCCGTGCGTATCGAACGGTCGGTGCCGCTCCTGGCACAACTCAAGACCCGCTTCGAGGAAACGCTGAACAAGGTCAGCCGCAAGAGTTCGTTCGCTGAGGCGCTGCGTTACTCGCTGTCACGCTGGGACGCCCTGACGCGCTACACGACCGACGGCCGCCTCGACATCTGCAACAACGCTGCGGAACGCGCTATCCGGCCACTGGCACTTGGCCGCAAAAACTGGACATTCATCGGCACCGAAAGTGCAGGCGATCGCGCTGCCGTCATGTACACCATCATTGAAACCGCCAAGATCAACAACCTCGACCCCGAGGCGTATCTCCGCGCCCTCATCACACGCATCGCCGATCACCCGGCCAAGCGTATCGATGAACTCCTGCCATGGAATGTCAAGCTATGACGCGCAAGTCACAACCAGAACGCCTACCGCCAGTTAGCAGTCGGGACAAGCAATGGCTGGTTTCCATGGAGAAAATGGATGCACTTCGTTCCATTCCGCACACCGCGAAAACACAACGGGTTATCAATTCTATTTGTGGAGTCATATTTCTGGCGTTGATCGTTTTCGGCGTGTTGTATTCAGGCGAGATAATTCGCTTTCTACATTTCAAGTAATCAGAGGTTATGTTCGCGTAAGCGTCGGGTTGTGACCTGCGCAGCCACCTGTCCATTCCATCGTGGAACCTTTCTACCACTCCTGCCGTCGACCAGTTAGGCGGCTAAAACCAAACGCTTACGTCCTCTTTGAAGGGATTGTTTCCGTAGCGATCTCCAGCAGCTTGGAGATCGTCTTGGTCCCTTGACCATTGAACTTATCGATGATCGCCTTGACGTACTTCTCGGCCGCCTTCGCATCCGGGTCGTTGTAGCCCCAGAACTTCAGGTTCACTTTGAAGGCGTAGGGTAATTTCGGGCGAGATCGAAAGCCCATGACTGCGCGACGTTCAGCAGCACGGAGATCGTCTTGGTCCCTTTACCATTGAAATCATTGATGATGTTATTGACAGTTTGATAGACGGCATCGTTTCGGGGCTTGTTCTCGTCGTAGTACCAGAACTTCAGGTTCACGTGGGCACCAGTTTGTTGGCTGACCACAATTGCGGCCAGTTGTTGCATGAGGTTGACGACGGCCTTGTTATTGTGGAAGTTGCCAGCCCCGATCGGGCCTGTGTTGATCAGGATTGAACTGTTCTGGTCTGCATTGTGCGCCATCATGAAGCCGGCATAGAAAGTGTTGAATAGGTCCTGCAGGACCTCCGGCTTGGACTGGTCTTCCGGTGTTGGCTTATCCTTCTGCAGATTTGGGGCTGCCATAGAGAGGACGTTGATTTTCTGGGTCATAAGCAGCGGCTCGTCATGGCTGAGGACTTCGCCCATGGACTTCGCCCGCCAATTCTCCTGGTCTCTTGGTACGTTGGGTTGAACCATCCATCCACTCTCTATATTCATCACCCGATGTGCTCCCATGAAGATCAACGGCGAGGGAGTACCGCGAAGCACTGCAACGCCACCGGTCCGAGTGAGAAGGGAGTTGGTGGCTGCGCTCGCTAATTCGGGAGTCTCCAGGAACAGAGTCTCTTCCTGGAGGAAGCCGTCCGTAAACACGCCACCACCCAGCTTCCTGTTGGCAAAATCTACCCAGAATTGATGGTCCGCTGAATTATAATCATAGTGTTTCTGGGTGTAATCATAATCAGCATCACTGCTGGTGTGCAGGACCGGGAGCATCGTCTTGGAGAAGTAGTCTGGTTCAATTGAGCTACCCCCACTCCCTCTGGTTGAATAATAGTCATTGGATGAAAGTCTGTAGGCTTTCATAAATGACGTGTCTCTATTCAGCAGGGTCTTGTAGTTCGCCAAGGCATAGTCCAGCAGCAGCGCCTTGCGGAGAGGGAGGTACTGGCCAGTGATAGGTTGATTCATGAGATCCTTGATCTTATCAGTGAGCTGCTTATTGAAATCCAACGGAATCGGTGTGATGGTTGGAGGGCTGAGTTGGAGCCTAGTGGGGCGGCGGTTAAGTTTATGAGGACTCTGCGGGACTGGCTGGGACCAAATTGGGCGCGAGTTGCTGTAGTTGTCCAGATTGAATGCCACTGCCGCAGGGAGCACTACCTGCTGGGCGCCGCCAGGATAGAGGGAGGGTTTCGATTCGGGCGCGTAAACGCCTTGGAGGATTGGCGCAGCCGTCCCGACATACACCATAATGGGTTCTTGCGGGGTAGCCTTGACGGTGACGTTGACCTTCATCGTAGCAAGGCTCGGGTGGTACCAGCTCTGGTCCAGTGCCAGTTTACGGATCGCCGTGTTCGGATTGAAGAATTCCTGGGTCGAGACGAACGTGCCTTCATAGTTGTTTTCATTCACATTAGGGGGTAGTGCACCAGTGAGCACAGGATCGCTGAACACCCGAAAATACGTCGTGCTCTGTGTCAGCGGTTCTGCCTCCACCTTGGCGTTGGCGAAGGTATACATCGTATAGTACCCACCGTTGGTGTGCGGCCCAGCGTAGAGAAGACCGCCGCTAGTGTCGAGACCGCCAGTGTGTTGCGGATTGTCGAAGGGGTTCACCGGCGCTGTGAAAACCTCACTGAGTGGCCCCTGCGGACCGAACAAACCGGTGTCGTCAAACATCTGCTGCACGAATTGCTCTTGCGCATGCTCGGCCTGATCGACACCCAGCTGGGCGATCAGGCTCAGATTGTACTTCAGTGTACTCACAGCTGCGTCGGCGATCCGGTCGATTCCGGGCCGAGCAGTCAAGCTGGCATCGTAATCGGCCTGGAATGCGCTGGCCTCTGCCAGACCCAAGGCTGCAGCTTCTGCTGGTGTCAACTTGGGGCCAGTAGACGTAGACAGGGTACTGACGACGTCTGATTCCAGGCTGTGTGCCAACACATCCGCACGTTTGTACAACGCCAGATTCGGTGTACCACTCGCCCAGAGTTGACGGCTCTCGGTCAACTGCCGGACAGTTGTGGTTACATCTTTGAGATAGAGATACGAAGGATTCGGGAACGGCTGTTTATCTGGTCTCGTCTCCGAATACAATTTGTCATGGAACCGCAGCTGCAACTGCTGCTCAGTAGCAATCAGGGCCGTCCCCTGAAGATCGAGCAGATGAACCAAGTTAGGATTATGCGGCAGCTGTTGCTCCCAGGAACTGACCGCTGTGGACACACCATTGACGAACTCGGCGGACTGGTTGTCCGTGATTCGCTCTGTGGAGCTCAGAACCTGGTAAGTTAGGACTGCAAGCGGGCATTTCTCCACGGCTGACTGGAGCTTGCTGAGCTGGGCTGCGAAGGCCGTGGGGAGAGCCGTGGTCAGCAACGACCGTACTTCCAAGCACTCCACTTGGAGCTTAACCTCTCTGCGCCTAGAGAGCGAACGTGAAGCTATCTTCTGGGTAGGAGTCGAGCAACGATGTGCCATTTCAGGTCCCTTCGAGTCAGGTGCCGCAATTCCTCGGGGGTGTTTTGGGATTTTCTCAAAACCACCTCTCAAACGGGTTACTGCGGTTCACGCTCGGGTTGCACATTCTTCCGGGCTTCGGGTCGGGAATCCTTGGCTTCGCAGATTAGGTCTATGCGCAACCCGAGCGTGAACCGCAGTAGCTTGTGGACAAGTCCCATCGGATGTGATATTTGTGAACTCCAAGGTGACATTATTCATGTAAGGCATCGTTTTCAAGGGAGATGGAGAGAAATCTAGCCCGGATTATTCGCACCCATTCAAGCAATCGGCCTCAGGGAGCTCCAGCAGTGGGTTGGGGTCCGCTGGCTTGGTCGGCGCGCGAACCTTCCCCTACCCCTGGTGTTTAACTCTTTGAATTCGGCCGTTGCAGAGAGGATCGCGAGTAGTCGACCTACCCCGATGGAGGGGCGGTTACGGGCTTACTCACGGCCAAGAAGTGGTCCAGGTGCGGCCAGCTCGCTGAGAGCCGCACGATCACCCGGCGGGCTCGGGTGATCACTTCAGCGGCGACCTTGATCAACCGAGTCCGCCATGTACAGGCAAATCCTTCTCCCAAGGGATCACGCTGGCGGCGGCGGTTGAAGAACCGCTTGCGGTCCGGCTCGTCGATTGCGGCAGTGGGCAGCTCGGCAGGCAGGCCCAGTTCCTCCGTCGTGGGGGGTGGCTGGACGACGGCTTGTCGCAGTCGTACCAGCAAGTTGAGTGCGGCGGCATGAAGATATAATCGGAAATAATTCGCCATGAAACGGTGGTCGCTGAGGCGATCGGCCTGCAGTTCGCTCTTCAGCTCCTTGTTCCGATTTTCGCTCTCACCGCGCTCGGCGTATTCGTCGTACACCGCTGCCGGCAGGACCTTCCAGCCCGGCCGGTTGGTGACCACCGCTCGCCGATTGGTCCCTTGAGCATGTGCTTCGACCTTGATGACAATTGGCTGCTCCCACGCCCACGTCTGGGCTCGGTAGTGGACCGCAAGGAATCGGCGCTGCGGCTGGCCTGTCTTCTCGTACTCCGCGACCGCCTCCTTGAGCAGGCCGTCGCTCAGATCGCGGAGCCGCGAATTCATGCCGATGCCATGCCGCTTCTGAAAAACGCGACAAGCGCACTCCCACTCAGCGGGTGCAAGGACATCGGCGAAGTCTATACCGAACGCTTCCTGCACCCTGCGCCTCGCGCCGCTGAGGTTCTGAAAGTGAATATCGGCCGCCTTCTGCATGCAAACCTCCCGTCCGAAGCCGTCGAACGCGGACACGACATTCTCCAGCGCATCGCCGACCAAATGATTGGCCAGTTCCTTCTCTGCCGACTCCGCAAGCCCCAGTTCCTTCCTTGCAAGTTCAAGATTCTTGGTCAGAATCTGAAGCGAATTGTGCACGCCACAGTCGGGACACCACCCGAAAACCCCGTAGATGGCATACCGTAGCGTACAGTTGTCGCACAGCACCTCGGTTTCGAGCTGCTTTTCCCGGTAATAGCGGATGGGCCTGGGCGCGGACGCCTGCACCTTCAGGCTGATGCCAATGCCGAGCAGGCCGCGCGGCTTCTGCTCGAATTCGAGTGACTTCAGATCCGCATGGAGCGCATCCGTGACCTGCCGGATCACGATGGAACGCGCGTACTTAATTTGCTCCTGAGTGAAGAAGGTATTGCTTGCTCCGCTGTGTCCACAGTACGGACAAAAGCAAGGAGCCGGACCTTTCACCCCCGTGCCGGGGGTAATCTTAAAGTATCCCAAGCATTCCCTGACGGGGCACTCTCGGCCGATGTAGCCTTCCTTGTCGGGGCGAATCGGAATGCTGAACTGGCTTCCGAGATTTCGGAGATGATTCATACCAAACCCCTCCACGATGCATTGCTTAACGTACCTGCCGGAATTTACTCAGTGCACGCAACCGAAGTCTTCACAACATAGAACTATAACTACGAGCTATGCAAAGAAAACCCAATGATCAACCGATCAGATAGCTTGCCTGTAATCTTCCTCGATAAATTGCACGTATGCTTTCACGCTATTGTGCACTCTTAGGGCCTCGTGGTTCCATGCCGTCTGAAAGACCGTGCAATTTATCCCGAAAGAATCCGTGCAAGATAGCGTACAATCTAACACCTTTTCCTTGCCTCTTTCCGGCAGCCGGTTATAGTTCGGATAAAGTGGGTTATCCGAACTAAAAACCGGGGGTGGCAATGGGTGAAAATGCACACATGCAGAAAGCGGAAATCGTCCCGGTCGGGTCCGACCCGATCCCGGCGTTCGTCGGTGGCTTGCCCGCCGACCTCCGCGAGCAGATGACGAAAGCCGTCAAGGCGTGGAAGCTCCGCACCCCCTCCCCTCATACCCGCCGAGCGTATGAGAGCGACCTCGGCCAGTTCCTGGCCCATGCCGGTATCGAGGCCGGGGCCTGGGGCAGGCATGACCAATAGTTCCATTCGGAGAAAACTGACCGCCCTGCGCTCGCTGTTCTCCTACCTCAAGACCTACGGCTACGCCGGAGCCAATCCGGCGCACGGAGACTTTGTCTCCGCCCCGGCCGTTTCCCGCGACGGCAAGACCGTCGGGTTATCGCCGCATGACTGCCGCCGGTTGCTCGATGCCCCCCAGGTCGAGGACCTGACCATCAAGGACGAGGCCAAGCGAATCCTCCCGGTCGGCATCCGCGACCGCGCCATGCTCGCCGTCCTGGGCTATTCCGCTTGCCGCGTCGGCGAGCTGGTCAAGCTCAGGGTGCGGGACTTCCGCGCCAATGGCGAGCACCGCGTCCTCAACATTACCGGCAAGGGCAACAAGGAGCGGACGACGCCATTGCACCTGGAGGCGGTTGAGAAACTGGCCGCCTGGCTTGCCCTCCCCGGCATCGGCGACGATCCCGCCGCTCCCCTCTTCCGGCCCCAGAAATCGGTACGCGGCAACGGCAGGGACGGCTTCAAGCCCAAGCCGATGACCACCAGGGCGGTTGAGAAGCTGATCGGTCGCTACGTCGCCGCCCTTAAGCTCGATCCCAACGTGACCGTGCATTCGCTCCGCGTCACGGCGCTCACCACCGCCAGGGAACGGGGCAGCGACATTATCGACTTGCAGGATTTCGCAGGTCACGCCGACCCGAGGACCACGCTGACTTACATCCGCTCACGCGACCGCCTGAGCAAAAGCCCGGCCTACGTGCTGAAATACTGAGCGGCAACTATCGAGCATGCCCAGGCCATCGCCAATCACGAATCGCCCAAGACGACCAAGCTCTACGACCACACCAGCGACCAGATCACACTCGACGAGGTCGAGCGGATCGCAATTTAGATAATATTTCAATAATTAATGATTAGTTACCACAGCCAGTTAGATACGTCGAGGCCAAGGTCGAATGCTGTCAGTATCGCTGTTCGACCCAAAATCGGTATGAAACTAGCGGTCGGAGATGGATCGAAGAGTACATCAGTAGTAATCACATACGTTGTCTCTATCATAATTTGCACACCTGATTCGAAATTCATCGGCTTGCTTCCAGTCACACCACGAAAATTCTTCATTGTCCCGGAAAGGACGAGGCCTGCGGCAGCACTGATGGGGAGGACGATATAATCGGCACCAGTGTCAACCAAGCATTTATAAATTGCACTGATCCGAACACCCGAGCCATTGGCCACAGACACATCGGCATACGGACGCTGATCAGACGCGTCGTAAAGCTTCGCGTTCGGGAAGGTGATCGTTGTAGCCATCAGACAGCATCCGCAGTGATGTAAGCAATCGCAACGTCCGTTGGTGCGATGTTCTTTTGTTTGAGTTCCGCCATCAACTCCCCGATCTCAGCGTTTTCGGCTACTTTACCTTTGGCTGAGGCGGCTACCCAACGATTATTGGGCAGACTTGCCCTATTTTGGTCGATCCAGCTTGATCCCGGATGCTTGGATAATGTTATTTGCATGCTTTGACGTCGATAGGGCGTCATGTGCCACCACCATCTTTTTTCGGATGTTGAGTCTGCCGCTTTACTTGGGGTGCTGCCCCCTCAACTGTTCCCAAGGCTATGATGGCCTCCTCACCCGGCAACGCAGTGAACTTGAGCCGTACGACGTTTGATTCAGATTTCTTGACGTCTCCTCCGAGCTCGGCAACGTAGATTTTGATCTTGCCCCCACCTTCATACTCGGCCTTGACTGCGAACTCGGTTTCACACTCCGAGAATTGCATGACTGCTTGCCCACGCTTCTTCGCCTCAATCTGGGCTTCGATCAACTCCTCGGCGATGTTTCGCAGGATTTCTGAGAGAGGGATTCTATTGGCCACGACTCATCCTCAAGAATCGGCCCATCTTCGTTTGAAGCCCGCCCTTTCTTTCTAGCCAAACAGCAATGTCAAAGCAATAAGGGTGCCCGACAAGCGAGGCAAGCGGTCAATAAAGGGGATTATCTACGGCAATCGCACCCCCGGCCCGACCGCATCGATTGCATGCCATCAGTTGACCGGATTCCTTCCCGGTCATAGTTCAGGAATGCCGCCGCAGGCACCAGCAGGGAATTGCCATGAAGCGCTTTTGCATCAGGCTGGAAGCCAGCGACCCGGCACGGGGCCGCTTCCGTGCCTACCGCATCAAGGCAGGCACCGCCCCGAGGTGAATTGGCATCGGCTACCAGCTTCGCGAGCTGGCCGACCCTGGGCACTGGCTAGCCACTTTCGGGTCCGCTCTCCGCAGTTTCGGGTCCGGTTCTCCGCAGTTTCGGGTCCGGTTCTCCGCAGTTTCGGGTCCGGTTCTCCGCAGTTTCGGGTCCGGTTCTCCGCAGTTTCGGGTCCGGTTTTTTTGCTGGAATTTCTCCCAAGTATCTGATAACAAGCTATTTGTGAAACCTCGACGCTCCCCTAACTTACTTAACTCTGTTTTTAACAAGAACAACACCAACAACAAACGTGGTGGTGCTTTTTTGAAAGTATGATTATGGAAACTGATGTCCAGCCCAGCACCGAGCTTATACCACCCAACCCTATTCGGGTGGAGACCGCACTATCACGCTACCCCGTTCATCGCTTGGCGAAGCATGGCGATATTGCCATCGACATTTCCGAGCAGAACGAGCAAGGCGAGTTTTCCATCAAATGGGAAGTGGATTACAGCAAGAAGCACGGCCAGCCGGGTCCCCTCGCCTACAAGCTCGACACGCTCATCATCAATCGCAGGATTGAAGATGCATCCCAACCTGTGCGGAGCACTCGGAGGATTCCGAAGATCATCAAACTAGGTGGTATAACTGACATTTGCCGCGAATTAGGCATAACAGACAGTGGCGGGAATACTCTACGAATCAAAGCATCGATGCATCAAAATGCAAGTACCTACATCACCCCAAAAATCACCTACCGGCAAAGCGATGGCAGTGAACAGACGCTCGAAACGGGCTTCACTCGTTACAGCGTTGTCTTTACCGGTGAGAAACTCCCCAACGGCCGCAAGGCCGATGCGGTCTATATCATTCTCAATGATATTTACATGCAGGTCATCAACGGGGCAATGACGCGGCCGCTCGATTACGACTATCTCAAAAGTTTGCCCCCTGCCCCGCAACGATTCTATGAACTGCTCAGCTACCAGATGTATGCCACGATCAAGAACGACCGACCAAGGGCGAAGGTCATCTATTCCGAATTCTGCACCTATGCCCCGCAGACCCACCATTTCGATTGGGAGCGGGTACGCAGCCAAATGAACAAGATTTACCGTCCTCACAAGCAATCCGGCTATATCGCCAAGATCGACTATGAGAAAACGGTCGATGATGACGGCCAGCCCGATTGGATCATGCTCTATCAACCCGGCCTCAAGGCCCGTGCCGAATACCGGGCATTCGCCAAGCGTGGTGGCCCGGTGATGCTGGAGGCAGAGCCATTCAACGCCGCCCCCCTGCCCCAGATCGCTGCCCCCCAGCCGACGCTGCTTGTGGCCGAGCTGGTTAAGCGTGGCGTCACCGAGGCGACGGCGGCAGACCTCGTGAAGCAGCATCAAGCCGAGGCTATCGAGCACCAGATCGAAATCCTCGATTGGCTGATGGAGAAGAAACCGGCGAAAATTTCAGAGCCGGGTGCCTACCTCGTTTCTGCCATTAAAACCGGCCATGCCGCCCCCAAGGGATTCACCACAAAAGCCCAGCGACAGGCTCACGAAGAAGCCCGTCAAGCCAAGGAACGGCAAGACGCCGAGGCACGCCGCCAGGCGCATGAGCAAGAAACCCGCGAGCGTGCCGACCGGGAAAAGGCCGATGCCTATCTCAAGCGGCTCACCGCTGCCGAGCGTGCCGTGTTGGAAGCCGAAGCCATCGCCCAGGCCAGCCCGGACACCAGGCAGAACCTCGAAAGCCCCGGCATGGCCAGGTTCCGCGATATGCTGATGCTCGGAATGCTGCGGGAGCATGTCGCTAAGAAGCTTGACCAGCAGATCCTCATCGACCCATAGACCGCCCTGCCCCGCCAATGCCGTTTTTGCAGGCTTCAGGCTTTTGCCCTCCTTTCCCCATGCCCTGATGCCTTTCATCGCTGCTGCCGCTTCCCAGGTCAAGTTTTGACCCCTGCATGCACCTTTAGGCATCCCGGCTTCGCCGTCGCATGTTTTCGGGGTTCGCTTCGCTTCCGTGACTTCAGGACCGGCTACGCCGCCCTCTCGCCCGTTGACGCAGGTCGCTCACCGGCGAGCGGCACGCCCGGCACTCAGAGTATCTCCTGCCGTTCATACCGCTCGCTGATCGGTTCGCTGAAGGAAGCATGATGGTTTTGCTTGGATCGTCCCCATGAAATCACGGAAGGTCGTTCCGGCAAATCAATGCTGAGCGGTGGGTGCTTCACTTCCGCCTTGCGGGCGGGACAATCGGCCTCGAGCCGAACCCCTGGGAGGCATGACACCCGGCGTCGATTCCCCCTGTCATGCCACGGCCTCAGTTTTCCGTTTGCGAAGTGGCTCAAGGCCAAACCACCGGCGCTTGGTCTGGATCGCCAGGAGGAACCCGCCTCGCAACCTGAGTCAACGCAACCCACCGGCGCCAATGAGCACCCGCCAGTCGGCGGCTCGACCTTGAACGTAATGAACATTACGAGCGTGTTGCACCGACCGGTGCAACACAGACACGAGTCACCGAACTGGTGCATGTCCTGGATCGTCCAGTTCCAACCGCTAGACCTCGGCATGACCGACCAAAATGCCCAGCGCTCATAGAGATTGCTGGCCGCTTTATTGCGCTGGCCGAAACTCCCGATCGATGATGATCCATCGTCCGGCTATCTCTTGCTTGCCGATCCTGATCGTCCACACAGCCAGACCGTGCTCATCCCACGTCATGCAATGCGCTTCGCCAATCGGCATGGGCTTGTCGATTGCCTCGAGCACGCCGATCGATCCGGGAACCTGATCGTACTTCACTGGCCCGCGCTGGCTGATGTGTGCGAAATACGGCATGCCCACCCCCTGCCCTGTCGAGTTGGGTCCCTGACATCGCCATAGGTTCCTATGAACCATCGGTCCTCGGAACCCCGGTCCTAGAGGGCTCCAGGCTCGTGGAACTTGAGGACCGCGGCTCTTTGGTTCCAAGTAGCTTCAGCCCCGTGGATCTCCAGGACCACAGACCTCTGGCCCCACGTCGCTTCGGTTCCATGGGACTTCAGGGACGAGGGGCTCCAGGCTTGGAGGTCTTCAGCTCCACAGCCCCCTGGGTCTGGAGGTCTTCGAGGACGAAGGGATGAAGGGTCACGGACCTTCAGGGATTAAGGCTTTCGGTCCTTGAGGGATTCAGCCCCGTGGGCCTCCAGGGCCGTGGCCTTCTGGCCCTATGTCGCTTCGGCTCCACGGGCCTTCAGGGGCGAAGGGCTCCAGGCTTGGAGGTCTTCAGCTCCACAGCCCCCTGGGTCTGGAGGTCTTCGAGGACGAAGGGATGAAGGACCACGGACCTTCAGGGATTGAGGTTTCCGGTCCTCGAGGGATTGAGCCCCGTGGATCTCCAGGGCCGTAAGACCGTGGGCCTACCACCGCCACAGTCCTCAAGACCTTCAGTCCCGTGGATCTCCAGGACCGAAGGCTTCAAGGGCCGTGGGGCCTCGTCCGATACCACGAGGGAGGAGGGACTTATTCATGAGGTCCGTGGCGTTCGTTTCCGAGAAGGGGGGCGTGGGGAAGTCCACGAGCGTCTTGAACGTGGCGGCCTGTCTGGCCCGGAAAGGGCTCAAGGTCCTCGTCCTGGACACGGACCCCCAAGCCAATGTCTCGTATGTCCTCCTTCGAGGGGAAAAGCCCCGCCGGCCTACGCTCCACGAGGTCCTCGTGGGCCAGGCGGAGGCGGTCCACGCGATCGTCCCCACGGTCCTCGAGGGCGTGGACCTTCTCCCCGGGGAGACGAGTCTGGCGGACGCCAATGTGAACTTGGCGGGCGAAATGGGACGAGAACGAAGGCTTCGCGTGGCGATGGAGGGGGCAGGGGGGGCCTATGATTTCGTCCTCGTGGACACCGCCCCCACAAGAAGCTTGCTCACAACGAACGTCCTAAACTTCGTGGAGGAGGTCCTCGTCCCGATCGCTCCGGGCCTCTTTGGCGTCCTTGGCCTTGGCCAGCTCCAGGCGGACGTGGGCCAAGTCCGGCGGTTTCTCGATAACAAGGCCCTCCGGATTGGCGGAATCTTCTTGACCATGACGGAGAAGAACAACGTGGCCAGGGACCTCGAAGACCAGCTCCGCCAGCTTTTCGGGGGGCTCGTCTTCAGGACCAAGATCCCGCGGTCCGTGAAGCTCGAAGAAGCCCACTCCCGCTACGAATCCATCTTGACCTACGGTCCCAAGAGCGTGGGGGCGGCGGCCTACTTGGCACTGACGGAGGAGGTCCTGGACGATGGCAGAGAAACGAACCGGCTTGACGGTACCGGCGGGCATTCTTCAGCCCACAACGCAGCTTGAGGACCCGCCCGTGGACGAAGGGCAGGGGGGGGCCAAGGACGAGGGCCAGGACCCCAAGGGGGGCTCCAAGACCACCCGCAAGAACAAGCTCACGGAGAAGGCCAGCTCCGGGAAAGTGGAAGGGCGGAAGCTCTATCTCCCGGAGGACCTTTACTTCCGCCTCCGGATGTTGGCTTACCAGCGTGGCCAAAAGCTTTCAGAGTGTGCGGCGGAGGTCCTGGACAAGGCCCTCCCCAAGTGGAACGTGGACCGGATCGGGTAAGCGACAGGAGATCAGCAGTGCCCATTGAGCCGAATGCCATCTACTCGATGACAGAAGTTGCCGCCCTATTAAAGTGTGGCAAAAGCAACGTCTATGACTTGGCCAGCCAGGGCGACCTGGCAGTGGTAAGGATCGGAGCCGGCCGGGGCGGCATCCGGGTCATGGGCTCCGATCTCCTGGCATTCCTGGCCAGCCGGCGCGAGGGTGGCGCGGAGCCTAAGAAGAAGTACCGCCATCTCCAGGCTTTTCTGAGTTGACACCCCGTCTTTCAGGTGACAGCAGCCAATCCAGTAAGGCGTTGCCATCCGAACGCTCAACACGGGGTTCCGATAGCAACGGAGCAAAAAACAACGATCTTCCCGGGCGATGGTTCTCCCAAACGATGGTAATCGAGAGCATAAAAAGACCCGCCGTAGCCGACGCCGGGCGACCGATGACACATCATCGACTTGCGGCACTTGGTGGAGGTTCGATCCTGATGGCCTGGCTTGGCTGGAGTCTGATAATCGCTGCCATAGCCGTGTGGGGTCTGGGCGCGCTGGGGTGGATCGACGAAGTGAGGGAGTTCCTGCGAGCTGGGGCGGGCCCCCGGAACGGGGTGGGCCGGCGGCGGCCCTGAACGCCCCTCTGGCGCTCTGCCGGCGGGGCCGGTAGGATCGATCGTCCGAGCCGTCGACCGACGCACGGAGTCAGGATGCCGGACGCGTGCTCAGTCCGACTCTCCCAATGACACCTTGACTCCCGAGGCGTCCACCCCGGCCGCGATGAACTCTGCGGCAAGCTCCCCGAGTGTCTGCCCCCGTAAGGCCGCGAGTGCGGCAAGACGAACGTGCACGTTGAAGGGCAAAGGTACGGACGTCTTTACTGGAGGACGTATTTGCTCAATTGCGGGCTTGCGTATTTGCTCAATTGCGGGTGAACTTGCTTGCTCAATGACGGGAGGATTTACTTGCCTGCGGGAACGCGGCTTTGCTGAATTGCTCATGGCATCGGCTCCTTTCTCGAACATGATCGGCCCAGCTTGATCGTACTGGCGAGCAAGCACTCTGGTAAGCCCCTCGGCTGGCTGCCCCTGGCCCTGGTCGTCACCATGTGTGGTGGCGAGCCCCGACCGGCGTAACACCCCCAGCACGCAGGCCCTCGCCATTCCCGACCCGTCGCCCTGGCTGGCTTACCATGAAGTTGCGGGCCTCGGTGGGATGATCACACCAGGCCGGGGATCTCGAGCCGATCCTAGCCCCCACACCCCCCGATGGTTCGCCCCCCGGCCCTGGGTTGTCCCTTGCATCCGGCGAGTGGTTGCGTAAACTGCCCTTATCGCAATCACCAACGACAACCATCTGAACACCGGGAGGCCGGCGCAATGGGTCAGGACATCATCAAACGGACCCCGCGGGTTGGGATTCCGGACATCCGCCGGCGGGACCTGATCGAGGCATTCCTGGCGGGACGGAAATCGACAACCCATCGCGCCTATGAATCGGACCTGCGGGATTTCGCGGCCTGGTCCGGTCACCCGACCCCCCAGGTGGCCGCTGATTGGCTGTTTAGCCTGACCCCCGGGGAAGCGAATCATGCGGTCCTGACCTACCGGGCGGAGCTGGCGGAGCGGCAACTGTCCGCGGCAACCATCGCCCGGAGAATCGGGACCCTGCGGTCGATATCCAAGGTTGCCCGGTTGACCGGGGTTTGTTCCTGGGCCCTCGAGGTCGAGGCCCCGGCCGTCGAACCGTATCGCGACACCACCGGCCCGGGCGGGGATGGGTTCCGGAGAATGCTCGAGGTTGCCCGGACGGAGGCGAACCATGGGGGGGGACGGCAACGGCGGGACCTGGCGTTGCTTCGGGTCCTGCACGACCTGGGACTGCGCCGAGCGGAAGCCTCCGGCCTCGACCTGGTCGACATCGAGCGGACCGAGGACGGGACACCGGCGGCCCTGTGGATTCACGGCAAGGGCCGGGAGGATCGGGAACGGGTCACCCTGCCAGCCCCGACCGCCGCAGTCCTGCGGGATTGGCTCGAGGTCCGGGGCGGCGATCCGGGCGCCGTGTTCGTCCGCCTCGACCTGGGGAGCGGTCCGGCCCGGGCGAATGGAACCGCCAGGTTGTCAGGCGAGATGATCCGCCGCATTGTCCGGGAGCTGGGAACAAGGGCGGGATTGTCGAAACCGGTCCGGCCGCATGGCCTGAGACACCAGGCGGTTACCCGGGCGCTGGACCTGACCGGCGGCGATGTCCGGGCGGTTGCCAAGTTCTCGCGCCACCGCAACCTGCAAACCCTGGTCCGGTACGACGATGCCAGGCGGGATACCGGCGGGGAGGTTGCGGCGATCGTTGCGGACGTCGATTGAGGTGGACCATTGGGGTGTGGCTCAACGACGAGAAGGGACTGACACTCCGGACCGCCGAGAAGTTGGCGACCGTTCTCGACCTGGTGCTTGTGCCACGAGAGGAATCGCCGGGCACATCCATGGTGACCCCTTCCGTGAAGCAAGGCCCGTGATGACATGGCGCTGCCCGGCTGCGAGCCGAGAGACTGGCCCTGCAAACGATCGCCGGTCACCCCAACCCGAACAGGTAATCACGAGTAAAAGTCAAGCGTATGCTATATCTGATGCTTTGATCATCAGTGCGGATGACTCAGGCTCGCTCACATCGTAATATGGCCACTTTAGTTAATCTGGGAAGATGCTGTTGCGCCATAATTCCAAGATTTGCTCAACTTTGTCGCGCGCAAAAGGAAAAATCTTTGTTATATATAAATAAGGGACGTCTGAAGTCAGTCCAAGTCCCCGCTATCAAAGACTCGTACCGAGGAATCAATCAAATGTTCACCACAAGCAAAATCGACCCTGGAACGGCTCAACCCCTGCTGGTCGACGTAAAAATCGTAGCCAAGATGCTTGGCCGTTGTGAGCGCAGCGTATGGCGTGACAGCAAGGCTGGCAGGATACCCCGGCCTATCGAGCTGAACGGGTCGAAACGCTGGCGGCTTAAGGAAATTCGGCAGTGGGTTCGGGCGGGTTGTCCGAGCCGAGAAGCCTGGGAATCCCGCCGGTCACCTAGCCCCCTCAAATCGCAGGAGGCGAGTCATGGCTGACCAGTGTGTGTTGCCCCCAGCCAAGGGCGAGCAGAAATGCCCTGACCTTACGGCACTGGCCGGCGACCGCTATCGGATCGCTCTGGACGAATCCTGGGAGCCTGGCGAGGAACAGGCTTGGTATGTCCAGATCCCCTGCAAGCAGGGCCACGTCTACGTCCACGGCGTGGACCGGCTGGGAGCCTACACCGACCGCCGCGGCCTTATGGCAAGACTGGCCGAGCTGGGAACAGTACACCAGCGCGGCGACCGAGAGATGACCGTGACGTTCGATCCGATTCGCTTGCCTGAAGTCCTCGGACTCCTGGGTGCGCGTCGCCAACGTCACCCCAAATTCACGACAGAGCAGATCCAACGCAGGCGGGATCAAATGCAGGTCCTGAACGCCGACTACAGAGCGAGCAAAACGGCCTAGAAGCGATCTCCAGGGGCTAACCTAGGGATTTCTACCTTCCTGGCCACCACGCCGGCTTCCGGGCCGGCTGCTACTGCCGAGGCTGCCGGTTGTTTTGGTGGGTCCGAAGATCTGGCCCGTTGAAAGTCGTGTCCTGAACTTGCAACCTGAAACAAAATAGGCCCCGGAGGCTACCACCCCTCCGAGGCCCATGATTCGGCTCGATAACCCTTTGCAGGAAGGCCATCTACCATGAGTATACCCCATGTAGCGCCGCGCGAACAGTCTACGCCCACACATTCTGACCCCCCCTGCCTCGAGACAGCGCTTGCCCTCCTCGAGCTGGGTCTCTGGCCCTGCCTGATCCATCCGCCTGGCATCAAGAGACGCGGCCAGCAGGAGCCTACCAAGGGTAAGGAACCGGTCGGCAGGAATTGGGGAGCGGTCCGGAAAACAGAAGCCGACCTCCGAGATCTTGTCGAGTGGGCCGAGTGCAATGAAGGGTTCACCCCCCACGGCTGCGGGATTTGCCTGGGGCCAGGCCGGGCTTCGGACGGTGGCTGGCTAATCGACCTGGAAGGCGACGGCCCCCAGGCCGAGGAATCGCTCCTGCGACTTTTTGGCGGCAAGCTGATCGAAACCTACGGCTGGTCATCAACCCGGGGAAATCACGCCCTGTTCACGGCCGACGGCGAGCTGCTCCTCAAGCTCCTGAAAGCGGCCGGCGCGGCCGAAGGCAAACGCCATGACGCCGGCAAGTTCACCCTACCCGATTTTCCAGGTTTGGAATTCAGGATCGGGCGATACGGCACCGACGGCAAGCCCCTGCAATTCCAGAGCGTCGCTCCACCCACGCCAGGCACCGATGGCACGCCCCGGGTGTGGAACAAGGTCGAAACCATCGCCGAGCTGCCAGAGGACGCCTATGAAGCTCTCAAGACGATCGCCGAGGCGGTTGCCGACAAGCGCGAGGAGCGGACGGCGATGCAAAAGGCTGACCATGTGGTGTGTGCTGACCGACCCCCGACCGGCGGTAATGGCGTGGTCAAGAGGCGGTCTGGCACCGAGGAGCGGGCGGCGAAGTACCTCGAGGCGGTCGATCCGGCGATCAGTGGTCAAGGTGGCCACAACACGGCGTTCCGGGTTGCTTGCATTCCAGTCCGGCTTGGGATCACTGACCCCGACACCGTGTATCGGCTCCTCCTACCCTGGAACGAGCGCTGCTTGCCCCCCTGGTCCGCGGCCGACCTGCGGCACAAGGCAGAGGAGGCTTGCAAGCTCGAGAAAAGACGCGATCTAATCGACAAAGGAACATATAACAATATCTCACAACAGGCTGACAGGAAAACCGCCATGTACAGTAATTCAAATGTAATCACTCATAATGGTCATGTAAACAGATTGTATCAACCGAATGGCGACGGACAGGTGTCCGAGGAAGTGGACACCCGACCTGAAGTGATTGACCAGGGCAGGGCGGCCGAGGCGGACATCAACGCCACCCTGGCCGAATACCCGGCGACCGATACTGGCAATGCCGAGCGGTTGGCTGCCCGCCATGGTGAGCGAATCCGATACTGCAAACCCTGGTCGAAATGGCTGAGCTATGACGGCCGACGGTGGGCCGTCGATCAGACTTCCACGATCCAGCGGCTCGCCAAGGATACCGTCCGGCGAATCCTCGATGAGGCCGGAACCATCGGTGACGATGGGCGGCGAAAGGCCCATGCCTTGTTCGGCTTCAAGAGCGAAGCGAGGGACCGGCGGGCAGCGATGATCGATCTTGCTGCGTCCGAGGATGGAATCCCGGTCCTGCCCGAACAGATGGATAAGAACGGGTGGCTCCTGAATGTCCAGAACGGGACCATCGACCTAAGGACCGGGAAACTCCGGCCTCACTCCCAAGGCGACATGATCACGGCGCTTTCGCCGGTCGCTTTCGACCCGGCGACCCCCTGCCCCCTGTGGCTACAGTGTCTCGACAAGATCTTTGCGGGCAATGCCGAGCTGATCGACTTTATGCGGCGGCTCTTCGGCTTGTGCCTGACGGGCGAAATCTCCGAGCAAATCCTGCCCATCTGCTACGGCACCGGGAGCAACGGTAAGACCACGATCTTGAACGTCATGCTGGAAATCCTCGGCAACGATTATGGGATCATCGCACCCCCCGGCTTACTGATCGCCAAGCACGGCGAAAGCCACCCAACCGAACGCGCGATGCTGTTCGGAAAACGGTTCGTCGTGGATGTCGAAACGGCCGAGGGGGCCCGGCTGAACGAGAACCTGGTCAAGCAACTGACCGGTTCTGACATGATCACCACCCGGCGGATGAGGGAGGATTTCTGGTCTTTCCTGCCGACCCACAAGGTCATGCTGTGCACTAACCACAAGCCCGAAGTCCGGGAAACCAAGAATGCAATCTGGCGACGGATCAAGCTGATTCCGTTCTCGGTTGCGATCCCTGAGGCTGAGCAAAACAAAGAACTGCCTCGGCTCCTCCGGGCGGAATACCCCGGCATCCTCGCATGGTGCGTACAAGGTTGCATGGATTGGCAACGCGACGGGCTGAAGGTCCCTCAAACGGTGTCGGCGGCGACCCAAAACTACCGAACCGAGTCCGACGCTTACGGAACCTTCTTAGCCGAACATTGCATGCAGGGACCCGGTTTGAGGGTCAAAGCGAGCCCTCTTTATGAAGCTTTCAAGAAGTGGGCGGAACGATCAGGCGAAAACGTCACCTCTCAACGCGCCTTCGGTTCTGTCATGACGGAGCGTGGTTTCGAGAGGATCACAAACAACGGAACCTGGTATCTAGGCATAGGGTTACGTTCAGAGGCTGACCATGTGTGTGTCAGTCGGATTGACACATGATTCATATGAGTACGGAATCTACGGAACCTTACGGAACCTATTTTCGGCATCAACAGGCTTGTACTACTCGCGTTGGAAGTTAGCCGGAAAGTCGGTTCCAATGGTTCCGTGGTTCCGTAGTTGGATGAATCATGTATATTTATAAACAAAAACACCTCACTGGTGAGCCCTTGGTCGAGCCCCGCCCTGGCCGGGACTGAAAGCAATGACCGGCGCTCTGCTGGTGTGGCAGGTGGAACCGGCTGTGTTGTCACAAGCCACCCGACCCCTCAGAAAGCCTACTAACCCTATATGATTTATGTACTTTGCATGCTGTCAGTATGGAGGGTGTGATGAACATGTGCTAACCATGGGGTAATCCTGCGGTTGAACGTAGCGCAGCTAGCTCGCTCCTCGCGGGAGTGGGTGTCCTTTCGCAGCATCATGCCCCCTCACGGCCGAGCAGGAAATTGCATATAGGCCGCAAGTCCAAAGTATCAAAGGAGATACGGACAGTGCCAGGTAACCCTTAGAGCCATCAGGGTTTACGGCCTAAATGCAATTTCCTGCGAGGCCCCGGGATAGACTTGAGTGCATGGATCTCGCCCCCGACGCCGAGGCCGCTGATCTTGTGAGATCGCCTTGCGATCTCAATGCGCGTGGCGATCTCCCGCGGAGATCGACCAAGGCTGTACGCGATGCTTGCCGCCTGCGCCGCTCCGATCTTCGTCCTGGCTCTGGCCGTTCCTCACGCGGTCGAGGCTCATCGCCTGGCGCGTCTCTTTCGGGCCCAGGAGGAATGGGCCGAGATGATGGACCGCCACGCGCAACCCCCGTCGGCAATCGCCCTGCCCACGGAAGACCCAGGCGGGGCTGACGAGCCCCAGGATGTGGAAAATCCCATCTACGCCCCCCCGATCGCCTCACCACGGGCCGTATAAACGCTCTGAGACGCGGTCTAGCGGGGTCCAGAGATCGACACCTCATCCCCATCTGTAACGATCATCGTCACGGATGCCGATCGGCCTGACCAAGGTATAACGATCATCGTTACCCCTGCCATTGAGATCATCTCAACAGCAGCCCTTGCATCATGATATCCTGACCCAATCTGTTGGCATATGCCTACAGATGCCGATCACCTCGACCTGCGTGACGATCATCGTCACTCAGCCCATCTACTGGGATCATCCTGGTGGATGCCGGTTGCCCGAGAGGTTTCGCAGGCAATTTGCCCACAATATGCATGGATGCATGGCCTTACCCCAGGAATGTGAAATTCCGGGAGCTGAGGGTAAGATATGGGTCCCATCTACGCGATGGGGGGCCAACCCGGGGCCACCACATGCATCGATGGGCGTGGTGTGGGCCAGCCTGCACGCTGCGCCACACTCACAACTGTACATGCCTCGCCTGCCTGCTCTGGCCGCGAGCCGCATATCACACCCCCGATTCCTCGAGGTTGGTCGTGGTGTACACCTGACCCGTTATCGACATGGTCCGCTTGTTGTGACAACAGGGCTTTGCGGGGCACGGCGGGGGGAGGGCTGACCAGTTGAAAGGTGCAGGCTGGGGACGACCTCGAGCT
>Ga0310038_10000969_pt1 | contig 22525 bp, 18 predicted proteins | sample Sb_taG_6_FD_200461 | JGI IMG/M metagenome (GOLD analysis project Ga0310038, IMG submission 200461) | Peat soil microbial communities from Weissenstadt, Germany - Sb_50d_4_PS metaG (v2) (version 2) | ecosystem: Environmental > Terrestrial > Soil > Wetlands > Peat | place: Germany: Weissenstadt... | reverse complement strand
GATGGCATACGCGAGCGCGGCCGCGGCCAGCGTGGCGAAGAAATTCACCGCTTCGTTGTTGATCCAGCCGCGACGTTGCAGGGTGGCGCCGAGAAGGCTGTCGATGAGCATTCCGCCGAATCCGGCAGCCACCGGAATCCAGAGCTGGGTCTGAAAAATCGTCCCGCCCACCGCTGCGACCGCCGCAATCACCAGTCCGGCTGCCATGCCTGAGATGCTTCCGGGAATCGTGATGCCGCCGTCGGTACCGGCTGGAACGCGTTCCCAGGTCGTGATCAGTCGCGCGTCGGGGCGGCGGTATTGTCCGATTTCGCTGGCCACGGTGTCCGTCGCGGCTTCGGCCAGCGCGGCCAGCGCCGCCACCCACCAAACCCGATTTCCGGTGGCGCTGAAAACAACCGAGCCGAGGGCAGCCACTGCCAGATTGGCGAGGACTTGCCACGCATTCCGTCCTTCCCGGCGCTCGGCGAGCTCGCGTGCCAGCTTGCGGCGATATCCCAGGCGGGTGGATACCCAGGTGATAACAAACAGAGCTGCCAGAGTGGCGAAAGCGGTTGGGCCGGCGCCGGCAAAAAGCAGGAAACAGGCGAGACCGCCCGCCGGAGCCCCGGATCGATTGACGCCGCGCAGGCCGCGAGCCAGCACCGCGAAGCCCAGCGTCACGGCCGCGGCGATTGCCAGCCGTTCCGGGGATGACGCCCAGCCGTGAGCCAGAAAAGAGTTCAGCATTGTCGAAGCCAGCTCTCGGCTTTCAGCTATCAGTAGAATCTCACGTCCCTGAAAACTGATAGCTGATAGCTGACAGCTGAATGCACGATCCGCGTTCGATAACACTATATTCGGTGTCCGGCGGCAGCGGACCCCGCCATGTAGTGCTTGACCTTTGGATTCGCCTAAAATCTGGTGGCCCCAACCCCACCCCGTTTAAGCTACACTTCTGTACGCTGGCCGGGATTCTGATTTCGTAGTACGCGGCTCGCCGCGTCTGCCAAGACGGGGCAAGCCTCGTCTCTACTCGAGGTGAAACCAATGGCGGCCTCAGTCTGGTCTGGTTATCTTACGTTCGGATTAATCTCGATGCCGGTGCGTTTGTTCTCGGGCGCGCGCAGCAGCGGCATTTCCTTCAACCAGCTTCACCGCACGGATCACCATCGGGTAAAGCAGCAACTCATTTGCCCGGCGGACAACCAGGTCCTCGAGCGTAGTGACATCGTCAAGGGCTACGAGTACCGCAAGGACGAATACGTCATCATCGATCCGGAAGAGATCAAGAAGATTGAGCCCAAGACCGCGAAAACGATGGAGATCCTGGAATTCGTGAAGTCGAGCGAAGTGGATCCGGTGTACTTCGAGTCGTCCTATTACATGGTGCCTGATGAAGCCGGTCGCCGCCCCTATGCGCTGCTTACCAAGGCGCTGGCAGAGAGTGAGTTCGTCGCCATCGCCAAACTCACCATGCACAACCGCGAATACACCGTTTTTCTGCGCCCGCACAAAGGCGGAATGATGCTGCACACCATGTACTACGCGGAGGAAGTTCGCGAGGTCGAGTCGTTCGGCGCTCCCGATGTGGAGATTAAAGAGGCCGAAATTAAAATTGCGCATCAGCTCATTGAAGCGCTGGCGGGCGAGTGGGATCCGGAGAAATATCACGACACCTTTCAGGAAAATCTGAAGAAGTTGATCGAGGCGAAGCTGGAGGGCGGGGAAGTGCAGGCCGTCGAGCAACCGAAGAAGCTGGCCCCGGTCGTGGATCTGATGGCGGCGCTGAAGGAAAGTTTGGCCCAGACGAAGAAGCCGGCCGCGTCAGAAAAAGTTGCCGAGATGCCATCCGCGACCCAACCGAAAGTGCGCCGCGGGCGCGCGTGAATCCCCGATCTCCGAGTATTGGCGACCCGAAACCTCCGCCCTGCAACCAAACTCGCCTCTACCGGTTCTCACCAAAGCGGCGGGTCGAGCACCGCCTGATTTCCCCTCTCGACCCGGTTCCCGATACAATATCGGTTTCCGCGCAAGACTAACTTTTTCTACGGAGTTTGAATGAAGCAGTTGCTCTGGCTGGGGTTGGTGTTGTTTCTTTATGTGACCTGTAGCGGCTGCGGCGACACTTTCCGCCCGATTATCATCCCGAATCCTCCGGTGTTTCCCAACCCGGCGGCGGCGCACACCGTGGTGGCGATCAACGATAACGGAGCCGTCGTGCCCGGCAGCGCCATGGTGATCGATGTTTCCGGCGATACGGACGTGAGTGTCGCCAACGTGGGCCCCGCTCCCGTTCATGCCGTGCAGCAAACCGCCAGCCAAGTCCTGGTCGTAAACCATTCCGTGACCGGCGGGGCGCTAGCCGATTCCATCACCAAGCTAAACTTCAACAGCACGATTATCTCCAGTGCGAACACCATCAGTCTGCCGCCGAATTCGGCGCCGAACTTTGTGGCTACCACCGAGTCGAGCCAGGCCTACGTGCTGCTGCCCGGCTACGTGCCTCCTTCGGTCGGAGTGGTCAGCACTGTTAGCAACAACCTGGTGGCCATCATTCCGGTGGGGAACAACCCGGTCGCCATGGCGGAGACGCCGAATAGCCAGAAACTCTACGTGGCGAACCAGGGCGACAGCACGATTAGCGGCTTCAACACCATTGACCGGTCTCCGCGGACCGTCAGTGGTTCGTTCAGCGCGCCGCTCTGGGTAGTTGCGCGCTCCGACAGCCAGCGCCTGTACGTGCTCAACGGCAATGGTGTCGTGAGCACAGTTGATACCACCTCCACCGCCGGCCCGGATAACGTGGTCGACGCCAGCATCAATGCGCCCGGTGCCGCTTACATGCTCTACGATGGGAATCTGAACCGGTTGTATATACCGGGAGGCAGCCAGTTGACCATGCTGGATGTCTCGCAGTCCACACCGCAAGTTCTTGCGGGAGGCCCGATCACGATTCCTACGATTGCGCCAAGTTCGCGCGGCCCCGCGGACCCCTGCTCGAGCACCAGCCCACAGACGTTGACGGTGGCTGCCGTCGCAGCCCTGCCGGATGGAAGCCGCGCTTATGTCGGGTCATACTACGAAGACGCGGCCGATAATTTCTGCCCGCAGGTGACCGTGATCGACGTCGCGAGCAACACCATCAAGAGCTCGATTACGATCCCGGGATTTCCTGCCTACGACGCTTTCTGCTCACACACGAGCTTCCGCGTGACGATGGCCGCCGGCGGCGACAGTTCCCGTGCGTACCTGGCCAGTTGCGATGGAGGTATGGTCAACATCATCGATACGTCCAGCGACACCTATGGCCTGAATCTACCGGCCCCAATCGGTTCGCTCCCGCCGATTCCGCCGAACCCGCAGAACCCGCCGCAGAATCCGGTTTTTCTGATTGCCGGTCCGTAGTTAGCAGGCTGCCGAAAAAGTCGATTTTCGATTGCCCAGTCCTTGAAGCTTTTCCCAGCGCTGAAGTGTGCGCGTGAGAACTTGTTTTTAGGCAATCCGGTGGGACGAAGCACAGGAGAATCCAGTCCCCGGAGGGGCGACCTAACTTAGCCCAGCGCTTCAGCGCTGGGAAACGTGGAAGAAATAATTCAAGTCCCGGAGGGACGACCGAGTTCTCACCACTGAAGCGCTGGGCTAAGCTGGTTCGCCCTTGCCGAGGCTGGCGTTGAATGAGGTTGGATGAGTTGCAGTGTCGAGCGACAAACGACTGGCGACTAACGACTACCGGCCAGTTCCTAACCCGCGACGGCAGCGCGTTCCAGCGGCCGGCTGCAGTGGTGACGTAGCGCCACATTCATGAAGACATTTCCGCTGGAAGTATTGAAGCACATCACCAGGGCTTCGGTGTCTTCACTGCTTTTGCTGCCCTGTTCGGAAGTGTGCTGGGTGGGTGGACGAACGTGAAAGTGAAATCCCTGGTCGTTGAGCGAAGTTACGGCGTTGCCAATGATCTGGTTGGCCAGCTCCAGGACCGCCTCGCGTACCAGATCTTCGTCGGTCTCGGATACCTCGACGCCGGCCAGACGGCTGGCGAGTTGCAGCGCCGTTCCGAGGTCCACATCGAAGATGATCCGCCCTTCGATCTCGCCCGTGAGGTAAACCTCGGCGGCGACCCCTTTCCGCCGGTACGCCTCTTCTTCCATGCTCAGGTTCTCGATGGAAATGGGCGACTCCAGCCCCTGCGCCAGGACGGCGTCGGCCGAGTTAATGAAAGGCTGAATCAGGTCCATCCGCATGACTAGGTCCCAGCTCCGGCGCCGGCGCCGTGAACCGTAGTTCCGTCGTCACGCATCACGTACTTGATGACTTCATAGAGAACTTCCGGCTTCACCGGTTTCTGCACAAAGTGGCGGGCACCCCGCTGCAAGGCGGCCACGATGTTCTCCTGGTAGCCGACCGACGACACCATTACGATGCGGGCGCTGGGATGGTCGCGCACGATCTTCTCCGCCGCTTCGATGCCTTCCATCTGCGGCATGGTGATATCCATCAGAACGATGTCGGGCGTGAGCCGTTCGTACTCGCTGATTGCCGAAACTCCGTCGCCAGCCTCGCCGATTACCTGTCCGCCGAAGGTTTCAACCATCCGGGCCAGGTTCTTGCGGGCGAACACGGAATCATCCACGATCAGATAGCGCACCGGCTGTCCGTCTTCGCTCCGTTTTACGGGCGCAAACTTCTCCATGGCACTCCTCCCCCACTATCACTTAATCACGATCTACGCACTTTCGGTAGATAACTCTAGTTACTTCCGGCACTGGTCGCCCGCTTGACGTCGGTGGTGTCCCCCCGGCCGCGGTCGGGCGCGCATTGTTCCTGCAAAATACTGGGCAGATCCTGGAGGTCCGCGATGCGCATCGCGTAGCCGCGTTCGATGGCCGCCTTGGGCATGCCGAAAACTACGCACGTCTCCTGGCTCTGCGCTACGGTGAATCCCCCAGCCGCCCGGATCTCTCCCAGGCCGGCCGCCCCATCTTCTCCCATGCCGGTCATCAACACGGCCATGGCTTGCGGACCAAACTCTTTGGCTACGCTGTGGAACAGCACGTCCACCGAAGGACGGTGCCCGTTCACCGTGGCTTCCTCCGCCAGCACCGCCACGTTGCCCAGGGGCAATTTCTTCACTTTCATGTGCCGGTTCCCCGGACAAATGAGGGCTCGCCCGGCGACCAGCAAGTCGCCCGATTGCGCTTCCTTCACCCGGATGGGGCAGGTCTCGTCCAGACGCTTGGCAAACAGTTCCGTGAACCCGTCCGGCATATGCTGTACCACCAGGATGCTGCCCGAAAATTCCTCCGGCAGATGCGAAAACACGTATTGCAAGGCGTTCGGACCGCCCGTAGAAACGCCGATGGCGACGATGTGCGTCGGTGCGACGGGCCGCAGCTTGCCAGGCCGCGCAGCGTGTGTTTCCCCCGGCAGGAACTGTGTCTGCACCCCCGCGCTCTGCGCCGCGGCCCGAATCTTTTTGATCAACTCGTCGGCAATTTCGGGCATGCGCGCGGAAACATCCTTCGGCTTGGCCACGAAATCGAACGCGCCCAGCGCCAGCGCCTTGAGCGTGATTGACGCCCCGGCTGTGCTATGCGAACTGACGACGATGACCGGTAGCCGCCAGTGGCGCATGATTTCTTTCAGCGTATCGATCCCGTTCAGTCCGGGCATTTCCAGGTCGAGCGTCACGACATCCGGCGACAGGTCCTCGATTTTCTTCAACGCAAAATGGCCGTCCATCGCCGTGCCCACCACCTCGATCGAGTCATCCTGTTCGAGGATCTTGGGAATCAGCTTGCGCATCAGAGCCGAGTCATCCACCACCAGAACCCGCACTGGCTTTTTCATGCCTGGCCCCCTGCCGTACCCCGTGCCCGCATCTCAGCAGTCTGGATTCCACCATCGCTCGACTGTGCTTGTGCGACACACGACAGCAAACCCGCCATCCGCGTGCTGGTTGCATCCGCCCGCCCGCGCGTGAAGCGATCCATCAGGGCGATCATGTTCAGGATGAGAACCACCCTCCCATCGCCCAGAATCGAAGCCCCACTCATCAGGTCGGTCGTGATCGACTGGTCATCGAGCGGCTTGATGACCAGCTCTTCTTCGCCCTCCAGTTCGTCGACGATGACACCGAACTTGCGGTCCCCGCTATTGATCACCAGCACGAAGACCTTACGTCGCGCCGTTTCCGGCCCGCTCGGCGGCTTCCAGCCCAGGCGCAGCAGAGGCAACACGTCGTTGCGCAGTTGCAGCACATCGTAGTGCTCCACCTGATGGATGTGTTCTTCAAACGTGCGCGCGATCTCCGCCACCGCGTTCAGCGGCAGGGCGTAGAGCCGCTGCTCCACCCGGAACAGCAGCGCGCGGATAATGGCCAGGGTCAGCGGAAGCCGCAGACGGAAGGTTGTGCCTCGTCCCAGCGCAGTTTCGATCTGCACTGTTCCCTTCAGGCGTCCCAGCACGCTCTGCACCACGTCCAATCCCACGCCGCGGCCCGAGAGTTCGGTGATTTCTTCCGCGGTGGAGAATCCCGGCTGCAGGATCAGATCCAGAGTCTCCGCCTCGGTCAGGCGGGCGGCCCGCTCGGCTTTCAGCAATCCCTGGGAAAGGGCTCGACGCCGGACTTTTTCCGCATCAATGCCAGCCCCGTCGTCGGAGACCTCGATGACCACCTGGTTTCCCTGGTGATAAGCGTCCAGCCGCAATGTTCCCTGCGGCCGCTTGCCGGCGCGAACCCGCTCTTCGGTCGTCTCGATGCCATGGCCAATCGCATTTCGCACCATGTGGGTCAGCGGCTCGGCAATCGCATCCAGAATGCTTTTGTCGAGATCGGTTTGACCACCCCGGACCGTCAGCCCGACTTCTTTCCCGCACTGGAGCGCGACGTCCCGCACAATGCGCGGGAACCGGCGAAACAGTTGATCGACCGGCACCATGCGAATCTTCATGACCGAGTGCTGCAGGTCATTCAAAACCCGCCCCTGGAACGCCATGGCATCGGCGAACTTTCCCCGCAAGACATCTTTCGGGAAGCGTTGTCCAAATTCCAACAGCGTCTGCTGCAACATCGATTTCGCCAGGATCAGTTCCCCGACCAGATTGAGTACGCTGTCGATTCTTTCCGCATCCACGCGCAGCACGTTGTCGGGACCGCCCGGCACGGCGGGCGCCGCCGCTGGTTCCCCGGGCGCCGGCGCGTCGTCGGCTGCGACGCCGGCAGTGACCCCGGCGCCGACAGGCGATGTGTCCTCGTCCTTGTGCTGGCCTTCAGAATCGGCAGCGGAAGCCGGCGGGAGCGGTTGCGACGGCGCCTGGGCGCGCAGGGGTTTGACTCGGACATTCAAAGCAATCGTTGGAATGCTACACTTCGCCCGGATTTGCTCCGCCGGTTTTTCCGACGCGAGCGCCGCTTCGATGTGAGTGATGGGCTCGTGACTGCCTTCGACCGGATAGAGAGCCAGGACCTCGCCCAGCCCGGTAAGGGCCAACTGGATCATCTGACGTCCGGCAATAGGCATGGCGCACTGTGGGTCGATCTGCACCACCACGTGATGAACCCGCTTGCCATCCGCCGCCGCCCGGGTGATCGCCAGTTGCTCGTATTCCGACCAGCGGCTGGTTTTCGCGGCGGCTTTCTTTTTCTTCTTCTTTACCGGGACCGCGCCGCTCGGTGCCGGGTGTGCCAGACGGGCAATGTCCACGCGCAAAGACTGGATGCTGGGAAGTTTCGTTCCTTCCCGATACGCCTCCAGCAAAGCCGCAAACACGTCGGCCGCACGCAGCGCGATTTCGGGTACCGAAGCCGCCGCTGCCGTGTTCTCGAGCGTTAGCACGTCCTCGAACTCATGCGAGAGTTCGCTGAGCTCCCGGAAACCGCAGGCGGCCGCGTCCCCCTTCAGCGTATGCACCGTCCGCCGCAGGCTGCGGGCCGTCTCCGCATCGCCGGGCGTTTTCTCCAGCTGCATGGCTTCGTCGTTCAGCTTCTGGACGAGTTCCCCCGCGCTTTCGAAGAACAGCTGGCGGAGCTCGGTCATCCGGTCCTCGGGGGGAACGGTCACATCGTCACCTCGACTCGCTTGTACGCTGTGCCGTTGTTGCGATGCACCATCTGAAATTTTTCCGTCAGCCCCAGCAGGCTTTCGGCATGGCCAACAAACAGGTATCCCTGAGGATTCAAGCAACGATAAAACTTTTCGACCAGCCGCTTCTGCTCGGCTTCGTCGAAATACATCATCACGTTTCGGCAGAAGATGATGTCGTTGCGCTGCGGCAGGTATTCGGTCTTCAGATTGTGAAAGTCGAAGTGCACCAGTTCTTTGACGTTCTTCTTCACCGCGTAGCGATTGCCCACTTTGTCGAAGTAACGCAAGCGGTAGCCATAGTCGACTCCCGACATCTGGTGCTCACCGTAGGAAGCCTCCTGCGCCGTGCGCAAAACCGAATAGTTGATGTCGCTGGCCAGGATCTCCACCCGCCAGGGCGCGGGTACCAGAGGCTTGGGAAGCGGCGCTTCGCGCGGCTGAGGACTGCGCAGATAGTGGTACGACAGCGCGTCGGCCACCTGCATGGCCAAAGTGTAAGGTTCCTGTCCCGTAGAACAGCCCGCGCTCCAGATTCTTAGGCTGTGGTCCCGGCGTTCCTGCTTGCGCCGCAGAAGCTCGTCCATCACGTCATTCTGAAACAGGTCCAGCTGTGCCTTGTTCCGGAAGAAGCTGGTCTCGTTGACCGTGAGGTTTTCCAGCAGGCACGACAACTCTTGTTTTCCCGGCTGGCTGATGAGCAGGCGATAGTAGCTGTAGAACGAATCCAGTTGGCACTCCTTCAACCGGCGCAGCAAACGGTCCTGCAAGAAGGGGGTGCGTCGATCGTCGAAATGCATGCCGCACTCCTGGTAGACCAGCGCCTGCAGGAGTTTCAATTCCGCGTCGGTGAGTGCGGGTGTTTCGCTCGTGTTCATGTAGGCTCAGTTCTGCTTGCTATTTTCCGGCTGCGGCGCTCTTCGTCCCCGCCTTGGTCCCCGCCTTGCCACTGCCGGCCGCCGCCGTTTTTTCTGCCGCCGGTTCGTTTCCAACCTCGGGCGCCGCTAACACCTTGCTGATATCCAGCAGAATGATCAGCCGTCCCTGGTACTTGCCCAGGCCCGTCACACAGTCCAATCCGCCTTCTTGCATCATGACGGGCGCGGTTTCGATATCGCTTTCGGGAATTTTCAGGACCTCCGACGCCGAGTCCACAATCATGCCCGCGAGCCGGCCCCGGTGTTCCACGACCAGAATGCGGCTGCGCCGGTCGATTCCGGCGGACGGCTTCCCGAAGCGCTTGCGTAGATCCACCACCGAGACAATCTTCCCGCGCAGGTTGATCACCCCTTCCAGATAACCGGGCGCGTCCGGCACCGCCGTGATCTCCGGCACGCGGACGATTTCATGCAGCGATGTGATGGGCACGCCGTAGGTCTCGCGGCCCACCCGGAAGCCCACAATATGTATTTCCCGGCTCATGAATGGAAGTCTCTCAACGAGATCCCGCCGCCGCGCTCCGGGCGGTGTTCCCGTGCCCCGGCGTGCTGTCGTTGGACCTGTCGTTCGACCGCAGCGCAAAACGGTCCATCGAATCCAGCAGACCCTGCGACATCTTGGACATCTGATCGGAGGAAGCGGCCAGTTCGGTGGAACCCGACGTGGACGACTGCACCAGTTCGCGCATGCGCTCCATCGCCTGCACCACCGCCTGCGCCCCGGAAGCCTGTTCTTCCACCGCCGAGTTGATCTCGTGCGTGATTTCGTTCAAGCGCGTGGTAGCGCGCGCGATCTGCGCCGAACCGTGCGACTGCTCGTTGGTGGCGGCCCCGATTTCCTGCGCGAACTTGTACACCTCGGTCACCACGTTCGAAATTTTTCGCAGCGCGGCATTCAGTTCCTGTCCCAGATTCAGTCCTTCGTTCACGATGGTCGTACTCTTTTCCATGTTTTCGACCGCTTTGCGCGCTTCCTTCTGGATGCTCCCGATCAGCTCGGAAATCTCCTTGGTGGACTGCGCCGATTTCTCCGCCAGCTTGCGGACTTCGTCCGCCACCACCGCGAATCCCAGCCCGTGCTCGCCCGCCCGGGCTGCTTCGATGGCGGCATTCAACGCCAGCAGGTTGGTCTGCTCCGCCAGATCGTCGATCACTTCGACGATCTTGCCGATGTCGTCCGCCCGCGTGCCGAGCGCGTCGATGATCTCGCCCGAAGAGCGGATCGTGGTGTTGATCCGGTTCAGGCCGTCGGTTGCCTTTTCCATGGTGCCGATGCCGCTGTGCACCTCTTCCCGCGAACGGTTCGAGATATCGAGCAGAACCTTGGCCGTATCCGCGACCCGCTGGATCGAGGTCACCATCTGGTCGATGGAGGCTGAGGTTTCGCTGACGCTCGAGGCCTGCGTCTGCGTGCTCTTCACCATGTTCTGCACGTTCACGCTCATTTCGTGCATCGTGCTCGTCACTTCATCGATGGCCGAAGAAGTCTGCAGGCTGTTCTTGGCCGACTCGTCGGAAGCGCTGGCCACCTGGGTCGAGGCGCTGGCCACTTGGGAGGCGGCGTCGCGCACGTGGCGCACCATCCCGCGCAGCCCTTCCACCATGCGCGTGAAGGCGTTGGCCAGAGTGTCGTTAGCGGAGCGGGGACGGACTTCGACTGCCAGGTTGCCCCCAGCGATGGCTTCGGAAACCGCGGCCATTTCCTTCAGGTACTTGACCATGGACTCGAAAGTCCTGGCCAGTTGCCCGATCTCATCCTTGCCGTGAACGTCAATGGTGTGCTCCAGATCCCCGGACTGGCCGATCTGATCCGCCACGTGAATCAGCCGGTTCAGCGGCCCCGTGATCCCGGTGGCGGTTCGGTAGGCAATGATGATGCCCAGGCCTAGAGCGAACAGGGAACTGATCACCGCGGCCAGAATCGTACCCGTCGCTGCCAGTTCATCGGAGTGGCGCCGCTCGTCCAGCAGTTTGCGGTTCTCCCGATCGACATCGTCCAGAACTTCGCTCGAATGCGAGACCCAGGAGTTCGGATCCTTCTGCAGATAGAAAATCTGCAGTTCCGCCACGGTCGCATTGCCGGTGTCCACCGCCCGGCGCTTGTCCACCAGCGGGTTGGCGAACTCGTTGCCCCAAGCCTGCTCCAGTCCCTGCACTTTTTCCAGACTGCTTCGCTGTTGCGCGGAATTCACCAGTTCCTGGGCGTGGTGCAGCACGTCGCTCAACACGTGTTCGCCTTCACTCATTTTCTCCACGTCCCGGGTGTCTCCGCTGAGCAGGTAGTTCTGCAGGTGAAGCCGGTTCTGCATCATCTCGAAGCGGACCAACGAGGTCGCCTCGGTCATGTCGATCGAACGCTGCGCCGCCGCCTTGGTTTCATGCTCGCGTTGCACCGCGATCAGGTTGATCGCCAGCAGCACCAGAACCGTCGCCAGAATGATGCCGAAATTTAAATAAAGCTTTTTTCCGATGTTCATTCTCCAACCTTCCTCAGCCAGCGGCTTCCTTCCTTTTGCCCCGCCCTCTTACTGGGCCGGATCAAAACGGAACTCGACAATCCCGGTCGACTCTTCCGGACCCGCCTCGAAACGCCACTTCTTGACCGCCTCTAGAGCGGCACTCGCCAACACCGGATGCCCCCCAACCAGCTTTGCGTTTTTGATCGACCCGTTGGCCGAGACCGTGATCTCGATCTTCACCACGCCCGTGATGTTCATGCGCCGCGCCAGGTCCGGATAGAGTGGCGCCACCTTGGTCTTTACTTTTCGATTGATTTTTTCCTGTCCCCAGGCAAGGGGAGCGTTGGTCGCCATCCATCCGCCAACCAGGAGCAGACCCACCGCGAACCCATGCTTCAGGGCTTGAAAAGACACGGTTCCTCCCTTGCCGCTTTGCCTCTGCCCTATATTCGTGCAAGGACCACACCAGCGGATACCAAAAGTTCCTTCCGTGCATTACTTTGGTGATAGCTGCAAAGCGATGAAGAATCGATCCTTAGTGATCGGGTGATCGGGATCATCGGGCCATCGGTTGATCCTAAGGCTCCGGTTCTGAACTTCGATCGCCGGATGGACTGATCGCCAGATGGCCCGATCACCCAATTGCAGAATGAGACGCCGATATCTGTTTTGTGCCGTTTCACAACTCGGTACCGCCCCCTCATAATTCCTTGACTCAATTTGAGAATCAAGCGTACGTTTATATGTAATTCAATTGTTTTCAACCGCTTAGCTTAAGCGACTGGAGCCCACTGACAACCCACACCGGAAATTCGGAGCCCGGGGACGCGTCTCAGTCTGACGAGGCCTTCCAGAAGCTTCTCCTGGAGCTTTCCCGGGCCGCTTTCCAGAGCGGCGATCCCAGCCAGCTCATCCGGTCCTTTTGCGCCCTCACTCGCGCCTTCTTCCATGCCAGCGGCGCCTATTTTTGGAGTCGCTCCCCCGACGGCGAACTCGTCGGAGCCGAGGCCGACGCCGATGAGGCCGCGTCCTTTCGTGGTATCCGCAGGCGCGCCGGTGATGCCTCCATCGCCATGGATGCGGTGCAGAAGCGTCGCCCCTTTTTCGTCAATCACCTCGACGTGGCCCGTTATCCCTGGCTAGCATCATGCCACGCGCACGCCGCCCTGGCCGCGCCTCTGCTCGTTTCAGGGGAAGTAGTCGGGGCCATCACATTCCTGAAGAGTGCGCCTGATGCCGGTTTTGACGATGATGCCGTAGCCAAAGCCACCATTCTGGCGGCCCAGCTCGGCACCGCACTCGAAGCCCTCCGCCTGAACCAGCTTTCCCGCGAAGAGCACCGCCGCGCCAGCATTCTGGTCGAGGTCGCCACCGCACTGCATGGCTTGCCCGACACCGCATCCGTGATGGAGAGCATCGCCGACCGCCTCCGCGTGCTGCTGCATTCGCCCGCCGTGCTCGTCTTCGTCCAACAGGAGAAACTGTTCCAGTTGCAGGCGGTGTCGACCGCGGCTCCGAAGCTTGCCCTTTCCATCCGTTCGCGTTTCCAGCAGAACGACCTCCGCTCTTCGCTTGAAATCGCGACTCGCGCCGTCGCCGCCGGCGAGCGCATTACGGTGAGCATCGACGGTGCCTCTCATTTTGGAGAAGATTCGCCGCCCGGAGTTCTCATCGCGGCGCCGTTTCGCACCTCGCGCTCCCACGGCGCGATTCTGGTCTACCCCCGTCCCGCCAACCCATTCACCCAGGAAGACAAAACCTTGGTTTCAGCGCTGGCCGGTTTTGGCGCGGTCGCGATCGCCAACGCCGAGTTATACGGCATGGCGCGTGCCCAGGCCCACGAACTCCACGAAATCCTCGAGATTTCCTTCGAACTCGGTTCTGCCGGAAAGCTCAACGAGTTCATGCAGACCTCGGTCGTCCGTGCCGCTAGTTTCCTCGGCTTCCAGCGCTGCTTCATCGGCCTCCTCGAAGAAGCCACCTTCCACATTCGATGGGGAGTGGATAACGGGGTCGCCCGTCCCATCGATATCCCGCTCGACGACGGCGTCGCGACCCGCACGCTGATGAAAAAAAATGTATTCGTCGTCGAAGACGCCTCCAAAACTCCGGGCGCGAATTTGGAATTCGTTGCCGCTTTCCAAATCCGCCAACTCCTCGCCGTGCCCCTGCTCGGGTCGAACGGCGATGTGCTCGGAATGTTCGGAGTGCTTGATCGCATCGAGCCGGGGCCGATCAACGACGAAGACGTCCGCCGCGCCCGCGCGCTGGCCGCGCAAGTTGCCATCGCTCTCGAACTTACCCGTAACCTGCACCAATCCGAGGAGCACCGCCGTCGCGCCGAGGCCCTGGTCGCCATCGCTCTCGAACTGAACACCGTGCTGCATCTGCCCGAGTTCATGCGCAACTTCGCTGTGCGCGCGGCTGGCCTGCTCGGCAGCCGCTCCGTTGCCCTCAGCCTTTTCCAGACACCGGAGTTGGATACCGTCCTGCTGTGCGGCGCCGACGAAGTCCACGATAAGCCCCTGCTCCGCCGCTTCAGTCAGGCGCTCAGTGCGGCCCTGCCGAAATATCCCACCGAGATCGCCTTCGCCCCGGCCAGCGAAATGCTCGGAACCGCTCTCGCCTCCAGCCTGGGATGGACCGATTGCACTCTGGTCCGGCTGGCGGCCTCGTCGGGAGAACTCGTCGGCGTTCTTTGTCTCGCCGACCGCGGCGCTCCGCCCGCCATCGAAGATGACCAGTTGCTGCGCGCCATCGCCGGCCATGCCAGTATCGCTCTCGAGAATGCCTGCCTGTTCACCCGTATGCAGCAGGCCAACCGTCACTGGCTGGAAGTCTTCGATGCCATCAGCGACTTCATCGTCGTCCACGACGAGCAGCACAACATTCTCCGCGTCAATCGCTCCCTGGCCGATTTCGTGGGTATCGCCCCCGACCAGTTAATCGGCGTCAACATGCGGGCGCTCGAAGCCCTCTCCACCGGCGCTTCGCCGCACTCCTGTCCTTTCTGCCGCACCGGCGAGAGTCTCGACGAATACGTGCACCTCGAACGCACCTACCTGATTTCAACCTCCCGCATTCATGCCGCCAGCAGCGCCCCCTTGCAGACCGTGCACGTCCTGAAGGACATCACCGACCGCCGCGAGGCCGAGCGCCGCTATCGCGAACTGTTCGACAACATTCAGGAAGGAATTTTCTTCTCGACGCCCCAGGGTCGCTTCGTGGAAGTCAACGACGCGCTGGTTCGCATCCTCGGCTATAGCAGTCGGCAAGAGGTCATTCAGCTCGACATTCCCACCCAGGTCTATTTTTCTCCGCGGCGCCGGGAAGAACTGGGGGAACTGTTCGATCGCCAGGGCGGACTGCGCAATCAGGAAGAAATCCTCCGGCGCAAGGATGGATCGCCCGTCCGCGTTTTCATCAACTGTTTCGCGGTAAGCGATTCGGCCGGCAGCATCCTGCAGTACCGCGGCCTTATCCTCGATATTACCGGCCTTCGCCAATCGCAAACCGAGCTGCAGAAAGAGCGTGATTTCTCCAACAAAATACTCAACCATACCCAGAGCCTGATTCTGGTCACCGACACCGAGGGCGTGATCAGTTATGCCAACCGGCGCTGGAGCGGTCTCGGCTTTCAGCAGAACCAGATCCTGTCGCATCCCTTGCCCGATTTGTGCGCCCCCCCGCGGCGCGCCGCGCTCCGCGAAGCGCTGGCCGCCGTGGCCCGCGGCCAGCAGGTCGACAACTTCGATCTGCCCCTGCTTCGCGGCGATGGCGTCAGCGCCCAGTTCTCCGTCAATCTGAGCCCCATCAGCGGCGAAGACGGCCGGGTGAGCAGCATCGTAGTAGTTATGACCGACGTGACCGACTCCGCCATGCTGCGCTCCAAGCTCATGCACGCCGAGAAAATGGCCTCCCTCGGAAACCTCGTCTCCGGCGTCGCCCACGAAGTCAACAATCCCCTCACCGCCATCCTCGGATTCACCGACCTCTTGATGGAAAACCCCGAGATCCCCGAAAGCGCCCGCCGCGATCTGCGCGTGATTCTGCAGGAAGCCCAGCGCACCAAGCAGATCGTGCAAAACCTGCTCAGCTTTGCCCGCCAGATGCCGCCGCAGCGCCAGCCCGTTCAGCTCAACTCCATCCTGCAACGCACCGTGCACTTGCGTTCCTACGACTTCATCAGTCACGGCATTCAGGTGGTCGAACGCCTCGACGAGTCCCTGCCCGCGGTCATCGGAGATTCCCACCAACTCCAGCAGGTGTTTCTCAACATCCTCAACAACGCTTACGACGCCGTCCGCGAAAGCGCGCGGCCCGCCCGCATTGAGATCATGAGCGCCCGCGCCAGCTCATTCGTCGAGATTTCTTTTCGCGATAACGGTGTGGGCATCGCCGATCCCGAACGTATTTTTGATCCTTTCTTTACCACCAAAGACGTCGGCAAGGGTACTGGTTTGGGCCTCAGTATTTGCTATGGTATTGTCCGCGAACATGGCGGCGAAATTATGTGTCACAACAACTTGGACTCTGAAGGAGCGACTTTTGTCGTCCGCCTCCCGGTTGCATCCGATACGGCATCCTTTGGAGCAGTAGCAGGAGTACATCCAAAATGACGCAGACAGGAACTAAACCCGCTTGTGCGCCAGTGCTTCTGATCGAAGATGAACCGGCCGTCATGGCTTTAGTACGCGCTGTTCTCGAAGGCCACGGATATGCCGTCGTTCCGACAGAATCCGGCGCCGACGCCCTGCGCCTGCTCGAGGCCGGCGATTTTCACGGCGTCGTCTCCGACATGCGCACCCCCGGAGGCGTCGATGGCGCCCAGGTCTATGCCTGGATCGCCACCCATCGCCCCGAACTCGCCACCCGGCTGGTTTTCATCACCGGCGATATTGCCAACGAGGAAACTGCCGCCACGCTGCGCCGCACCGGCGCGCCCTGCGTGGAAAAGCCGTTTCGCGTCCATGACTTCATCGCCGTGGTCGAGCAGACCATGGGCAAGGCGGCGTGATGACTGAAGACTTCCGCGTCCGATTGCTGATTGTCGATGACGAACAGACCATCCGCCGCCTCTGCATGACCGTCGGCGAGTCGCTCGGCTTCTCCTGCCTGGAAGCCGAGAGCGGTGACGCTGCCCTCGCCCTGCTCGAGGAACAGCCCGTGCACATGGTGCTCACCGACATGGTCATGCCGCGCATGTCCGGCCTCGAATTCCTGGAGCAGGTCAAGCGCACTTACCCGCGCATCGAAGTCGCCGTTATGACTGGCCACGGATCGGTCGAAACTGCGGTGCAGGCGATGAAGTTAGGCGCCTATGATTACATTGCCAAGCCCTTTTCTCCGCTCGATGAACTGCGCCTTTTCCTGTGCCGCATGGCCGACAAGGTTCGCCTTGTCGAAGAAAATCTCTACCTCCGCGAACGCTCCGAAACCGAGACTTTACTCCACGGCATCATCGGTAATTCCCCCGGCATTCAAAATGTCCTCCGCCTCATCTCCCGCCTCAAAGACACGCGCACGCCGGTCTTGATTTCCGGCGAAAGCGGAACCGGCAAAGAATTGGTCGCCCGCGCGCTTCACTTTCGCGGCACCATGGCCAGCCGCCCCTTTGTTGCCGTCGACTGCGGATCGCTGGTCCCCACCCTCATCGAAAGTGAATTGTTCGGCTACGAAAAAGGCGCCTTCACCGGCGCTCTTCGTTCCAAGCAGGGACTGCTGCAATCGGCCGATACCGGAACCATTTTTTTCGACGAGGTCGGCGAACTTCCGCTCGAAATGCAAGCCAAGCTTTTGCGCTTTCTCCAGGAGAAAGAAGTCCGCCCCGTGGGCAGCAATCAAAAAGTAAAAGTGGATGTGCGCATTATGGCCGCCACCAACCGCGATCTCGACACCGAATACCAGAAGGGAACCTTCCGCAAGGATCTCTATTTCCGCCTTAACGTCGTCACCATCTCTCTGCCTCCCCTGCGTGAGCGCCGTTCCGACATTCCCATCCTGGCGGCGTGGTTCCTGGAGCGCCTCGCCCCCGGACGCGGCGTCCAGCTCTCCGACAACGCCATGAAAGCCCTGCTGGCCTACGATTGGCCCGGCAATGTCCGCGAACTGGAAAATTGCCTGGAGCGGGCCGTCGCTCTCGGCGATCAGAACATCATCGAAGTCAACGACCTGCCTCCGGCCATCGCGCGCGCGGAAGTCCACGCCGAACCGCTCGATTCGCCCGAATTCCCCGGCACCGACCTGGAAGATATCGAGCGCGCCACCATCGAGCGCGTCTTCTCCCAGGTCAAGGGAGACAAGGCTCTGGCCGGCAAGATGCTCGGCATCAGCCGCGCCACTCTCTATCGCAAGCTAAAGCGCTACAATATCGGCGGCCGCGAGGAGCCTCCTCAATCGACCACCCTGCAATAAATTCCGCCGTGCCACTCGTAGAGACAGCCGCCCCCGGCTGTCAAACTCCGGCAGCCAGTAGCCGTATTGCATCACGCCGCCTCCTGTTCCAGGTAATCGACGAGCCGGACAAAGGGATCGAACCCAATCAGCGTTGGACCGTCGACAACAAAGTTTGCAAGAGCAGATGTCGTATCGTCGAAACCTCGGAAATGAGACGGTTGTGCCATTCTGAGACGCACTTTTCCCGAAGCCGGAAAACTTAACCCGCTCTGACCCCCCTCGTCGTCGTTAACTGCCTGTACTTCTTTCACTTACTCGTATGTGCATGACCTTCAAGTTTTTGGCGTGGCTCGTGCACAACTGAATGCCGACAAAGCAGAACGAGTCTCCTCGTAGCCCTTCCAAACCCGGAAGAGGGGAGACTCGCCTGCTCCAGCTCCCCCGGATTGAGGTTTCAGTGCCCAACCAGGCGACTGCGCGCGCTCTCGAATCAGAAATCGTAAGCCGCTTGGCCCGGTTCTTTCCCGGAGCCACGCCCGTGCGGATTCCCATCAAGCTCAGCCGCACCGAGGGCAACACAAATGGCAACGGAAACGGCGATCCGACCGCCCACGCAAACAAGAAAGCATTTTTCCAAGACACCATCATCGAGTTCGGCACGTCGCGCGAAGTCCTGTTTGTGCTCGACCGTCCTCTGGAATTTGGCGATCGCGTCCTGCTCGAAAGCAACGACGGCTCGCTTCACGCCGAAGCCTCCGTGGTCGCGGTTCAATATCACCCGGAACGGACAGTGGTTGCCGTCCGCTTCCTAAAACATGTTCCCAATTGGATTGTGAAATCATGACTGCATCCACCGAACCTTCCTTCCAGCCTCCCTTCGAAGAACAGGGGGCGACGCTCCGCGCCCTGCAACCCATGTACGCTGCCCTGGTGCGCGAATTTGTGATTGAGGTTTCCACTTGCCCGGTCGATGAGGAATTCTCGCCCTCGCCCGAGTCGGTTGAGCACGCCGAGGCCTGGTTCCAGCAGGTCGACGCCCAGATCCAGGTCCACCAGTTGCGCCAGTTTCTGCAGACCACGCCTCTGGCCAACGAGGCCGTGCTGCGCCATCTGCTCCTCCATCACATGCAGAAGACCGCGAAGTCTTCCAGTGACCGCGACAAGACGGATTTTCTGCTCGTCCAGTATTTTTCGCTGTGCGCGCCCTCCGGCCTGGAAGACGCCGACCTAGACCTCGATTACGTTGCCCAGGTGCTGGAGCCGGTGCTCGGGCCGCAACAGCCGACGCCCCCCGCATGGTTGAGTTCTCTCGAGACCATCCTGCAGTCGGCGGCGCGTTGCCACCGCCTCAGCGAACTGCTCCACAGCGGTGCGCTCGAGCAAGGGCGCAAGCTCAAGACGCAGAGCGCGGAACGCTACTTCGAGCCCTCGGCCATGGTGGTCTTTGCCCGTTTCAGCTTCATGATCCGGCGCATATTTTTCCGTCTCATGCACGACGATCTGAACGCTATCCAAGACGGCTTGCGCGAGCTCGAGCGTCGCGGCGTCACCACCATCGATTGCCGCCGCGCCCAATTCTCCTTTGAGGAACCGACCGGGCGCCTGCGCATGATCTGCCAGTCCTGGAAAGTTATGTTCCACGCCGAATACTCCTCGGGCCAGCCGTTGCGCATGCTAGTCGATCTCCGAGCGGCCGTCGACGATGCACTCCAGAACGACGCGCGCAAGCACCCGCTCGCCGCCAGTGCCGCTTCCGGAACATCGGGCGGCGGAACGACAACATAATTTCCCGTAGAGACGCGGCTTGCCGCGTCTCCCTAGACAGGGCAAGCCCCGTCTCTACAGGCGTAAGTTCGGAATCAGACGCCCCTTTAGGGGCCGGGCGCCGAAAATCGACTTTTTCCGCAGCCCCTGCGGCCCATTTGCAGAACCAGAAAGCGACGATGAGCACAAATCGCCCGACCGTCCTGATCCTTGCCAGCGACCCCGCCTTCTCGCGGGAGGTCACCGCGAATTGGCCCCAGGATCCCGCTCCCCATTCCGGTCGTCCGGAATTCATCGTCCTCGACGAAGGCTTCTCTCGCGACCTCAAGGGCAGCCACTACGACCTCGCGATTGCCGACGCCTCTTCCGATGACCGGAGCGATGACAAGAACAAAGACAAACGCAAACGCCTGAACAAGGCCCTGCAGCAGTCGCTTGCCGCCGCCGGCAAGCCTGCCATCCTGATTCACTCCGATCCCTCGCTCGATCTCTATAACATCCACGGGGCCGTTCTCGAGTTGCGTCGCGAGCCCGGACTCTGGCCGGCGATAGCGGGCCTTGTCGGACGCGAAATTCTTCGCCGCGTCCGGGCCGAGTCCTGCTCCCGCGAAGCCGAGAAAATATGCGCCGCCGCAGAAGCCGAGGCCACTCTCGGACGCTACATGCTCGAGATGCGGACCAACGTCAACAACGCTCTCACCACCGTGCTCGGCAACACCGAACTTCTGGTCCTCGAGCCCGGACTGCCTGCCACCGTGCTGGCGCAAGCCGACACCATCCGCAACATGGCGCTGCGGCTGCACGAAGTCTTTCAGCGTTTTTCTTCCATCGAAAAAGAACTCAGCGTCGCCGCCCGCGAGTCCGGCAAGAAAGCCGCCCACGCCGCCGCCGGCCGCTGCTGAGCAGAACGTTTTGATAAACGGTTCCAGGGAAGATGTGCCCGGGATACGGTGCAGTTACACGTAGGGATAGCCGCCCCGGCTGTCCAGCCGAGCGAAGCTCGGCACCGTCGTTTCGCATCAGGGCATCGCTTTAGCGATGCCGAATGTTCGTCGAAATCAGACGCCCCTTTAGGGGCTGGGCGTCGAAAGCCAACGGCAAACCGACCACCAGCTTACTAACTCGTCTTTCTCCAGATTTGTGTCAATAGGCAGGAATCACACAAATCCTTCTAACTCGATGAAAGCGCTCCAATCTAAAATCGTGTCTCTTGCGAACAAGAACGTTCGCGCAGCTTACCGGCTATTCAGGATTGTCGCAACAAACATATCCTCGCGCTGTCCTCACGCGAACAAGAACTCTTTCGTCCGCAGTTCTTTGATCGTATCCCGCAGCTTCGCCGCCTTCTCAAATTCAAACCGCTTGGCGGCTTCTCGCATATCGCTCTCTAACTTTCCAATATAGGCGTCCAACTCTTCCTGCGATTTCAGTTCCGGAATGCCCTCGGCTTCGGGGCCGGTCAGGTCGGTGTAGTCGGCGCTTACGATCGCGACGAGCGTCATGTCGAGCGGACGAATGATGGATTCAGGCGTAATCCCGTTCTCCTTGTTGTAGGCCTGCTGGATGGCGCGGCGCCGGTTGGTTTCGTCGAGCGCCTTTTTCATGGATTCGGTCATGCGATCGGCATAGAGAAGTGCCCGGCCGTTCAGGTTGCGGGCGCAGCGTCCAATGGTTTGGATCAGAGAACCGGCGGAGCGCAGGAAGCCTTCTTTGTCGGCGTCGAGAATCGCCACCAGCGACACTTCTGGCAGGTCAAGCCCTTCGCGCAGAAGATTGATGCCGATCAATACATCGAACTCGCCTTTGCGCAAGTCGCGCAAAATCTTCACCCGCTCCAGCGTTTCGATTTCGGAGTGCATGTAACGGCACTTCACGCCGACCTCGCTGTAATACTCGGCCAGGTCTTCGGACATGCGCTTGGTCAAAGTGGTAACCAGCACGCGCTCATTGCGCGCCACGCGCTCGCGGATCATGTGCAACAAGTCGTCGATCTGTCCTTTGACCGGACGTATCTCAACCGGCGGATCAATCAGCCCGGTGGGCCGGATGATCTGTTCAACCACCACGCCGGCGGACTTAGTAAGTTCATAGGGGCCGGGCGTGGCGGAGACATAGACGATCTGGTTGGTGCGGTGCTCGAACTCCTCGAAAGTAAGCGGACGGTTGTCGAGCGCCGAGGGCATGCGGAATCCGTATTCGACCAGCGTCTGCTTGCGCGAGCGGTCGCCGTGATACATGCCGTGGAGTTGCGGCACGGTCTGGTGCGACTCGTCGATGAACATCAGAAAGTCGCGTGGAAAATAGTCGAGCAGCGTGGGCGGCGGCTCGCCCGGAAGGCGTCCGGTGAAATGGCGCGAGTAGTTTTCGATGCCGTGGCAGTAGCCCATGGCCTTGATCATTTCCAGGTCGTACATCACGCGTTGATGGATGCGCTGCGATTCAACCAGCCGTCCTTGCTTTTCAAGTTCCGCTTCCCACCACGCGAGTTCTGTTTTTATAGAAGCCACGGCGGAGGTGCGGGTTTCTTCTTTCATCACATAGTGCGTCTTCGGATAAATCGGCAGACGCATGTAACGCTGCTTGACCGTGCCGAACAAGGGATCGATCTGCGAGAGCGATTCGATTTCATCGCCAAACATTTCGACCCGATACGCGTTGTCATCATAGGTGGGATAAATTTCGATGACATCGCCGCGCACGCGAAATGTCCCGCGGCGGAAATCGCCTTCAGTCCGCTCGTAAAGAATTTCAACCAGCTTGCGAGTGATGTCCTGCCGCTTGATCTTCTGTCCCTTTTCCAGGAACAGCAGCATCCCGTAGTAAGCTTCCGGCGAGCCCAGCCCGTAGATGCAACTAACCGAAGCCACAATCAAACAATCGCGCCGCTCAAACAAAGATCGCGTAG
>Ga0310038_10000958_pt1 | contig 22627 bp, 18 predicted proteins | sample Sb_taG_6_FD_200461 | JGI IMG/M metagenome (GOLD analysis project Ga0310038, IMG submission 200461) | Peat soil microbial communities from Weissenstadt, Germany - Sb_50d_4_PS metaG (v2) (version 2) | ecosystem: Environmental > Terrestrial > Soil > Wetlands > Peat | place: Germany: Weissenstadt... | reverse complement strand
GCAACAGGACGACAATGTCGAGACCATGTTCGATGGCCCACCGGTAAGCCGCCTTCTGGTTGCCCCCATAGCCCAGATTGCGAGGGCGTCGGATGACGGTGAGCGGCAAGTTCGTCTCAGCTTGATACTCCTTGCCGACAGAGTAGGTGGTGTCAGTGCTGGCATCGTCACAGACGACGACCTCTGCCACCCTCGAGCGGAAGCCATCCGGAAGGCGGTCGAGCACGGCAGCAAGTGTCGATGCTGCGTTGTAGGCAACCACGATGATTCCAATCCGTTCCGAATTGTCCGCCCTGCCAACGCTCACCTGCCTACCGCTCAACCCCCGTCCCCCTTTGTTCACAACAGCAAGATATCTCACTGACTTCAAGTGAACATGTACCAGCTGCAGCCCAGGTTAGCGCTACGAAACACCGGGATAGGTGATTGAGACCCTGCCGGTTGGGTCCAGATCCGAGGATCCAGCATGCGCCCAAGACCCGTCTCAAACCGAGGGTCGCCTACGGCACCTCATCGGTGTGGCTAACGATGTACCCGTGCGATGACGGAGATCCATCACATCGGTTGATCGGAAGGGCTAGACACCCTGAGGGAGCGTGGGAGCGATCATGACATGAAGCTTCGGGTAGATGGCCAAAGGCATCCGAAGCCATCGTGTCGACATGAAGATCGGGTACCACTTCCAGTAATTGAACCCTTCGGGATCAACGAGATGCGCCTCGGAAGAACCGAATCTCTCGTCAAGTACCCGTTGGTAAAAAGCCCGCGTGTACATCACCACAAGTGGTTGGTTGAACTTGGCAAGAAACCGCTTGGTGAGCGGGAGCAAAGCTCGTTGTACTGGCGACCATGCAGGGTTGGGGCAGTACTCGAGGATGAACACGTGGCCGTCTTTGCGCAACCAAGGTCTTACTCGATCCATGGCTTCTTCGATGCGCCCTTCGCATGACCGCCACTTCCCCTGAGGTGTGTGGTGCAGCATGAGCGGGAACACAATGGAATCGAAGCTTTCGGCAGGAAACTGGTGGTGATAAAGGTCTCCGACGACACCAATCGCGTCTTCGGGGCAATAGATCTTGAGCATTTCGGGTGACAGGTCCAACACAGTCAAGCTGCCTAGTTGATCGCTCCACGAAAAGAAGTCCCAGATTCCACCGACACTCAAAGTGTCGCCTGTCACAGTCGAGTTCAAGAGGCGAGCCGCTTCCAGATCGAGTTCCCGCGTCATGTCCTTCAGGGACTCGTACCGATGGTCAGCTTGCTGGTGGTCGAAGAACTGGCGTACCTCCTCAGAGGCGGGATCATGCCCCACGGCCTCACCTTTCTGGTGCCCAGCGTTGGACCAGCCGGGTTAAGTTCGTCGCTACTTGTCGATCTCAGCTGTCCGTCGCTGATGGCTCACGAAACGTAGCACCGGCGCCGGATCTGACTCTCTGGACTTGTCCCGAGTTCAATGGGCCTTGGTGCCGCGGGATCGGGCTGACGAGGGCTCCTTTGTCTTGACGCATCCCCGTTCTGGGATGTCGCCAATCTCCTGAAATTGACTACGGGAATAGATCGCCCCCGGGGTCAGGAGGGCTGAATTCAATCCCGCCAGCCCAACCACGAGGACGCAGCGGGCTTGCGGGCAACCAAGCTGCCCCATCAGGTGGTGAGTGAGGGGCGGTGACGACAACCCCTCCCCTGATCACCGCCCCTCGGTCGTGATGTTGACATCGCGGTCCAGGCCGAAATAGAGCCGACCGGACAGATCGGGGACAACGCGCCGACAACATTGCTCATCCCGCCGTCGCAGCCGGTGTCGTGGCGTGGGGGGGCCACCCGGAATCGGGCCGATCGCGGTCGGGGGCCCTGGGCCGGACCGACCCTCGCGGGGGTGGCCGATCTCGATGGGACCATCGCCTCTACCCGGGTGTGACCTCCGGGTGCACCATGACGTCAGTCGAGCGCCACGGGCGGCGCCAGCAGGACTCCTGCCGCCGGCGCACTGGCACAGGAGGTCCACCCATGACACAGGTTTCGGAGCAGCCGACGCAGGAGAGCGCGGGCGCAAGCGTCTACGAGGCACCGGGTGGTCCGGCCAGCATCGTCGAGGTCAAGGACCACTACGAGAACTTCATCGGGGGCCATTGGATAGAGCCCGTGACCGGCCAGTACTCGCAGAACAGGAGTCCCGCCACCGGCCAACCCTTCACTGAGGTCCCGAAGTCGGGTGCTGACGACATCGAGCTGGCCCTCGATGCCGCCCACGCCGCCAAGGATGCCTGGGGGGAGGCCTCGCTGACCGAGCGGGCCGCCGTCCTGAACCGCATCGCCGACGTGATCGACGCCAACCGCGAGATGCTGGCCGTGGCCGAGTCCTGGGAGAACGGGAAGCCCGTCCGCGAGACCCTGGCCGCCGACATCCCCCTGGCCGCCGACCACTTCCGCTATTTCGCCGGCGCCACGAGGTCCCTGGAGGGCTCGGCGACCGAGATCGACAAGGACACCGTCGCATACCACTTCCACGAGCCCCTCGGGGTGGTGGGCCAGATCATCCCCTTCAACTTCCCGATCCTCATGGCGGCGTGGAAGCTGGCCCCGGCTCTCGCCGCCGGCAACTGCACTGTGATCAAGCCGGCCTCGCCGACCCCCTGGTCGCTCCTCAAGCTGGCCGAGCTGCTCCAGGACGTGATCCCGCCCGGTGTGATGAACGTCGTCAACGGTCCCGGTGCCGAAGTGGGCATGGCCCTGGCCTCGAACCCACGGATCGCAAAGATCGCGTTCACCGGCGAGACGGTCACGGGACGACTGATCATGCAGTACGCCGCGCAGAACATCATCCCCGTCACCCTGGAGCTCGGTGGCAAGTCGCCCAACATCTTCTTCGACGACGTCATGGCCGACGACGACAGCTTCCTCGACAAGGCCATCGAGGGCCTCGTGCTCTACGCGTTCAACAAGGGTGAGGTGTGCACCTGCCCGAGCCGGGCGCTCATTCAGGAGTCGATGTACGACCGGTTCATGGAGCGTTGTCTGGACCGCATCGCCAAGATCAAGCAGGGGAACCCCCTCGACACGTCCACCATGATCGGTGCGCAGGTCTCCACCCAGCAGTTGGACAAGATCGCCTCCTATGTGGACATCGGCCGCCAGGAGGGCGCCGAGGTGCTGATCGGCGGCAGCGAGGCCCACATGGGGGGCGACCTGGCCGGGGGCTACTACTACCAGCCGACCGTGCTGAAGGGCACCAACGACATGCGAGTATTCCAGGAGGAGATCTTCGGCCCGGTCCTGGCCGTCACGACCTTCCGGGACGAGGCCGATGCCGTGCGCATCGCCAACGACACCCTCTACGGGCTCGGGGCCGGCGTGTGGACCCGTGACGGGAACAAGGCCTACCGGATGGGCCGGGCCATCAAGGCAGGGCGAGTGTGGACAAACTGCTACCACCTGTACCCGGCCGGGGCGGCCTTCGGAGGCTACAAGATCTCCGGCGTGGGACGCGAGAACCACCGGATGATGCTGGAGCACTACAGCCAGACGAAGAACCTGCTCGTCAGCTACAGCGATCAGCCGCTCGGATTCTTCTGAGTCGTACCCCCGACGACGTGACGGTTCCCCCCCCGCCTCGCGTCGTCGCCACCGTGGCGGCCCTGCAGGCGATCGCACGCCTGCGGGCTGCGCGGGGGTCGGTCATCTTCTTCCAATCGGGTGGGTGCTGCGACGGGAGCCTGCCGATGTGCTTCGTCGAGGGCCAGCTCACCATCGCTCCCCGCGATGTGCTGCTCGGGAAGCCGGGAGGATGCTGCTTCTACATCGACCACCGTCAATTCGAGGTGGTGCGCCACACCCAGCTCGTTCTCGATGTCGCGCCGGGAGCCCCCGAAGGGTTCTCGCTGCCCGCCGGAGATGATGCCCATTTCGTGATCCGGTCGCGGCTCTTCACCGACGAAGAGGATCGCGCACTCGAGCTCGAGGAAGGCGTTCGGCAGGCGCCCTGACAATCCGTGGTGACGACGCCCGGACCTGAGCTCTGCAAGCCCGGCAAGCGCCTCAACCGGCGGACAATTCAGTTCCATCGCCTCTGAGCCGGGAGCCGAAAATGTGACGGTGCCCCGGCTGATCGGCAACATTCGTGGATAGTGGGGCGGGTGTGCAGTGAGCGGCCACAGCGCGGCCCGGCCCGCGGGCGACGGCCTGGGTCTGGATCGGTCGGAGGTCCGGCTCTCCCCGCACAACCCCGACTGGGTCGCCCTGGGCGGGCGGGAGTGTGCCGACGTCGCCGCCCGCCTCGGTGATCTCGCTGTCACCGTGGTCCACGTGGGGAGCACCGCCGTTCCCGGTCTCGAGGCCAAACCCATCCTCGACATCGTGGCCGCCGTGGGGGACCGGGTACGGATCGACGATGTGGTGGCGCGCCTTTGCGCGGGCGGGGACTACACCTACGAGGGAGACAAGCGTGACGACGGGGGGCTCCTGTTCGTACGCGGCGAGGGCATGGTCCGCACGGTGCACATCCACGTCGTGGGGCAGGGGAGCCGCGCCTGGACGGACTACCTGCGCTTTCACGCGCTGCTGCGCGACGACGCCGACGCCCGCGACAGGTACCAGTCGGCCAAGCGCGAGCTCGCCCGCACGTTCGCCCGGGACCGTCCGGGCTACACCAAGGCCAAGGGCGCGGTCGTCGAGGACCTGTTGGCCTCTGACGACCGCCCGCCGGCGCCGCACCCACGCTGATTGGACTCTATGGTGGGGTCACGGACCGACCCCTCAGGGAGGGAACATGGGCATCTTCCAGCGGGCACACGACATCGTGCAGGCCAAGACCAACAAGGCGCTCGACGCCGCCGAGAAGCCGGACGAGATGCTCGATCTGTCCTACGAGAAGATGCTCGAGCAGATCACCCAGGTGCGGCGGGCCCTCGTCGACCTCGCCGCGTCGAAGAAGCGCCTCGAGCTGCAGGAGGAGCAGTTCCAGCACACCATCGACCATCTGCAGGACCAGGCCAAGCAGTCCCTGGCGGCGAACCGGGAGGACCTGGCCAAGGAGGCGCTCTCGCGCAAGGCGGCGGCCCAGCAGCAGATCGACGAGATGGAGCCGCAGCGCCAACAGCTCGACGAGGAGGAGCAGAAGCTCACCCAGACCCTTGACGCCCTGCAGAAGCGGGTGAACGACTTCCGCACGCAGAAGGAGACGCTCAAGGCCCAGTACACGGCAGCGAAAGCGATCTCCACCGTCGACGAGAGCGCGGCCGGGATCTCCAAGTCGTTCAATGACTCGGGGGCGTCCCTGCAGCGGGCCCAGGACAAGATCGCCACGATGCAAGCCCGCTCGGGCGCTCTCGACGAGCTGCTCGAGTCCGGTGTCCTCGAAGACGTCGGAGGGAGCACCGACGACATCCAGAAGGAGCTCGACCAGGTGGGCAAGGACGCCCAGGTCGACCAGGAGCTGGCTGCGCTCAAGGCGCAAGTGGGGGCGGGCGCGCCCGATCCCGAGGCGCTGGCTGCGCCGGCTCCCGAGGAGTCCTCGCCCAGCTCCTAGCTCAAGTGGGGGGAGTGTCGCCCACGAGCTGCACCACGACGTCAGCGAGAGTCTCGCCGCGGTCCTCCTGCAGGAAGTGTCCCGCGCCACTGATCGTGACCTGCACCCGGCCGACCGCGCCCGGCACGTGCCCCCCGAGCACCTCGGCCCAGCCGCGCGTGGCCGGGTCACCGTCGGAGAACGCGGTGACGAACGGGCCGTCGAAGCCGGCGAGCGCGTCCATGGTGCGCCGGTTCAGGCGTGCGCAGGCGCTGGAGGGCGTGTGGCCCATCAGCAACGGCAGCTGGCGCGGTCCCGCGCAGTAGGCCTCGCCGGGAAACGGCGCGTCGTAGGCCGCCAACACCGGGTCCGGCACCTCCGACTCGGTGGCCCCCTGCACGAACATGCTGGGCTGGAACGGCGTGACCTCCTGCGTGAGGCGCTGGTAGTCGAGCAGCATCTGCGCCAGGGTGACGGTCCCGTCCGCGGCGACATGGCACGGCCACTCGAGCCGGCCCGCCAGGGCGGCATCCGCGGTGTGCAGCACGGTGTTGGCCGCGACCACGCGGCGGACGAGCCCGGGGCGAACGGCCAGGAGGCTCAGCCCGAACGGGCCGCCCCAGTCCTGGACGACGAGCGTGATACCGGCCAGTCCGACGGCATCGGCGAACTGGGCGACCCAGTCGACGTGCGCACGGATCGTGTGCGCCGTCCTCGCGAGCGGCTTGTCCGAGCGGCCGAACCCGATGAGGTCCGGAGCGACGGCGCGCAGCCCGTGCTCGACGAGCCGGGCCACGACCGTGCGATAGAGGTACGACCACGTCGGCTGACCGTGCAGCAGCAGGACGGTCTCGGCGCCGGCCGGTCCCTCGTCGACGTAGTGCATCCGCACGCCGTCGCCCAGGATGGCGTAGTGCGGGGCGAAGGGGAAGCCCGGGAGGTCCGTGAAGCGCTCTTCGGGCGTCCGCACGATGTGCACGGCTCCCATAGTGCCCCACGGCTGGCACGGCGGCGCCGGGACTGGTGGACTCGATGCTCGTGAACGGGGAGCGCCGCGATGTCGCCGTGCTCGGGGCCGGGCTGGTGGGCCTCGCGCTGGCGTACGAGCTGGCTTGCCTCGGGGCGAGCGTCACCGTGGTGGACGCGGCCCATCCGGGGCGGGCGACCGACGCCGGCGCGGGCATCCTCTCTCCCGCCACCAGCTCCGAGACCGACCGCGCGCTGTGGCCCTTCCTGCGCCAGGCCGGCGCCCACTACCCGGCGCTGCTGGCACGCCTCGCCGGCGACGGGGCCGACGTGTCCGCCGCCGGCTACGGCGCCTGCGGAGTCCTCACCGTGGGCCTGCGCCCCCACGAGGACGGGTGGTTCAGCCCCTTCGCCGACCTGGTGCTCCGCCGCTCCCCGGGAGAGGTGTCCGAAATCCCTACGGCCGAGGCGGCTGCCCTGTTCCCGCCGCTCGGCACGGTCCACCGCGCCCTACACGCGCCCGGCTCCGCACGCGTCGACGGCCGCGGCATGGCCGCCGCGCTGCGGCAGGCGGCCGAGGCGAGGGGAGTGGCGTTCGTCGAGGGCGCCGCCCACGGCGTCGTCGCCGGGGCGGCGCACGGGCGCCACGTCGAGTCGGTCTGCGTGGAGGGGCACGGCAACGTCGACTGCACCACCCTGGCCGTCGCGGGCGGGGCCTGGACGGCGGCGGCCGGCGAGTGGCTCGGCCGGGACCTCCCGGTGGGGCCCACGAAGGGGCAGATCGTGCATCTCGGCGTCGAGGCCGAGACCGGCACCTGGCCCATTGTGCAGCCGCTGCTCACCCACTATCTCGTGCCCTGGCCCGGGGGGAGGGTCGCCTGCGGGGGCACATTCGAGACCGGCGCCGGGTTCTCCGTGACGGTCACTGCCGCCGGCCTGCACGAACTACTGCGGGAGTGCCTGCTCGTTGCGCCCGGGCTCCAGGGGGCGACCTACCTCGAGACGAGGGTCGGGCTCCGTCCCACCTCTTCCGACGACCGCGCCCTGGTCGGGCGGTTGCCGGGCTGGGGCAACGTCTGGGTGGCCACCGGGCATGGCGCCAACGGCCTGTTGCAGGGCCCCTATTCGGCCCGGGTGCTGGCGCACGCCATGGCCGGGGTGTCGCTGCCAGCGGACGAGCCGCCGCTCCCAGACGCGTTCGATCCCGCCCGCTTCGACTGAGACGCTGCGGCGAGACGCGCCCATCCCACCGCGGCGGCGACGCCGACGTGAGACTGGGGGCGTGCTGAAGGGAACCCTGCGCCGCGACGGCCGCGACGAGGCAGCGACACCGGAGAACGTGGTGGACGCGCTGGCGGGCACGGGCTTCTTCTGGCTCGACCTCGACGACGCCGCGGTCGATGGCACCGTCGCCGAACTGCTCAGCGTTCACTTTGCATTCCACCCCCTCGCCGTGCAGGCGGCCGAGCGCTTCGGGCAGCGGCCCCGCATCGACGACTACTCGGACTTCATCTACCTGGTGGCCCGCGGCGCCGACCCCGAGAGGAAGGGCAAGGCGGAGGTGCACTGCTTCTGGACCGACCGCTACGTGGTCACGGTGCACCGGGGGGACTGCCCGGCCCTCACCCACGTGCACGAGCGGCTCGAGCGCCACCCGGTCTCCCAGGTCGCCTCGCCCCAGATCGTCATCGTGTACCTCGTGATCGGCGCGCTGGTGGACAGCTTCTTCCCGTACCTCTCGGACTTCGACGACCGGATCGACACGCTGGAGGACGACATCCTCAAGGCACCCACCGAGGCCCAGCTAGGTGAGCTCTTCGACATGAAGCGCGCGCTGATGGAGATGCGCAAGGTGATCGCGCCCCAGCGCGACATGATGGCGAGCATCAACGCCGGGGTGACGGACGTGCCTGGCATGACCGACGAGGCGACCCGTTACTTCCGCGACCTCTACGACCACCTTATCCGGCTGGCGGACCTGGTCGACAGCTACCGGGACCTCTTGTCAAGCGTGATGGACACCCACCTGTCGACGGTGTCGAACCGGCTGAACGTGGTGATGAAGCAGCTCACCATCATCGCCACCATCTTCCTCCCGCTGAGCTTCCTCACCGGCTTCTTCGGGCAGAACTTCGCCTACCTGGTCAGGGTGTGGCTGTCGCCGACGTGGAGCTTCTACGTGCTCGGGATCGGACTCGAGCTCGCGACGGTCATCGGGCTGGTGGTGCTGTTCCGCAAGCGCGGCTGGCTCGGAGGCCCGACCGTCTGAGCGACCCGGCGCGGCCGGCTCGGAGCCGTCAGTCGCGCTGGGACGACGACGGGCTCGCCGGCAGGCCGCCCGGCCGCCCTGTCGTGTGGGCCTCGAATTCGGTCCACCAGGCCTCGCACCCGTCGGGGATGGCGAAGCCGAGCTGCTTGCGCCGGTCGACGAGCTCGCGCACCAGTTCCTTCTGCTCGCGCACGAGGGCCAGGGTCCCCGCCGCGCTCCCGTCCACCCGGCCCGCGGCCCACAGGGACTCCTCCAGACGCCAGGCCTCGCGCCGGGCCTCGACGATGGCGTGGGTGCCGTCCACCATGTCGGCCGCAATCGCGGCGTCGCCCTCGGCCAGGACGTCGGCGGCCCGCAGCCAGCCATAGTCCTTGTTGATGCGGAGCAGCCCGGGCTGCACCTCGAAGAGACCCACCACGTCGACGACCGGGTCGATCGTGGTCAGCGTCACGCCCTCGGGGAGGCTGGCGTTGAGGTTGGCGATCTGCCGCTCCGCCACGCCGATCATCCCCATGGACCGCAGGCCGATGTAGCCGGCCGGCGCGGCGGCGTAGTCGCGCTCGTCGCGGGCCAGCGTCAGCGGCACGGCCACCACCGCGAAGATCCGGGTCGCGCCCAGGTCGGCCGCAGCCCGGACGGGGACGATCTCTATGACCCCGCCGTCGACGTAGTCGTCGTCGGCCATGGATCGGGGCGGGAAGACCATGGGCACGCTGGCCGAGGCGATTGCGCCGTCGACGAGGTCGACCGGGCCGGCGGCGGCGCCCGGCGCGGGGGTGCGGGCATCGGACTCGACGATCGTCCCGTCCTCGGTGACGAAGCGCAGGACGCCGGCGCGCAGCGCGGTGACGGCCAGGCGCAGCTGCAGGCCCGGCCGGCGGATCAAGACCGGGTCGATGGGGCGGACGCCGTCACCGGTGCCGTGGCGGAGCGCGTCGGCCAGGGGCTCGAGGTTGAGGACCGAGCTTCCGCTCGTGCGCAGGTGGTGGCGCACCCGGGGGAGTCGGAAGCCGGCACCGGCAGCCAGGCGCAGCATGTGGCGCTGCCGCTTCCGGCGGGCCCGGCGCGCCTGGCGCCGCTCGCGGCGCCCCGAGGAGGCCGGTGGCACCGCTTCGCTACGGGTCAGGGCACCGGTGGGGCTGAGGGGGAACGGCGGGCGGGTGCCCTCGGTGATCTCGTGGTGGATCTCGCGGCCGAGCGCGGTCCCCTCGAGAGCGCCCAGCCAGGCCTGCTTGCCGAAGACATGTTCGGTCTGCGTCCAGGCCAGCACGTCACCCTCGATCTCGTCGACCCGCTGCGCGAACTCGGGCAGTGTGCGCGCTTGGGCCAGCACGGTGGCGGCGATGGCACCCGCGGAGGTGGCGGTGACGATGTCCGGTGCGATCCCCTCCACGCCAACGAGGTACTGCAGCACGCCGACCTCGAACGACCCCTTGGTGCCGCCGCCGGCGAGGACGAACGCGGTGGGGCCGGGACGAGGTGTCGGGGACATCGCTCGATTCTGGCACCGTCCGGGAGGCCCCCACAACGATGGTCATCCGCCCGCCGCGGCGCTCACCACCTCGACCAGGGACCCGGCGCGGGCGGCCGTCGTGGCCCACTCCGAACGCGGGATGACGCAGCGGTCGACGGCGACGGCCACCCCCTTGGGGTCGTCGCCCGCCATCAGGCCGGCCACCACGTCAGCGATCGTGGTCCCCGCCGCCACCTGGACGGCTTCGCCGTTCACGCTGAGAGCGAGCAGGGTCACGCCGGTGCCAGCGCCTCGATGAGCGGCGTCACCGGACGCCGACCGAGCAGGTCGGCCACCGCACGGGCGGTGAGTGGCGCCAGGAGGATGCCGTTGCGGTAGTGGCCGATGGCGGCCACTACACCTTCCATGGCGGTCCAGCCGATGCACGGCGTGTTGTCGGGAGTGGCCGGGCGCATCCCCGTGGCGGCCTCGCACAGCTCGAATTCGTCGAGGCCGGGGACGATGGCCCGGGCGTCGCAGAGGAGCTCGTGCACGGCCCCCGCGCGCACTGCCGTGTCGTCGCCGCGCTCCTCGACGGTCGCCCCGACCACCACGGAGCCGTCGCGCCGCGGCACGAGGTACACCGAACGCGCGCGCACGAGGCCGCGCACCGTACGGGTCAGCAGGGGAGGCGGCGCGCCGTGGGCGGCGACCGGCGGGCCCAGGCGCAGGATGTGCCCCTTGACGGGGCGCACGGTGGGCAGCCCCGTCGCCTCCACGCCGGCGATGGAGGGCAGCCCGGTCCCGGTCGCCAGGAGGACGTGCTCGGGACGGAGGCGGCGGCCGTCCGCCAGGACGAGCTCGGGACCGGTGGCCACCGCCGCCACCGCGGCCTCGACGAAGGCCACGCCCGCGCCGCGGCAGGCCGCGGTGAGCGCGCCGAGCAGGGCGCGGTTGTCGACCTGGTGATCGCCCGGGACCTCGATGCCGCCGCGCAGGGCCGGGCTCAGCGCGGGCACGAGGCCGCGGCACTCGGTGGCGCTACGGCGGTGTGCACTGAGTCCCAGCGAGTGCTGGTAGGCGAGGAGGTCGTCGAGGCTGGCGCGGTCCGACGCATCGAGCGCGACCGTCACCGTTCCGGTCGTATCGTAGCCGATGGCCTGCCCGGTGGCGCCCTCCAGTGCGGCGACGAAGCCGGGCCACAGCCGCGAGCCGTCGAGGAGGAGCGCGGTGAGCGCGGACTCGCCGAACTGCGCCTCGGTGACGGGGGCGAGCATGCCGGCGGCCACCCAGGACGCACCGTCGCGCCCCGGCGTGGGTGCCACGACCGTCACATCATGACCGTTGCGTGACAATTCCCATGCGCAGCTGAGGCCGATGACCCCGCCACCTACGATGTGCACGCACGACCGCACGGTGCCAAGCCTAGGAGCACCGTCGTGTATCCTGTTCTTTCCACTTTCGGGCCAGCGTCGTCCCGGTATCCGTTCAACTTCTCCCCACTCGGAAGGACGCCGATGGCCACTGGCCTCTACGACCCGGCATACGAGCACGACGCCTGCGGTGTCGGCATGGTGGCCGATCTGCACGGCCGGCCCGATCACGACATCGTCGACCGCGGCCTCACCGTCCTCGAGCGCCTGGCTCACCGCGGCGCCTCGGGGGCCGAGGTCGAGACCGGGGACGGCGCCGGCATCCTGGTCCAGGTCCCGCACCGCTTCCTGTCGGCGGCCGCTCTCGAAGCCGGGTTCACGTTGCCCGACGCCGGCGGCTACGCCGTGGGCCTCGCCTTTCTGCCGACCGATCCGGACGATGCCCTGAAGGCCCGGAGCGTCGTGGAGCAGATTGCCGTCGAGGAGGGGCTGGCGGTGCTCGGGTGGCGCACGGTGCCGACCGAGCCCGCCGGCCTGGGCAAGACCGCGCTGGGCGCGATGCCGCTCATTGAGCAAGTCTTCGTGGCGCCGGCCACACCCGGCATGGACACGATGGCCCTCGAACGGCGGGCCTTCGTGCTGCGCAAGCGTGCCGAGCACGCGGTGGACGACCTGTACTTCCCCTCGCTCTCGGCCCGGACCATCGTCTACAAGGGCATGCTGACCTCGGAGCAGCTGCGCGAGTTCTTCACCGACCTGCGCGACCCCCGCTTCGAGTCCGGCCTGACGCTCGTGCACTCGCGCTTCTCGACCAACACGTTCCCGAGCTGGCCGCTGGCCCATCCCTACCGCTACCTGGCGCACAACGGCGAGATCAACACGCTGGCGGGCAACCGCAACTGGATGCGTGCCCGCGAGGCGCTGCTCGAGACCGCTCTCATCGACGGCGACCTGTCGCGCATCTTCCCCATCTGCACGCCCGGGGCGAGTGACTCCGCCAGCTTCGACGAGGTCCTGGAATTGCTCCACCTGGGCGGCCGGCCCCTTCCGCACGCGGTGCTGATGATGATCCCAGAGGCGTGGGAGAACCACACGACGATGGACCGCGACCGGCGGGCTTTCTACCGCTACCACGCGTCGCTGATGGAGCCGTGGGACGGCCCGGCAGCGGTCTGCTTCACCGATGGGACGCTCGTGGGCGCGGTGCTCGACCGCAACGGCCTCCGGCCGGCGCGCTACTGGGTCACCGACGACGGGCTGGTGGTGCTCGCCAGCGAGGTCGGCGTCCTCGACGTCGCCCCCGAGCGTGTGGTGCGCAAGGGCCGCCTGCAGCCGGGTCGCATGTTCCTCGTCGACACGGCCAAAGGCCGGCTCGTCGAGGACGAGGAGATCAAGTCCGAGCTGGCCGCCGAGCACCCCTACGGGGAGTGGCTGGCGGCCGACCAGATACGGCTCGATGAGCTGCCGGCCCGGACCATGCTCACCCCCCAACACGGGAGCGTCGTCACTCAGCAGCGCCTGTTCGGCTACACGACCGAAGAGTCGCGAGTGATCCTCGCACCCATGGCCCGCACGGGGGCCGAGCCGATCGGTTCCATGGGCTCGGACACGTCAATTGCCGTCCTCTCCGATCGCTCCCGGCTCCTCTACGACTACTTCACCCAGCTGTTCGCCCAGGTGACCAACCCACCGCTCGACGCCATCCGCGAAGAGCTGGTGACCTCGCTGGCCGCCACCATCGGGCCGGAGGCCAACCTGCTCGAGGCGTCCCAGGGCTCGTGCGGCCAGATCCTGCTGCCGCTGCCGGTCATCGACCGCGACGACCTGGCCAAGCTCATGTACGTGAACGAGCACGGCGAGACACCGGGCTTCAAGGCCTTCGCCATCGACGGGCTCTTCGACGTGCGCGAGGCGGGGCAGGCCGGTACGCCGACGGCCGCGGGCGGCGAGGCGCTCCGGCGCGCCATCGAGGAAGTGCGGCAACGGGTCTCGGCGGCCATCGCCGAGGGGGCGAACATCATCGTCCTCTCCGACCGCAACTCGACGGCCGACTGGGCGCCCATCCCCTCGCTGCTGCTGACCGCCGCCGTCCACCACCACCTGGTGCGCGAGAAGACCCGGACCAAGGTGGGCCTGGTGGTCGAAACCGGCGACGCCCGCGAAGTGCACCACATGGCGCTGCTGATCGGCTACGGCGCGGCGGCGGTGAACCCGTATCTCGCCCTGGACGCCATCGACGACATGATCTCCGAAGGCCTCCTCGAGGGCGTCTCCCCGCGCCAGGCGCGGCGGAATTACATGAAGGCGGCGTGCAAGGGCGTGCTCAAGGTGATGTCGAAGATGGGCATCTCCACGGTGGCCTCCTACACCGGCGCCCAGGTCTTCGAGGCGATCGGCCTCGACGGGGCGCTGATCGACGAGTACTTCACGGGCACAGCGAGCCGCATCGGGGGCGTCGGCCTCTCCGTGCTGGCCGCCGAGGTGGCCACCCGCCACCGCCAGGCCTACGAGCCACGGCCGACCGAGCGGGCCCACCGCGAGCTCGAGGTGGGCGGGGAGTACCAGTGGCGGCGTGAGGGCGAGTTCCACCTCTTCAACCCGAAGACCGTCTTCAAGCTCCAGCACGCGACGAGATCGAAGCGCTACGAGATCTTCAAGGAGTACAGCAGTGCAGTCGACGACCAGGCCGAGAAGCTGGGCACCCTGCGCGGCCTGATGCGGCTGAAACCGGCGCCGAGCGGTCCGATCCCCCTCGAGGAAGTGGAGCCCATCTCGTCCATCATGGCGCGTTTCTCCACGGGCGCCATGTCCTACGGCTCCATCTCGGCCGAGTCACACGAGACGCTCGCCATCGCCATGAACCGGATCGGTGGTCGCTCCAACACGGGCGAGGGTGGCGAGGACGCAGACCGCTTCACGCCCGACGAGAACGGCGACCTGCGCCGCAGCGCGATCAAGCAGGTGGCGTCGGGTCGCTTCGGGGTGACGAGCGAGTACCTGGTCAACGCAGACGACCTTCAGATCAAGATCTCACAGGGGGCCAAGCCCGGCGAGGGCGGGCAGCTGGCGGGCATCAAGATCTACCCGTGGATCGCCCGCACACGGAAGTCGACGCCGGGCGTCGGGCTGATCTCGCCCCCGCCGCACCACGACATCTACTCCATTGAGGACATCGCCCAGCTGATCCACGACCTCAAGTCCTCCAACCCCCGCGCCCGGGTGCACGTGAAGCTCGTCGCCGAGGTGGGGGTGGGCACAGTCGCGGCCGGGGTAGCCAAGGCCCACTCCGACGTGGTCCTGATCTCGGGCCATGACGGCGGCACGGGGGCGGCTCCGCTGACCTCGCTGAAGCATGCAGGGATCCCCTGGGAGATCGGGCTGGCCGAGACGCAGCAGACGCTGCTGGCAAACGGTTTGCGGGATCGCATCGTGGTCCAGGTCGACGGTCAGCTGAAGACGGGCCGCGACGTCGTCATCGGTGCCTTGCTCGGCGCCGAGGAGTACGGCTTCGCCTCAGCACCGCTCGTCGTGTCGGGCTGCATCATGATGCGCGTCTGTCACCTCGACACCTGCCCCGTCGGGATCGCCACCCAGAACCCCGCGCTACGGGCCAAGTTCAGCGGGAAGCCCGAATTCGTCGAGACGTTCTTTGAGTACGTCGCCGAGGAGGTCCGCGAGCTGCTGGCCTCCCTGGGCCTGCGCACGCTCGACGAGGCCATCGGGCGGGTCGACCTGCTCGAGACCGAGGCGGCAGTGACGCACTGGAAGGCGGCGGGGCTCGACCTGTCCACGGTCCTCGCCCTGCCCGACGTCCCCGACACCGTCGGCCGGCGCCAGACCCGCCTGCAGGACCACGGCCTGGAGAAGGCACTGGACCACGCCTTCATGGACGACTGCGCGCCCGCCTTGGCCGACGCCACGCCGGTGTCGGTCCAGCTGCCGATCACCAACGTGGACCGCACCGTGGGGACGCTGCTCGGCTCCGAGATCAGCCGGCGTTACGGGGGGGCCGGGTTGCCCGACGACACCATCTCGCTGACCTTCACCGGATCGGCCGGCCAGAGCTTCGGCGCCTTCGTGCCCAGGGGCGTGACGATGCGCCTGTACGGCGACGCCAACGACTACTTCGGCAAGGGCCTGTCCGGCGGCCGCCTGGTGGTGCGGCCGCCGGAGGGCTCGCCGTTCACCGCCGAGGAGGAGATCATCGCGGGCAACGTGATCCTCTACGGCGCCACCGACGGCGAGGTCTTCATCCGCGGTCAGGTGGGGGAGCGCTTCTGCGTCCGCAACTCCGGGGCGACCGCGGTCGTCGAGGGGGTGGGCGACCACGGCTGCGAGTACATGACCGGTGGGGTGGTGCTCGTGCTCGGGCCGACCGGACGTAACTTCGCGGCGGGCATGTCGGGAGGCATCGCCTACGTGTACGACCCGGAGCGCACGTTCGGGCAGCGGGTCAACCTCGAGCTGGTCGACGTGGAGCCGCTGGACCCCGAGGACAGCTTCATGGTGCGCACGCTGGTCGAGCGCCACGGGGTGGAGACCGAGTCGGCCGTCGCGGCGCGCCTGTTGGAGAAGTGGGACAGCGAGGTCCTCGAGTTCGTGAAGGTGATGCCGCGCGACTACCGCCGGATCCTGGAGGCAACCCGCCAGGCCGAGGCGCAGGGCCGCTCGGTGGACGAGGCCGTCATGGAGGCCGCGCATGGGTAAGACGACGGGCTTCATGGAGTACGGCCGCCAACTGCCCCGGCGGCGGCCCGTCTCGGTCCGGCTGCGCGACTGGAAGGAGGTCTACGAGCCCTTCGACGAGGAGGCCACCAAGGAGCAGGGAGCTCGCTGCATGGACTGCGGCATCCCCTTCTGCCATGACGGCTGCCCACTCGGCAACCTCATCCCGGAGTGGAACGACCTTGTGTACCGGGACGACTGGCCGGAGGCGATGGAGCGCCTGCACGCCACCAACAACTTCCCCGAGTTCACGGGACGGCTGTGCCCGGCACCGTGCGAGGCATCGTGCGTGCTCGGGATCAACGAGGACCCGGTCACGATCGAGCGGATTGAGTACGAGATCGTCGAGCGCGCCTGGGACGAGGGGTGGGTGACCCCGCAGATGCCCACGGTCCGCACCGGCAAGTCGGTGGCGGTGGTCGGCTCGGGACCGGCCGGCCTGGCGGCCGCCCAGCAGCTGGTGCGGGCCGGCCACGCGGTGACCGTGTTCGAGCGGGCGGAGAAGCCTGGCGGGCTGCTGCGCTACGGGATCCCCGAGTTCAAGATGGAGAAGGCCGTGCTGGACCGCCGACTGGCCCAGATGGAGACCGAGGGTGTCACGTTCGTGTGTTCGACGTCGGTCGGTGGTGGCGGGGACGAGTCGGGTGACGGAGGACCGGCCGAGCCGGGCGAGGAACGCGGCGTGGGGGTGGCGTGCGCTCCCGACGTCCAGGTGCGCCCGGCGGCCGAGGTGCAGACGGAGTTCGACGCCATGGTGCTGGCCGGCGGCGCGACGTTGCCCCGGGACCTGCCTGTGCCCGGGCGCGAGCTCTCGGGCATCCACCTGGCCATGGAGTACCTGAAGCCTTCGAACCTGGTCCAGGAGGGCGAGCTGCGATCCCCGCTCATCAGCGCCAAGGGGAAGCACGTGGTGATCATCGGCGGCGGCGACACCGGGGCGGACTGCCTGGGCACCGCGCACCGCCAGGGCGCGGCGTCGGTCCACCAGCTCGAGATCATGGCCGAGCCCCCGAGCGACCGGCAGGCCGAGAACCCGTGGCCGCTGTGGCCGCTGATCCTGCGGACCTCCTCGGCGCACGAGGAGGGAGGGCAGCGCCTCTTCTCCGTGACGACCACCGAATTCGTCGACGACGGCTCGGAGGCCGTGCGCGCCTTGCGCGGCCACACCGTCGAGATGCGCACCGAGGACGGCCGGACCATGTTCGAGGAGGTGCCGGGCAGCGAGTTCGAGCTCGACTGCGAGCTGGTGCTGCTGGCGATGGGCTTCGTGGGGACCGAGCGCCGCAGCGCCGTGGACGAGCTGGGCGTCGAGGTCGGCCCACGGGGGACCGTCGTGGCCGACCAGGCATGGGCGACCAACGTCGGCGGCGTCTTCGTGTGCGGGGACCAGACGCGGGGTCAGAGCCTCATCGTCTGGGCCATCGCCGAGGGGCGTTCGTGCGCCTCGGCGGTCGACCGCTGGCTCATGGGGACGACCTCGCTGCCGGCGCCGCTCGTGCCCGGGCAACTGGCGATGCGCTGAGCGGACCGGTGGCCCCGGGCACCCGTCGGCTCGTCCCGGCGGACTCTTCTGGCACTGTAAACAACCCTGCTTAGAATGTGGGAAGGCGTCCCGACTCGACCCGCCCCGTCACGAGACGAGGTCGGTACAGTGCGACTGTGCCCACGTGCGTCGCCAACGGTGTGACGCTCAACTACGAGCTGGCGGGCACCGGTGAGCGGCTGCTGAGCATCTCGGGCACCGGTGGCGACCTGCGCCAGAACCCGGGCGTGGCCGAGGGCCCCCTGGGACAGGCGTTCGAGGTGCTCTCCTACGACCAGCGCGGTCTCGGCCAATCGAGCACGCCGACCTGGCCGTACGCCATGGCCGACTTCGCCGCCGACTCCGCCGCGCTCTTCGACGCCGTCGGCTGGGACGACTGCCTCGTCATCGGGGTGTCCTTCGGCGGCATGGTCGCCCAGGAGCTGGCCATCAGGCACCCGGAGCGGGTGCGACGGCTGGTCCTGGCCTGCACGTCCGCCGGTGGAGCCGGCGGTGCCTCCTTCCCGCTGCACGAGTTGGTCTCCCTCACTCCCGAGGAGCGGGTGACCCGGCAGATCGGTCTGCTCGACACACGGTGGGACGAGGCGTGGCGCCGGGATCACCCGAGATGGTGGCCCTCATCGCCGAGCGCATGCCCGCGGCGGCGGGGGAGCCGGCCGAGGGCCTGACCAACCAGCTGGCCGCCCGGGCCCAGCACGACACGACGGCCCGGCTGGGACAGATCGTGTGCCCGACCCTGGTGTGCGGTGGCCGCTTCGACGGCATCGCGCCGCCGGCCAACAGCGAGCTCTTGGCCCAGGCGATCCCCGACGCGCGCCTGGCGCTCTTCGACGGGGGCCACGCGTTCTTCCTCCAGGACGCCGCCGCCTGGCCGGTCGTCACGGAGTTCCTCGCCGGGGGCGCGTCCGCCTGAGCCGACCCGTAGATTGCCAGTCATGGACGTGACGGCAACACCCGAGTGGAAGACCCTGGCGGCACACTACGAGGACGTCTCCGGGCGACACCTGCGCGACCTCTTCGCCGAGGACCCCGAGCGGGCCTCGCGCCTCACGACGCAGGCCGCCGACCTCGTCCTCGACTACTCCAAGCAACGGGTCACGGACGAGACGTTGCGCCTCTTGATGGACGTCGCCCGGGCGGCCGGGGTCGCGGAGCGTCGCGACGCGATGTTCTCCGGCGCGCACATCAACACGACCGAGGACCGTGCCGTCCTGCACGTGGCCCTGCGGATGCCCCCCGGCACCGAGCTCACCGTCGACGGGCAGGACGTGGCAGGTGACGTGCACGCGGTCTTGGGGAAGATGGGTGAGCTCTCGGAGCGCATCCGCAACGGGTCGTGGACCGGGGCGACGGGCAAGCGGATCAACGCCGTGGTGAACATCGGCATCGGCGGCTCCGACCTCGGCCCTGCCATGGCGACGACCGCGCTGGCCGACTACGCGCAACCGGGTCTGGTGAGCAGGTTCGTGTCGAACGTCGACCCCGTCGACCTCTACGCCGCCACGCACGACCTGGAGCCGGCAACGACGCTGTTCGTGGTCAGCTCGAAGACGTTCACCACGCTCGAGACGCTGACCAACGCAGCCGCGGCACGGCAGTGGCTCCTCGACGGACTCGGGCCTTCGGCAGGTGACGATGCGGTGGCGAAGCACTTCGTGGCCGTCTCCACCAACGCCAAGGCGGTAGCCGAATTCGGCATCGACCCGGACAACATGCTCGAGTTCTGGGACTGGGTCGGCGGGCGCTACTCCTACGACTCCGCCATCGGCTTCTCACTCATGGTGGCCATCGGGCGCCAGGCCTTCGGCGAGATGCTGTTCGGGTTCTATTCCATGGACGAGCACTTCCGGACGGCGCCCCTGGGCGAGAACCTCCCGGTCATTCAGGGCATGCTCAATGTCTGGTACAACAACCTCTTCGGCGCGCAGACCCATGCCGTGCTGCCCTACAGCCACCGGCTGGCCCGCTTCCCTGCGTACCTGCAGCAGCTCACGATGGAGTCCAACGGGAAGTCGGTCCGGCTGGACGGCTCCGCAGTGGCGGGGCAGACGGGCGAGATCTTCTGGGGCGAGCCAGGCACCAACGGGCAGCACGCCTTCTACCAGCTCATCCACCAGGGCACGAAGCTGATCCCGTGTGACTTCATCGCCTTCGCCGAGGGCACCCACGAGACGGGGGAGCAGCAGGACCTCCTGATGGCCAACTGCCTGGCGCAGACGAAGGCGCTGGCCTTCGGCAAGACGGCGGAGGAGATCGCCGCCGAGGGGACACCAGCCGAGCTGGTGCCCCACAAGGTGATGCCAGGCAACCGCCCGAGCTCGACGATCCTGGCCCCCAAGCTGACCCCGTCGGTCCTGGGGCAGCTGGTGGCGTTCTACGAGCACACCGTGTTCGTCGAGGGCACGGTGTGGGGCATCGACTCGTTCGACCAGTGGGGCGTCGAGCTGGGCAAGGTGATGGCCAAGGAGCTCGCCCCGATCCTGACGGACGAGGCTGCCCCCGACCTCTCGGCGCAGGACTCCTCGACCGCGGCGTTGGTACGGCGCTACCGGGCCCTGCGGGGGCGCGCCGTCTAAACCGTCAGCCGCGGGTCTCGATGCCGTGCAGTGGCTGGCGCGGCATCAACCCCCGCCAGGCGCTCGGGAGCTTGAGGGACAGCCGCTCGAGCTCCTCGAGATGGAGCTCCGAGAGCGTCTCGAGGCGCTTGCTTCCCGCTGCGGTGAGCTGCAGGCGCACGATCCGGTGGTCCTGTGGGTCACGGACCCGCTTTACCAGACCCGCCGAGACGGCCCGGTCCACCAGACCGACCGCGCTGTGGTGCCGGAGGAGGAGGTAGTCGGCCACCTCCCCGACAGTGGGGCCACGGCGGTCGCGGTGCCCCCGTATGGCGAGCAGCAGCTGGTGCTGCGCCGGTGTCAGTCCTGCCGTATCCGCCTGTTGCTCGCTCCATCGCATCAGCCGCCGAAGGCCGGTGCGCAACGTCAGCAGATCCTCGAAATCGGCATCCCGCAGACGCATCGTCTTACGATAGCATCGTATTGCGATAAAGATGAGGAGGGGAGCGCAGCCCCGTCAGGTCGGCCTCGTCGCCCCCACGAAGAGGAGGCTGCCGAAGCGCGCGCCCACCGTGGCCGGGAAGGCCTCGGCCCGCACGTCGGCACCCATGTAGGGCGCGTCGACCATGACGGCGTCACCGCCCACGATCCCGACGTACATGCCGACGTGATCGATCGCGGCGGGCCCGGCGCCGAAGAAGACGAGGTCCCCCGGCGCGAGGGGCTGGCCGGCGGACAGCTTCGGGGTCCCGTCGTACTGGTCCTGGGCCACCCTCGGCAGCCCCACGCCGGCCACCCGGTAGGCGGCCTGGACGAGCCCCGAGCAGTCGAAGCCCACGCCCGGGGTCTCGCCGCCCCACACGTAGGGCGTGCCGATCTGGGACAGCGCCCACTCCACCGCCACCGCGCCAGCGCCCGAGACCGGCGTCCCCTCCGACGTCGCCGAGACCGGGCCGGCCAGTGACTGCGCCAGCGCCAGCACCTGAGCCACGTAGGACGCCGAGTGGTTGTAGGCGTACACGGCACTGGCGATGTCCGCACCACCCGCGGCACCGTTGGCGCACAGGAGACGGGCCGCCGCGTAGACGGCGTCCGTCGGGTCGTAGGGGCTCGGCGGGTCGACCCCGCCCGGGGGCACCGGCTCGTCGTATTTGGCGAAGGTGGCCGGCTCGAACTGCATAATGCCTTCAGCCCCAGCAGCATTGGCGCCGCTATGGACGCCCGGCAGCGTCGATTGGCCGTTGTCGGACTCGACGGTGCCGATGGCGGCCAGGACCGTCCAGGGCAAGCCGGAGCAAGTAGCCGCCGCATCCTGGTAGAGCGCCAGCATGGCGGGCGGGATCTTGGAAGTGGCGGCCGACGTCGCCGTGGGCTGGACGGCGATGCCGAACATGGCCATGGCCGAGCCGACCACGGCCGTCCCCAGCAGCCCGACCACGAGGCCGAGCGCCACCAGCGCACCGACGGCCCTCCTCATCGGATGCTCCCGTCCCTGGCCTCGACCGTAGGTGCCACGCCGGGGAACGGTCGGCTCCGCGTGGCCACGGGCACGTCGAAGGCACGCTGGTCATACGTGAGTCACGAAGAGCCATCTGTCAGGACGTTGCTACCTCGAACTGAATCCGAAGGCCGGCTCTTTGGCGAAGTCACTCCCGGACCGTCTCAAAGCCTACGCATCTGTACCGTCTCGTGACGGGCCGATTTCGTCGCGCCCTTTGGACGCCGAAATTGGGGTCTTGACACAAAGAGGATTCGAATTGCCCACCGTCCCGGCGACGGGGGCAATAACTCAAACGCGTGCGTGCTGCACACCCCTAACGGGTGCAGTGGACAGAACCTCCAACTCGTGCAATGGCGGTTGCGTGCCCCGTCGATTTCCGTGGATATGAGCTGACGCGGCGCGAGGCCCTAGGCACGCCCGTTCACAAGGGCTACCGTGCGGACATGCGCGCTCGCGCTATTGCGGTGATCAGCCTCGCCGCCGGCCTCGGCGGCGCGATGGCCGTTCTCGGTCCCACGGTGTCGGCGTCCGCCAAGAAGCCCCCGAACCTGCAGGGGCTCTCCAACGAGATCAACAAGGCCAAGCACCTCACGTACTACGCCCAGTACACGGATGTGAACGGCGGGCAGACGACGACGATCACAATCGCGCAACAGCCACCGAAGTCGATCTTCAGGTCGTCGGACGGCTCGAGCGTGATCACCACGGGCAAGACGACGTACTACTGCTCCGCCAACTC
>Ga0310038_10000950_pt1 | contig 22738 bp, 18 predicted proteins | sample Sb_taG_6_FD_200461 | JGI IMG/M metagenome (GOLD analysis project Ga0310038, IMG submission 200461) | Peat soil microbial communities from Weissenstadt, Germany - Sb_50d_4_PS metaG (v2) (version 2) | ecosystem: Environmental > Terrestrial > Soil > Wetlands > Peat | place: Germany: Weissenstadt... | reverse complement strand
GGCGGCGGCATCGGTGGAATCGGAGGCGGCATTGCGGGTCTCCCCGGACCAGCCGGGTCGACACCAAGCGTTCTCTCGATTGCGAAAGCAGCGCAAGGCCAGCCGGGCGATCTGGCCGCAAATCGCGACAAGCTGGAGAGCGAGCGCCTCAATCATTTGAAAAGCGACATGGCCAAGTCGCGGCCTGCGTCAGGCGCCTCAACTGGAAGAGAAGATCGTTTTGTGGATGCCTTGAATGAAGCCGGCGAGAAGAAGGCGGCCTATGCTCAGGCCAAAATTGCGTTTGCCCAACGCCGTCAGGAGGCGGTGCAAACCGGCAAACTCGGCGTCGATCTCTCCATCGATGCGAACAACCTGCGCAACCAGACTCGGCTGACGCAGACAGCGCAGCAAAATGTCGCGGGCCGGAATTGCATCGAATATGGCGGTCTCTGGATCGATGAAGACTTCGATGCCAAGATGCCGGCCGTGATTGTCAAGGCCATGAGCCCGGCCTATTTCCGCCTGCTGGAACGCCAGCCGCAGCTCAAGGAAGTCTTCAAGCTCGGCAACCAGCTCGTGTGGGTCACTCCCAACCACAGCGCCCTGGTGATCGACACGAACGACGGCAAAGAGAAACTCAGCGACGCTGAAATCGACCGCTTGTTTGTCCTGAAACAATAAGGTCTGGGACACGAACCTGATTTCTTTGTACCCTCGTGGGCGCGCGTCTCCCACGAGGGTTTTTTGTTTGGCCGCAGAGCAGGGGGACGCGCGGTTTTCTGGCAAGCGCCGGTCGCTTGCCTAAAAAGCAACAGAGGATGAACGCGGGGCTGGCACCTTGACACCCTGCTTGCGGCATGATACGCAGGTATCACGACAAATGAATCGACTTTCCATTTACCGCGGAGGCCCGCACCCATGGATAATTTGCAAAGCAACCACATCACGCGGCGCCGTTTTCTTCAGGCTGGTGCCGTGACGAGCTTGGGATTGGCAGGATTGCCCAACATGTTACAGGCAGATGAAAAGAAGGACGATCCCTTCGGGGGTTTCATCCTGGGCGTGCAGAGTTATTCATTTCGCGAATTCGACACGGAACCCGCCTTGAAGCGCACGCAGGATCTCGGCCTTCATTACGTCGAGTTCTATCAAAAACACGCGCCTCTCAAAAGCACGCCGGCACAGATCGAAGCCTTGCTCAAGCTCTGCGGCAACTACGCCATCAAGCCGGTCGCCTACGGTGTCCAGCGTTTCGGCAAAAATCACGACGAAAACAAGAAGGTCTTTGAGTTTGGCAAGGCGTTAGGTCTGCGCACCTTCAGTGCGGACCCGGACCCGGACAGCTTCGATAGCCTCGACAAGCTGGTGGACGAATACAAGATTTCGATTGGGATTCACCCGCACGGCCCGTCGGGTGGAGGCAGGCTTCATCGCTGGTACTCGGCCGAAGTGATCATGGATGCCGTGAAGGATCATAACCCTTTGATCGGTTCCTGTCTGGACACCGGCCACCTGATCCGCTCCGAGCAGCTCGGCAAAAAGCTCGACCCCGCGGCCCAGATCCGCGTGATGGGAGCGCGCAATTTCGGCATCCACCTGAAGGATCACGATAACAAGAGGAAGACGGACGTCGTCTACGGCAAGGGCGTGCTGGATGTACCTGCCGTGCTCAAGGCCTTGAAGGACGTCAAATTCGCGGGCTACATCAGCATTGAGTACGAAGCGCACCCGGAAGATCCTTCGTCCGATATGAAAGCCTGCGTGGATGTCTTCAAGGATGCCGTCAAAAATCTGAGCTAGTGGGCCGCCCAAGCTGAATTGACAGGTTACCGTAGGAAGGGATTCGACAAACGGTCCTTCCTGCCATATTACCTCCGCGCGAACGGCAGCAAGTGTTCTCCCCTCGCCCCGGTACTCCGGGGAGAGGGGAGATTATTACCTGCCGCTGGCCTCGGCCGCGCGCGATGTGGGGCGCTGGCAGGACGACCCCGCGCCTTCGGGCAGCACTCTGGATAAGGTAACGTATAATTGTTCAGGCTGACGCGGGCAGGGCGGGCTGATGCTTTTCCGTTCCTCGAGAGTGCACCAGACATGGGCCCGGAAGAAATCGCGGAGTTGCGGCGCAAGCTTTACAACGCATCAGTTGTTTCGCTGCGCCGCGGGCACTCGGATTTACTCATCATTCGCGTTCGGCCCGATTTTCCGCGCCCGCCTCACAAGCCCGGCCAGTACTCGACGCTCGGATTAGGTTACTGGGAGCCACGCTACCCAGGTTGCCAGGAGGAAAACCTCGAACCTGGAGAAGAGATCAAGATCATTCGCCGCGCCTACTCCATCAGTTGCTCCGTGCTGGACGATGCGGGACAACTGGAGAAAATCGAGCAGACCGACTGGCTGGAATTCTACATCGTCCTGGTACGCGAGTCCGACAAGAAGAATCCCCCGGCTCTAACGCCCCGCCTCTTCCTACTGAAGGAGGGGGACCGCCTGGCCATGATCGAAAAGATCACCGGCAACTACACCCTGGACCCAGTTCAACCTGGCGATACGGTGCTTTTCCTCGCCACCGGGACGGGGGAAGCGCCGCACAATTACATGCTCTGGGAATTGCTAAGGCGTGGCCACACCGGACGCATCCTCTCCGCCTGCTGCGTCCGATATCGTCGGGACCTCGGCTACCTCCGCATCCACGAAGAGTTGATGCGCCGCTACCCGCGCTACACGTACCTCAGTCTGACGACGCGCGAAGCTGCGACCGCCAACAACAAGGTCTACATCCAGGACTTGATCCTCAGCGGACAGATGGAAGAACGCTTGGGCCAGAAACTCGATCCAGAGCACACGCACGTCTATTTGTGCGGCAACCCGAAAATGATCGGCGTGCCGACTAAGGACCGCGCGACCGGAGCACGCATTTACCCTCAGCCGCTGGGCGTGATCGAGATTCTTGAGCGTCGCGGCTTCCACGTGGATCAGCCCCAGATTAAGATGAAAGGTAACATGCATTTCGAGGAGTACTGGTGAGAGACAATGATGTGCTGCCAGTCCTGCGCCCCTCGCGCGTTATGCAGAAGGTTCAACTCGAGAATTCCGTATTCCCCCCACAAATTGACAACGACATGAAGACCTTCAAACTATTCACGTCGCACCAGCTGAAATGCCCATCGTTTGTCCTCCTGGCCTTTCTGGCACTCGGTTGCTTGGCCTGGCCGGCGGTGCATGCGTCCGCGTCCGGCCCTCGGGGCGTGGCCTTCCCGCTCGCGTTCTTCACGCAAGGTGGTGATGCAGATTCCGGCAAGCCAAGCGAGAAGTCGCCCGTACGTAAGCCGCCGAGACGCACCAGCAGGCCGTTCGATTGGACCTTTGGGCTGGGCGAAACCACAGCTTATTTCATCGGAGGCGGCATCGTTTTAGCGATCATCATTCTGGTCGTCTATAAAAACCAGCAGGGCAAGGAGAAGGGCGCGCCGATCGTTGCCTCCGACGTTATCGGCGGCTACCGGTTGCAGAATCTCATGATGACCGGGCAAACAAGTCAGGTCTGGGAAGTCGTGGAGACCGCAAGCAACCGGCACTTCGCCATGAAGCTCCTCCTTCCGGAAAAGCTGCAAGACCCCGAACACCAGCGCATGCTCATTCACGAAGCAGAGGTGGGAACCATGCTCGCGCACCCGAACATCATCAAGATCGTCAAGCTTGTGAAGGACAAGCACAACCCGCATTTCATCATGGAATTCTTTCCCGCGGGCAATTTGAAGCTGCGCGTCATGCACAAGAAATGGGACTTCATCAGGGAAAAGGCCCACGACATTTTCAAGCAAGCAGCGACGGCACTGGCGTATATGCACGCCAGCGGTTGGGTGCACCGCGACGTGAAGCCCGACAACATCATGGTCAATAGCGCCGGGGAAGTCCGCCTCATCGACTTCGCCCTGGCGCAACCGATCTCCAAGGGCGGCATGTTCCGCCGCCGTAAAGGCAGGTCAGCAGGAACGCGCAGCTACATGTCTCCCGAGCAAATTCGCGGGCAGAGCCTGGACGCCCGAGCCGACATTTACAGCTTCGGAGCGAGCATGTACGAGGTGATCACGGGCCGGCCTCCGTTTCGCGCTGCGAGCCCGACCGATTTGTTGAACAAGCACATCCTCGAGAAGCCCATCTCGCCGCAAACATATAATCCCGATGTCACCGACGAATGTGCCGCTCTGGTATTGCGCATGCTGGCCAAGAAGAAGCAGGATCGGCCCAAGGACTTCCACGAGGTTTTGATGCAGCTTCGTGGCATCCGGGTTTTCAAAGCGGACAAAGGGCCGGTCGCGCAAAAGAGTACGCCGGCTTGATGCACCTCGCAAGTGTCAAGGCAAGGCAGATTTTCTCTCAGGGCCATGCGCTCTGGAAGTTTCGGCCCCACTTGTTTATCCTGTTCCCGGCAGGGGATGCCCTTCTTCGCTGATCGAACCCGTTCTGCGGACGCGCGCCTCGCAGCAGAGAAGGAAACCCAGCCAAGGGCGGGGACTCGTTCAAGGATCTGTCGACAAACGGATGTGGTGATGGCCTCTCAGCGGCTACCGTTCGAAAAAGAAATCTATGAGATGGAAGAAGCTCTCGCCAGGTTGGAGGCAGAGGCCAACGGCAGGCTGGCGAGCAGCGACGAGGTCCGCCGTATCCGCCGAGAACTCATCAGCCTGAAAAGGGAAAAGTACCGTAATCTCACGCCCTGGGAAACGGTACAGGTATCGCGGCATCCGGAGCGGCCACAAACCGTCGATTACATCGACCTCATCCTGGACGAATTCGTAGAGCTTCACGGCGACCGGGCCATCGGAGATGACCGAGCACTGCGCACCGGGTTGGCGCGCCTGGGCGACTACCGCATCATGCTGGTCGGCCACCAGAAGGGACACTCGTTCAAGGAACGAAGCGAATGTCTCTATGGCTGCGCCCACCCCGAGGGCTACCGCAAGGCGCTGCAGCGCATGCGCATGGCCGCCAAGTTTCAGGTCCCCGTCGTATGCTTGATCGACACGCCGGGCGCGTACCCAGGCATCGGCGCCGAGGAGCGCGGCCAGGCATCCTTGATCGCTACAAACCTCCTGGAGATGTCCCGGCTGCCAACCCCCATCATTTGCGTGGTCATCGGCGAAGGCGGGTCGGGCGGGGCCCTGGGCATCGGCATTGGCGACCGGGTGAGCATGCTGGAGCATGCCTATTATTCCGTCATCAGCCCGGAAGGCTGTGCGGGCATTCTTTGGAAGGTTGCCACCGACGAGACGAAGCCACTGGCCGCCGACGCACTGAAGCTTACCGCAAAAGACCTGGCCCGATTGGGCGTTATCGATGACGTCATTCCCGAGCCGCTCGGCGGCGCGCACCGTGACCATCACGAGATGGCGAACACCCTCAAAACTTACCTGCTGCGTTACCTCCGGGAGTTGCGCAGCCTGAGCCTTAATGAGCTGCTGGAGCAGCGCTATCAAAAATTCCGGAGGATGGGAATCTTCGACGAGGGAGCCGCCGTGAACGGACTGCCGGCCAAGTAAATGCATTTCGCCGAGTCATCAGCATCGTTAACAGCAGAGTAAGCACAAACGCTTACGCCACGGGCACTTCCACCGTACCCGCAATTAAACATAACGGATATTATCGGACGTTGCCCAAAGTTGCTAGCTCTGGACTGCTGCTTCGCCAGCGTCTGATAATAAATCTTATGTGCGGTTGTGCGGACGCGCGCATACCCCGCCAGTGCTTGACTGCGAGAGAGCATTTGAGAAACTGAATGGTGGATGTGGTCCGCGCTTGCTCATGAGGAACAGCCATGCCAATGGTGCAAATGTGGGTTGAGGCTCCAGACGTGAAATTCCCACCCCCTAACCTGCCGGAAACGGATGGTGAACCCTTGGAATCGCCTTGGCATCTTGCAGCTATCGCTTTACTCATCGATCTCGTGCACTGCTGGTTCCACGGCCGAACGGATTACTTCGTCGGCGGCAATCTTTTTGTTTACTACAGTTGGGATGAGTCAAAAAAACAGGACTACAAGGGCCCGGATTTCATGTTCGTGAAGGGCGTCGACGGTGCGCGCGAGCGGAAGTATTGGGCTTCCTGGGACGAAGGCGGAAAGTATCCCGACGTCCTCATGGAACTGCTTTCCCCCACAACAGCTCTGGCGGACAGGACGACGAAAAAGACGATCTATGAGCAAACGTTTCGCACGCCGGAGTATTTCATTTATGACCCTGCCACTCGCATACTTGAGGGCTGGCGTCTGAACGGTACGCTTGCGTATGTGGCAATCAATCCGAACGACAAGGGCTGGCTGTGGAGTGAACAACTGGGACTTTGGCTGGGGCTTTGGGAAGGTGAGCACATGGGCCTAAAGAATACCTGGCCGCGCTTTTACGACCCCGATGGTCAACTTGTATTATTGCGGCGAGAGTCCGAAGAACAGCGTGCAGAACAACAACGCCGGCGCGCGGATGCTGCTTCCGCTGAATTGGCAATCTTAAAGGCGTTCCTTGCCGAAAAAGGAATCACTCCCCCGCCTTCCGGCGATTCGCCACGGTAACTCCCCTGTCGCCTTGCCCCCCTGCTATCATGGCCACATGGCCTCGTCACCTATTCTGACGCACCATCGCCTGCGTGCCGGCATGGTCGGCCTCGGTATGATTTTCGAGGATACCTACAGGCCGCTATTCGAAAACCTGTGCGCTGACGGTCTCTATCGCAGCGACTTCGGTTTCGTCGATGTGGAGCTTGCCGCGGTTGCCAGTCGGACTGGCGCCCGGGCAGATCGCTATCGCCGTCAGGCTGCTGGTCGAATACCCAACATCGAGAGCTTTGCGGGTGCGGATGCTGTCGCTCGTCTGCTCGCTCATGGCGTCGACACCGTCTGCATCGCCACCCCGGACAACCGTCACTTCGAAGTCGCACGCACGGCACTGGATGCCGGCAAGCATGTGCTGATCGAAAAGCCTTCCGTTCTGCGCTTACAGGAGCTGGACGAGCTGGATGCCCTTGCCCGCCAGCGCGGCGTACTCGCGAAGGTCGTCTACCACAAACTGGCAGATCCGGACCACAAGAAGCTCCGCACTCACGTTGCCGACGGCGTCCTGAAGCACGTGAACAATGGCTACTGCTCGCTGCTGGAGCCCAAGCAGATCAGCGGCAGCCAGTTCGCCGAGTGGATCGCGGGCCGCAATCCGGGCACCTACGTGGCGGTGCACTACATCAAGCTCATCGATTTCACTTTTGGACCCGATTGGCGTTTGACTCGCATCAGCGCCACAGGCCAACGGGGCCTGGTCGGCCCGGCCGCCGGCCCTACCTGGGACTCGGTGCAGCTCCAGATCATCTACACATACGCGGACGGCCGGGAGGCGGCGTTCGACATCCACACGAGCTGGGTGACGCCCGATAACTTCCCGGGATATGTCGAGCAGGAAGTTCAATTCCGCTTCGACAATGGCATCTGGAACGCTCATCAACGAAAACGCGGCGTAGAGGTCACGGTGGAGGGGCGCACACCGACGGAAGTGAAGATCACTCCCAACCACCACTACAGCAGCGCCTTCCTCGAGCCGTGGGGAGAACGCAGCCAGCGCGGTTACGGCATCGAAGTGCTACAGCGGTTCTTCGAAGAAGTAGCTTTCGTCGAATTTGGCGGACCAGCGGGCGAACGGCCGACAAGGCTGGCAGATGTTCGCAGGCTGGGCTACAACGACCTCTCCGCCGACCGTAATACGGTGGCGGTCGTCCAGGCTCTCGAAGCCATTTTGGAACGGCATGCACAGGGAGTTCCTGGTAGCATGGTCGAAATAAACTGTGCGCGGGGAGGACTCGTCCTCTCGGTGCCGGGAAGAGCTAAGACTACCGTCCTTTATCCCGAACGCGTCTGACAGAACTACGAACCGCAAGAGCAATTGCTACTCAGAGATGACCAGATGGCCAAGAGCCCGGATGTGAATCCCCCTGCCCCGTTGCAGCTCCCGCAAGAGCCTTCCTCGAACGCTTCTCGGGAGATGCTAACCCGCTACGAACCGCGCTCCTTGCGCACCTACACCCCGACCCAGGCCGTCTTCTGCCGCAGCGCGGGCGTCTATCACTGGACGCCCGAGGGCCGTCGGCTCTACGACTTCTCCTCGGGAGTGCTCGTCGCCAACCTGGGACACAACCCGGTGTCCTGGATGAGACGATTCGTCGAGTACATGGACTGGAAGGACGCCCCCTGGAACAGTCGAAACGCTGCCGCAGACGGTGCAGCCGGCTACTTCTCCGCCCTGCCGCTGACGACCTACAATGCGGTCACCAACGTCGAAATGGAAGCGAGTCGCCGGCTGGTGGCGGTGCTGCAAGACCGAGCGGGCGGCCGGCGTCTCGAGCAGGTCCTCTGGGCTGCTTCCGGATCGGAGGCAATTCAAAAAGCCCTCTGGTGTGCTCTCGCCGTGGACCAAGATCGAGACATGATCCTGGCCACGCGCCACGGCTTTCACGGGAAGAAGGGCTTGGCCGGCGCGGTTACCGGCAGCGAGACCGATCATGACCGCGACCCGCGCGTACGCTTCATCAGTTTCCCCATGGAGGAGTGCTGCGACGTCAGCATGCGCAGCCGACCTTTCGATCCTGCGCCTTATCAACGGGAATTGAATGCCCTGCACCGGCAATTCGGCCGGCGGCTCGGCACGCTGATCACCGAGCCTTACCTGGGCAGCGCCGGTTCGTACCACCCGCCGCGCGCTTACCTGCAATTACTGCAAGCCTTCTGCCGCGAGCAAGGGCTCGTCTTCATTCTTGATGAAGTGCAATCCAACTTCGGCCGCACGGGCCGTCTTTTTGCGTATGAAACGTACGGCCTGGAACCGGACATCGTCGTGCTTGGCAAAAGTCTTGGCAATGGCGTCCCCGTTGCCGCGGTCGTCGGGCGAGCAGATGTGCTTGGCAGTCTTGATTATGGCGAAGGATCAGACACCTGGAGCGCGAACCCCCTCTGCTGTGCGGCCGTCTCGGCCACGTTGGATGAATTTGCAGCTCAGGACCGGCTGTCCCCTTGCCGCAAGGCGTCCGCAGTGATCGAAGAGGGGCTGCTACGCCTGAAGGAATTGCCGTTTGTCTACCAGGTGCGCGGCGAAGACGGGGGTATGGTGTGGGGCGTGGAGATGCGCGACCATGCCGGCCGCAGCGCGGCAGAATGGGCCAATGCGGCGGTCTTGGCGTGCTATCAAGGCGAAGGTATGAACGGCATGCACCTGCTTGGCCCGCTGGCTAAGAAGGTATTGCGTATCGCCCCTCCCCTGATCATCTCAGAGCGAGAAGCTCAGGAGTCGCTCGCACTCATGTTTCGCTCACTGGGTTCGCTTGCGAAGACGATCGCTTAGGCAAGCGGCAGGATACGTTCTCCCCTCGCCCCGGTACTCCGGGGAGAGGGGTTGGGGGTGAGGGGACTTGGCCGTGGATCGTTCGTCCCCCTCACCCCCAACCCCTCTCCCCCGAGTATGGTGGAGAGGGGCTTCTCGGACAGACACTTAGATCGGCCTGGACGCCGAACTGGTCTTCACGGCAACGCCATTTCATAGGATGATAGATAATGCCGGCGCGAAGATAATTGCACGTGACCAGGCTTTTCGGCCGAGGCCTTCAAGACACCCGTGAAAATACAGTTCTCGGGGTGAACCTCCCTCCGTGCTCTGAGCGTAGCAGCTAACATGGGTCACTCCGCCCGCCACGGTCCCGCTTGGCTTTCTAGGTGGAATCAGCGTGCAAGATAGTATCACGAATTTTATCATTGTCTTCACAAGCATTTTCTACGAGGCTTTGCCATACATTGTGGCGGGAGCCGTCATTGCCGGCATCGTCGAGGAGCTGATCCCCCAGCGAGTTCTTCTTAAGTTCATTCCGCGCAACCGGTTCCTGGCCATTGCCGTTGGCGGACTTCTGGGCCTCCCTTCGCCCATGTGCGACTGCGCGATCCTCGTCGTCGTGCGCCGGCTGCTCCGCAAAGGCGTGCCGCTCAGCTCCTGTGTTTGTTTGCTTCTGGCCGGGCCCATCGTCAACGTCCTCGTGATGCTGAGCACCTGGGATGCGTTTCGCAACGCGGACGTAGATGCCGCCGGCCGGCCCACGTATCAATTTGGCGGTTTTCAGATGATGGCGTTGCGGATTGGCCTTGGCTACCTTGTGGCTATCGGCACGAGCCTCGTTGTCGAGTGGCAATACCGAAAGCACGGCGCCGCCAAGCTCTTGACGCCCATCGCCGTTCCACCCGAGAAATCGGAATTGGAAAAGCAGAACGAGGCAAACGGCACGCCGCCGCGCTCGTTCATGGAGCGTGTTGACAGCATCACCGAAATCGCCCTTCACGACTTCGTGGACGTGACTGTGTTTCTGATCTTCGGTGCCTTGCTTGCAGCCTTGGCCCGGCAGATCATCCCGGGTGAGGAGTTGAAAATCTTCTGCCTGGCCCATCCGACAGCCGCGATCGGCATCATGATGGCGCTGGCTGTCTTACTCTGCATCTGCAGCCAGGCGGATGCCTTTATCGCCGCCAGCTTCATTTACTTGCCACCGGCCTCGAAGCTCGCGTTTCTTCTTCTAGGCCCGATGTTGGATCTGAAACTGTACATGATGTACACCCGCGTTTTCCGGTATCGTTTAATCTGGACGATTATGGGATCGGTTATTATTCAGGTTCTCGTTTACTCCCTTATCGTGCACTTTATCTGGCAGGGCTATGTCTACTCCCAGACCTCCCTGTCGCCATAGGAGCCTGCTGAAAAAGGGGTCTGACCCCTTCCCCGAAGTGTCATAGATCCGCACGAAAGCAGGAGATTAGTGAAGCTTCGTAGGGGGTCAGACCCCTTTTTCAGCAGGCTCCATAGGCCCCAGGGCAGCAAGACTACGGTACTCGATCACGAATGAATTGACGCGTTACGATAGCGGAGCAGGAGTCTTAATCATGGCGCACACGCACGAACAAGACCGGACTACCTTTTACATGGCACAGCTGTCGACGATCGGCATCTGCGGCATGGTCGGCGTCGTGAGCATTCTCCTTTACAAGCAGAATATCTTGAATTTCATGTTGGCGACGAATCGCCAGCTCAACGTATTTCTTGCAGGGATCGTGCTCCTGGTGATTGTCGCTCTGCGGGCGATCGTCCTTTTCGCTTCGGCCGGCCGGTCCAGCGCCACCCATCAGCACGATCATGACCACTGTCATGGCCACGATTGCGACCACGAGCACGCGCATGATCATGACCACGACCATGACCATGAGCACGCGCATGCCGGCGACTCCAATGTCGAGGTCGCCCATGACCACGCCCACGACCACGATCATGGCCACGATCATGACCATGGCTGGAATCCGTGGCGCTATATCATCCTCTTGCTCCCGATCGTCCTGTATTTTCTCGATCTTCCCAATGCCGGATTTAGCGCCGCCTACTCCAAGATCGCGGGAATCAGCGCGGGAGACTTGACTGAGGACACAAGCCGGAAATACGCGTCGAACACGGGACTGCAGATTACCAAAGTAGGCGCGACCGGTGCCATTAAGGTAGTCAAGGTAATCGGCGACAGCCCGGCCCAGAAGGCCGGCATCAAGGCAAATGATCTGATCTCGCAGGTAACGCTTTTCAATGGCCCTACTGGCACCGATGTCTTTTCCCTGAAAGGCAAATCCCTGGACGAAGCAGCGAAGCATTTGGGCGGCAAGCCGGGGACGACGATCTCGTTGAGCATCCTGCACGAAGGCGAGGAAAAACCGCAAGAAGTGAAGCTCACGCATGCGATGGATGTGATGACCCTGGAGTTCAAAGCCCTGGAGACGGCAGCTTACTCCGTCACGGGGCGCGAAGCCTTCACGGGCAAGATTGTCCAGATTAGGGGGCAGTTTCGGCCGGGGCCGGACGACCATTCGTTCTCCCTCGTTCGATACAAGATCACTTGCTGCGCCGCCGACGCGATCCCGCTCAACGTGGTCATCAGGCTCGATCCAAAAAACAAGGAAGGACTGCGTGACGTGAAGGCGCTGCAATGGGTAGATGTGACCGGGCAGGTTCAATTTCTGGCGCGTCGCGATCGTCCCGACGAATACGTCACCCTTTTGACGGTAGCTTCTCCCGCCGACATTCAGGAAACGACAGCCGATGCGAATCCCTACCTCCAGTGATCCGATCATGAGTCCTGCGCGCGGCCGCCCTATTCCGCCTTGCTGTTGCCGCATAGGATAGAGCATAATATTGGCGTGCACGAAGAAGCGTCCAACTTGATTTGCCGCAACGCGGCCCGTCGATAGGAGTGTCACCGATGGCTAGCAGGCCACATCGCTGGTTGATCGTTGTGGGCATGGCCCTGTTTTTGGGTGCCGAGACCTGCCGAGCGTCATTTGCTTGTCCCTTCTGCAGCATGCAGGGCCAGACCCTCATCGGTGATGTCAACCAGGCCAGCATGGTCCTTTACGGGGTCTTTACCAATGCGAAGCTGGACCCCAACGGCGATGGTACCCAGGGTACAACCGACCTGGTGATCGAGAAGGTAATCAAGAAGAACGATATCCTGGGAGACAGGAAGGTCCTCACCCTGCCCCGTTATGTACCGGTCGACAGTAAGAGCAAGCAGAAGTTCCTGGTCTTCTGCGACGTGTTCAAAGGCAAGATCGACCCGTACCGCGGCGTGCCCGTGCCGGCCGACAGCGACATGGTCAAGTATCTTACGGGCGCCCTGGCTAACAAGGACAAAGATATCGGCAAGCGGCTGCGTTTCTACTTCGACTACCTTGACGACAGCGACAACGAAGTCTCGACGGACGCTTATAAGGAATTCGCCAACGCCGACTACAAGGATTACCGGGAGATGGCCAAGCAGCTCCCGGCTGAGAAGATCGCGAAGTGGCTGCAAGATTCCAGCACTCCAGCCTTCCGCTTGGGCCTGTACGCCTCGATGCTCGGCCACTGCGGGACGGGGAAACACGCCCTGATGCTGCGCAAACTGCTCGATGACCCCGAGAAGCGCGTCAGCACGGGTCTTGATGGCATGCTTGCCGGCTATGCTATGCTCGATCCGAAGAATGGCTGGGAGTACATCCACGCCATCTTGAAGGACCCTTCCAAAGAATTCATGCTTCGCTATGCGGCTCTGCGGGCAGTACGCTTCTTCTGGGATTCGAGACCAGACCTCTTTGACAAGAAAAGCCTGGTCGACGGCGTCTGCCAGCTCCTGGAGCAGAGCGACATGGCGGACCTGGCCATTGAAGACCTGCGCAAGTGGAATCGCTGGGAAGTAGACGAACGAGTGCTGGCACTGCAAAACAAGAAATCACACGACGCCACGATCATCCGTCGTTCGATTCTGAAATACGCCCTGGCCTGCCCGGATCCCAAGGCGGCAGTTGTCGTTCAAGACTGGCGTAAGCGCGACCCGGAGATGGTGAAAGACGCGGAGGAGATGCTGAAACTGGAAACCGGCAGCAAGACTCCCTGATAGGAATCCGCAAGGAAAGAAAAGCGGCGGAAAACGCCGCACTCCAAAAGTGACTTCCTTGGAGTGCGGTGCTTTTCCGCCGCTTTTGTTTTCATTTTGCCTTGTCCTTGAGCACGAGATTGATCAAGCCTCCGGCGTTGATCATCCACAGATCGCGCCCACCTTTGCCACCGCGCCGATCCGACGAAAAATACAGCTTGCGGTCATCGCGGCTCAAGGATGGCGACATGTCGCCGGTGGGAGCTTCGTCAGCCGGGCTATTGAGGTTCGTCAGCTCTTCGGGATCGGACCAGCGACTCCAGCTTCCCATTTTTTTCGTTCGCTTGCTGCGAAACAATCCCCAGCGGTCGTTGGCCAGGGGGCCTTGAAGGAACATCGTGCGCCCGTCGCTTGCCAGGGTGGCGTGGTGGAAGCCGGGAGCCAGCTCCTCAATCAGCTTGGGCTCGGCGAATGCCCCTTTGCCATCGGGGCGCGGAGCGACAAAGATCCGCCACCCATCCCCGGTCTTGCGGCTGAAGTACATTTCTTTCCCGTCTGGCGTGACCCAGGGATGAAGCTCGTCGGCCTCGGTGCACACGGAGTGCACCGGTGTAGGCACCGTGAACTCGTTCACTTTGGAAAGTCCAATGGAATGAACGATGTCGAAGTTCTTCGCTCGCGGAGAGTCGCCATCCGGCGATCTGACAACGATCTTTGTCGCAAGGTAGAGGTCATGACCGTCGAGCGTCAAGCAGGGGCTGCGATTCTCGGCATCGCCGTCCAGTCCTTCCAATGCCTGGCCTGGCTCCCACTCTCCCCTGGCATCGGGAGTGGCCTGGAGAATGTTGAATCGGCCGGAAGCGTTGGAAGCGTAATAGAGCCGATGAATCCGGCCATTGCGCGACACGTACAAGTATGGATCGTCTTCATCCTTGGCCGTATTCAACTTCTTGAGATTCGTGGGTGAAAGTCGCGAAATGGGCCGGCCGACTGCCTCCTGGAGAAGAAACCCGATCAGTGCGACGACAAAGGAGGCGATAGCAACAGCGTGCTTCATGGTACGTGGCCCCTTATGGCTGCCATCTACACATCTATATGGCCGTGCGTGAATCGGCTGCTGCGGTTTGTGGGGCACGTTTGTAACGTGCCCAAACGCCGGCCGGCACGTTGAAAACGTGCCCCACAAATGCTGCCGAATTACGCACCGTCATATAGAATCGTCATCTATTCGACGACACAAAACCAAAGAAGTTTGACGAAACAACGTGCGCGAGCCAGGGCACAGAGACGGCGCTCGACCCCTATTTACAAAATCTTGCCGAATCCTCACTCGGCCTTGAGCTGTTCGATGCGATAAAGCTTCGTAAGAGTGCGGATGAACAGGCTGCCATGCGCAATCGCCGGGGTGGCCATGCACATTTCTTCCAGACTGTTCTTGCCAAGCAGCTCGTACTTCGGCCCAGCCTTGATGACAAAAGTGTCGCCATCTTCGCTCAGGCAAAAGACCTTGCCCCCGTACGCCCAGGGTGAGGTGGTAAAGGCCGTCGCTCCCGGTCCCATCCTTTCCTTGGCGTAGACCTCCTTGCCGGTGCGCAGATCGTAGCAGCTGAAGAGACCCCGATCATAGAGCACGTAGAGGTAATCGCCATAGGCAATAGGCGAGGGGTTGTACGGGCCGGCCTGCTTCCGGCACCACACGATCCATTCATTGCTGTTCTCGTTCTCTTTAAGCGAGATGTCTCCAGCAGCACCTGGCCGAATAGCAAAGATGGGCCGTCGCTTATCGCCCACGTAGCCGGAACAGATGTAGAGCAGCCCGCCCTTCGCGAGCGGTGTGGGGATGGTGATCGACGACATGCCTCCCAGTTCCCACAGAAGCTTACCATTGAGATCGTAGGAACGGACTTTCTTGCGACCGCAGGTAATGATCTCCGTCCGTTTGTCATTTTCCCAGATGAATGGCGTGGCCCAGTTGCTTTTCTCATCGCGTTCGACTCGCCACACGTCTTTGCCCGTGAACTTATCGAGCGCCACGAGAAAAGAATGCTTATCGTTGTCGTTGACGATGTAGAGGCGGTCTTTGTAAACGATAGGCGATGAGGCAGTGCCCCAGCCGTAGGCCGTGGGGTTGCTGTCCCAATGCTGCGACCACTGCGGCTTGCCGTCCAGGTCATAGCAGAACAAACCCAGATTGCCGAAGTAGGCGTAGACACGTTCCCCGTCGGTCACGGGTGTTTCGGAGGCGTAAGTGTTCTTGATATGGTGGGTGCTCGAAGGAACGCCCTTGTGAGCCAAACTCTCCCAGAGAATCTTGCCGGTTCGGGCATCAATACAGTAGACCATCCAGCGATGAACGTCCGGAGGCGGCTTCATTTGTTCGCCGCCAAAGTAGAGACCCTTCTTCGGTAGCTTGCCCTGCCCCTCTTGAATGACGGACGTCAGGAAGATCTTGTCGCCCCAAATGATGGGCGAGGACCAGCCGGTCCCTGGAATTTCCGTCTTCCAGGCCACGTTCTTGGTCGTGCTCCAGGTAACGGGCAGATTGGGATCCTCCGCGACCCCCGCAGCCTGACCGCCGCGGAACACGGGCCAATTGGCATCCGCGACCGCCGGGGAGGCAGGCAGGGAAAGGGACAAGACACCGAGGAACAGGATGCTGTGCATGAGTTCTACCTTAAATTTGCACGGAACAGGCGCCGCCGCGAGATCTCACTTTTTACCACATAGCGGCGGGCGATTGAAGTCCGTAGGGTGCGTCAAGCGTACTCGCGCCGACGCACCATTCCCTGAAGCGGTGTAATCGCATGGTTTTCGATCCAAGGCGAGAATAAGAGGAGGGTCTTCAAGCAGTGGAAGATTCGTCAAGAAAAGTCACTAGCGGGAGCCGTGGTCGTTGCATGGCCAGGTGCGTCGGCGCGAGTACGCTTGACGCACGCTACGGGCTCGAAGACTCTCGTCTTGAAAAAAACAAAAGCGAGTTATGCCCGCTGTACGTCTTTTTGTCGCAAGAACCAAGTCGTGGCAAGCAGCAGCAGGGCGATTTGCACGCCCCGGGCCACACACGCGAGCGGTACGCTGTCGATGCTGTCGACGTAGCCAGGGAGATAGGGCGGCAGCTTGTCTGCACCCAGGTGAATGGCCCGGTAAGCCCAGTACACGGGCGATGTCATGAACGCCAGCCAGTAGAGCGGTCCTGAGCTGAATTGCATGATACAACCGCCCAGAATGATCTGCGGGATCAAGACATAAGGAAGCAGTGCATTGGCTCGGTCCGGCGTGGACACGCATGCGGAGAGAAGAAGTCCCAGTGCAACGCCAGTCAGCGCGAGCAGGACGAGCACGCCGTATTGCGGTAGGTAATTGAGGCGGTAATCCGGATAGGGCATCGAGTCGCCGTGAGCCCAATGGAGTACCCACATCACTCCATAGACCATTGCCATCAGCAGGAGCGTTTGCAGTGCCGAGAGTATGCCCAGCACGAGGAACTTGCTGCCGAGATAGGGCAAAATCCCCAGGTTGACAGCTCGCTCCCGAGCGTAGATCGCCTCTTCCTTGACGATCTCCTTGGCGGCGTTGTTGCAGCCGAACCATAAGATTGTCACAGCGAGGATGAACAACAACATGTAGGTGTAACGCGGGTTGACGATTGCTTTGCCCGGGATGACCGGCCCTTGTATCTCCAGCAGCTTGGGCAAGACTTCAGTTTCATCCAGTCTCCGGAGCCCCTGGAGCATTTCAAAAGCACTCACCGTCAGCGTGCGCCCCCTCACCTGGAATCGGATTTGTTCGAGTGCCGCACGCCGTGAGGCAAGGAGCTCGCTGTTGCCGCGCTGGTCGCTCAGTATCGACTCCACTGCTTCAAGTGCCTTGCGTTCGGATTCTTCCAGCTCGCGCGGCACCGGCATCGTTGCATCGTACGGTTTTTGGACGAATCCCAACAGGATGACCACTGCTACCAGTGGGGCCTGGAAAAACAGCAGCCTCAAGCTGCGGCGATCGCTCCACATCAATTGGACGTAGCGAGACGTGAGCACACGGAACTGATGCCAAAGCGGCGGTCGAAACGGTCGGTCGGCGGACCCGTGATCGGGCGTCGGCCCCTTGAGCAGCGATTCGGGAAGCAATGGCCGCGCGGCCACAAGGGACATACCGGGTTCGCGCGCATCCGGCTCGACCTTCGCTCCATTGTCGGGGGTAGGAGCCAATCGTTTTTCCACGAACTCGGCGTGCAAGGCGCTGGCCGCGAACTCCTTCTCCCAAGCTTCCGGCTCCTTGTCCGCCAAGCGATCATAAATCTCGCTGATACGCTCGACACGGAAGAAGGTGGGCGCCTCCGCCGGTGGACCGAAAAAAACCAGTTTGCCGTGCGCCAGAATCAAGACGTGGTCGCACCGGTTCACGTGATCGACGTTGTGGGTGATGCAAACGACCGACTTGCCTTCATCCGCCAGCTGGCGGAAAAGACTCATCATGCGCGCTTCCGTGCCGGCGTCGAGACCGCTGGTCGCCTCATCGATGTAGAGCAGGCACGGATGAGCCAATAATTCCGCCCCGAGGCTGACGCGCTTGATCTGGCCGCCGCTGAGGTTCGCTATCAGGGTGCGCCGATGAGGTTCCAGTTCCATCATGCGCATCACCTCGTGGATGCGCGCTTCCAGCTCGGGAGGCTCCGTATCTGTGGGCAGTCGCAAGCGAGCCGTATAGTAGAGGGCCTGGTGGACCGTGAGCTGGGCGTGGACGATATCTTTCTGGGGCACATATCCCAGCAACTGACGAAAACTGTCGAAATGACGGTAAAAGTCCTCACCGTTGGCCAGCACCTTGCCTGCCGTCGCCGGCCGACGGCCATTGAGACAATCCATCAGCGTGCTTTTACCAGAGCCGCTGGGACCAAGCAGACTGATGAACTCACCGGGCTCGACTGCCAGGTTGATGTTATCGAGCAGCTTTCGCGTTTGGCCGTAGCCGATCTTGACTGCTTTTCCCAGCTGTCGGGCTTCAAGGCGCAAGCTTTGACTGCTGTCCAGGGAATAGAAGTCGCCGCCGGCCAAGGAGAACAAGTAAGGACCGACGCCGATGCGCTCGCGTTCCTGAATCAGGACAGTTTCGGTGATGCGGCTGCCGCCCACAAACACGCCATTGACGCTGCTCAAGTCGCGTAAATACAGCCCCTGGGGCAATCGCTCCAGCACGGCGTGGTAGCGCGACACCGTCGGGTGCGGCAGGCAGAGATCGCAGTCGGCCGCCCGCCCAATGACCAGCCGTTGCTTGGTACCGAAGAGAGCGTCCAGGGAGACCGCGCGGCTGAGGGGCGGTCTGGATACGGCCGCGGGCCGGCTCATGAATATCGTCTTATTGCCGTCGCCGGCACCGCGTGGGAAAGGCGCCGCATCCTGGAGCACCTGGCCGCATTGCTGACAAAACTGGTTTGTGACTGCGTTGGGAGAACGACAAGAAGAGCAGGTCTTCATCATAATGCTGCAAGGAGTGATGCACCGTGCGCGGTACTCACGTTCTATCTCTTCGGAGGATAGAGTGCGATCGCCGTGATTTTCTCGTTTTGGACTTCATATCCGATGCCCAGGTCGTCGTACCGGTAGATTTTACTATTAACTCATAGCCTGGACCACTTTCCAACCATGAGCCTGACAACGCCGGCCTAAAACATTTCCCCCGCCTCGAAGCACGCTGACCCTCCCGCAGGCAGAGAAAATGCACCGACACCAATTATCCCGTTCTTGCAAAACCTGCCCACATCGGTACAAACAGACTAGATCAAGAAGTGGAATTAGCTCTCTTTCGTTCTCGACACCATTGTCTTTTTCCGAGAGAGTTTTGACACGAAGACGCACCTGCTGATCGGTTTGGCGATGGCCCTCATTTGCGGGATCGCTCATGCAAGAGACGATGTTGCGAAGGATTCTGAAAAACTGGCGGGGACATGGCTGACAACCTCCGCCGTGAACGAAGGCGAGAAGATGACAGAAGAACAGGCCAGCCGCATTGTGCTCGTTTAGCAAGACGCTGGCCGTCGGCGCTGGCGGACAAACGGCGCTTCTGGTGTTGCTGGACGTACCTAGTGCCGAGTAGTGACATCAACCCCCTTGCGGTATAGCCGGGAGCGGTGGCGGAGGGTGAGCAAGGCTCGCGGGGTCAATCGGAGTGATTCCGGGATAGCGGCTGAAGTCGGACCCGTTTAGCGTCAGGATGTGCGTTATCCCGTGGGCCTGCATTAGAGCAACAAGCCGAGCATCGTGTACCTGCTTCCCTTGCACGGCCTGCGTCATCACCAACGACCGCCACAATCGGTAAGCACTTGACGGCTCGGACAGGACGGCGAACACGGCCTCGATGATTGTCAGTCGTCGGTTCGTTTCCGCAATGCTCAGCCCGTATCCACCCTTCGCCGTAGCCGGGCGAGTGCAGACGTTCCAGAACTCGGCTGCGTTCTGCGGGGCGATAACGATTCGGTCCCCCCGATCATGCAGAGCCCTTACCGCTTGGTCGATGGTGGCGTGAAGCGGGTCGATGGGTTCCAGTAAGCGAAGGAGAATGCCGGAGTCGGCGAGCACGTCCATTAGTCGTGGTCGTCGTAGATGTCGGCTCGGGAGAAGTCAGCCGGAAGGACCGGCAACGGCGGCCCGGCGGCGAGGTCGCCGAGGAGCCGTTCAAACTCGGCTTGCGTGGGCCTCGGGTCGGAAATGTACCTCGGTTGCTCCTCGGACTCCCTACCGGTGGCGGTGGTCGTCCCACTCACGACTGCTCTTTCCGCAAGCCGCTGAAGGTACGATTCGAGTGTCTGCCCCACTTGGTTCGCTTGGTGACGGAGCTTCTGCTCGGTATCGGGGGTAAGTTGAACGGAAACGGTACTCATGATCCCCGTGAGGCCTGGAGTGCGTGGTTCCACGCATTCAGGATACCACCCCAGGGAAGCTAGCGTCAAACCGAACCCTCGCGATACCGGCAAGCTGACGTTCCCCTCGCACCTCGGTCTCGTGCCCCGGTGCGCCTGCTCCCTTACTGCGTGCTGCCTAACCACTTTCACCTGGCGCTGTTGCCCCAGCGTGATGGCGAGTTGAGCGATTTTCGATGTTGCCTTTGCTTTTCGAAGGCAATTCCCAGCGCGGGTGTTTATTCCTATCGATGAATCGAAATTGGGCGCCCAAATCTACCAGGCTGCCATTCCATATCCGCCTTGCTGGATCTACAATTAAGGGGCTGCGACTCCGGGAGTGACGGCCTTCGCGAGCGCCTGGTAATCCGCGGCGGCACCAAGCCGAGGAACTGTCGCGTGGCCGCTGCGTCTTTCCCTGGAAAAGCCCGCGGCCATCGTCCGCTCACCCGAGGAGGCCCAGCATGGTTCTGTCCAGCGCCACGGAGACGACGGACGTTCCCACGGCGCATTTGGCTGCCGAAAGGGGCAAATTCGGCGTACTTTCGGCGTACTCTCGGCGTACCTTACCCCGCGTGCGCGAGATGCAACGGCCTCACAGGCTGGCCTTACTTGCCCGCACGAGACACACCCGCATTTTTTCCTCAGGGGCGATCGTTCTCGTGTCGCCGCATTCTCCCCTGCGGATTGTCCTTACGGCATTGTCCTCCCGGCGGCCTTGTATCTTGGCGACGCTAACTGTCTAATTGCTATATGCTTGTGGTGACCGCTTCAGGCCGTACCAAATAGACAGTTTTTGCATGACGGGACATCTAAGGGCTGCGAAAACGTGATCAATCAGTCCATGGACCTGTTCTTGAAAGCGTGCGGTGCCAACGGCCCTCTCCGTCTTAGCGTCGAGTACCAGAACCGGCCGGAGCCGGTGCAGTGCGTCCTCAACCAGCCCTATGCCCTGGTCGGCCGCGATGCACGCGCGGACGTCGTGCTGAGCGAAGGGCAGGCCAGCCGGCACCACGCCTATCTGCAACAAATCGCGGGTCGCATCTTCTGTGTCGATCTCGACAGCCGAACCGGAACGCACTGGGAGCGAGGGGCCAAACGTACCGGCTGGTTGGACAACGGCCAGGCCATCCGGATTGGGTCCAATTGGGTCCGTTACCTGAGCGGGCTCCGACCGGGCGAGTCAGTCCCGGGAGAAGCAGCCGGCCAGAGCCCCGCACAACCCCAGGCACAAAATGGCTTACCAGAAGTAATGCTGGAATTCATCAATCGTGCCGACAGACCCCAGATTTGGCGCATGGTGCCGCTCTTGGCGCTGGTCGGGAAAGCTTCGGAGTGTCGCGTGCGTCTGGTCGGCCAAAGCGTTGCCAACTATCACTGCGGTATCGTGCGCACCCCTCTGGGAGTCTGGGTTGTGGATCTGCTCGGGCCGGGCGGCGTTCTGGTGCAGGACACGCGCGTGCGCTGCGCCAGGCTCGAAGACGGCGACCGGCTGCAGGTTGGTCGGTTCTTGATGCGCATCCATTATGAAAGCGCTCTCCCTGCCCTCCCAGCCAGTAGCGACCAGCAGCCGCATCTGTTGCCAGCCGAGCAGACTGCCGATAGCGCTGGGCTCTTCCAGGCCGAAGACCTCTCGGCGGATTTAGATCCTGGCGAAGAGCCTCTCCCCTCCCCTGCCCTGCTTCGAACATCTTCGTTCCCCAAAGCATTCCCACGCGAGTCGTCTCTCGCCGCTGGTCATGATCTGGTGATGGTTCCCTCGGCGCAAGGGGGAGCGGACGGAGACGTGCCGCAAAACATGATTGTGCCGATCGTTCAACAATTCGGCCTGATGCAACAGCAGATGTTCGATCAGTTTCAGCAGTCGATGATGATGATGTTTCAAATGTTTACGACCGTCCACCGCGATCAGATTGGAGTCATCCGGGAGGAAATGGATCGGCTGCAAGAATTGACTGCCGAAGTGCAGAGCTTACAGGCGGAACTGGCCAAGATGTCATCGGCGAAGCAAGCGCAGACATCTGGCTTTCATCCAACCGCCAGGCCTGCCCAAGCAACCCCAAGCCCGGCACCGAAGCCACTGCCCCAGCCTGCCATCGCAATGCGCCCGCAGCCAGTGGCCGATCAAGCGCGCCAGCCGGCCACCGGGTTTCACCCACCTTCCCCAGCGCCGATGGCCACGAACGGCGCGGAATCCAAGTCACCTGAATTGCCTTCGGGAAAATCGGAAGCAGACGTGCACGCCTGGTTGTCGCGCCGTATCGTAGAGATCCAACAAGAGCGCCAAACCCGGTGGCAAAGGATTGTGAGTTTTCTGACAGGAAAAGAGAACGGACAGTAAGAGTCTGTCCGAGAAGCCCCTCTCCACCGTACTCGGGGGAGAGGGGTTGGGGGTGAGGGGGTCAGGGA
>Ga0310038_10000937_pt1 | contig 22908 bp, 19 predicted proteins | sample Sb_taG_6_FD_200461 | JGI IMG/M metagenome (GOLD analysis project Ga0310038, IMG submission 200461) | Peat soil microbial communities from Weissenstadt, Germany - Sb_50d_4_PS metaG (v2) (version 2) | ecosystem: Environmental > Terrestrial > Soil > Wetlands > Peat | place: Germany: Weissenstadt... | reverse complement strand
GAGCGATTCGCGTGGTAAGCCAAGGTTCAGTCTGGGTTCCGCGCCGGGTGCTTGCGATGTTCATAGAACTTGCCATTGCTCAACCGAAGCGAATGCGAGTCGGAGCCAACGAGGCTATCACTGATCGTGAGAAACAGGTTCTGAAAATGTTGGTGGCGGGGCTTTCTAACAAGGAAATTGGAGAACCGCTCGGTATTGCAGAGCGTACCGTGAAGGCACACATTGCGAAAATGATGTGCAAAGTTGGGGTGCACAACCGCATCGAACTGTCGGTACACGCAGTTACCCATTCGCTCGTCGGTGCTAGCGATGTGCCAGGCCAGTTCCCAGGCCGTGCGCGCGTGGGGATATGGCTTGTAGTCCCTTTTTCCGTCAGGGACAGCAGCCAAAACTCTCTTGGTAATTGCGACTTCTCGGGCAAGGCTATCCAGCATCATGGCGCGATAGCCCAGGACAAATTCAGACGTGGGAACAGACATAACGGTTCTCCTTCAAAGCCTGTGGGCCTTGAGCTACGTCCTCGGGCAGGAACTTCAGGGCGACAAAGCGGTGCAGCCGAGTGTCCTAGCCTTGTACACCACCCCTGAGGGCGCCTAACCCGTAAATACCGTCAAATAAAGGTACTTTAAGTCCGTTAAACCATCGGTATCACGGGGACGGCGCTAATACCGATCTTCTAAAGGGGAATCTTCCTGGAATGGGTCCAGGTCTTGCGGGACCAACGCCAATAACGTGCTTCGCACCTTGTCGGTAAAATCGGCCACAGCCAAGGGCCGGCTGAAGTAGTACCCTTGAATTTCGTCACAACCATGGGCGCGCAGAAAAGACATTTGTCCCTCGGTTTCGACGCCTTCAGCAATAACTGTGAGATTAAGGCTCCTCCCCATGTTGATGATCGTGCTTGTGATGACAGCGTCGTCCTGACTCACCGTCATGGCCTGCACAAACGAACGATCGATTTTCAATTTGTAGACAGGAAAGTTTCGCAAGTAGCTAAGGCTGGAATATCCGGTCCCGAAATCGTCGATGGACAGCTTCACTCCAATCTCTTTTAGCTCCTGCAACATCGATAGCATTACATCTGAGTTAGAGAGGAGCAGGCCTTCCGTAAGCTCCAGTTCGAGGTATTGTGGGGGGAGACCGGTTTCGTCCAGCACGTTCGTGATGACCTGGAGGAAGCGGTCCTGGCGGAACTGGACCGCTGACACATTTACCGCAACGGGTAGTGCGGGTAGGCCCTCGTCTTGCCATTGCCGAGCCTGGGCGCAGGCAGTCCTGAGCACCCATTCGCCGATAGGGATGATCAGTCCGCTGTTCTCCGCGATCGGTATGAACTTGTTGGGTGGGACCAGACCCAGTTCCGGGTGGCGCCAGCGGAGCAGAGCCTCCGCCCCGATGATCTTTCCCGTCGCAAGGTCCACCTGCGGCTGATATTCCAAGAAAAATTCTTCCCTCTCTAACGCCCCTCGCAAACTGTTCTCGAGGGTCAGCCGCTCCACAGCCCGGCCGTTCATGTCCTGCGAGAAAAACTGAAAACTGTTCCCACTCTCCTTAGCGCAATACATGGCTGCATCCGCGTTCTTGAGCAGGGTTTCGCTGTCCGTGCCATGGTCGGGAAACACGCTGATGCCGACGCTGCAAGTGACACTGAGCGAATGCCCTTGAACCACGAACGCACTGGTCATCTCCTTCATGAGCCGATCGGCGGTGACGGCGGCATCGGCTGGGTCTTTTACGCCAGTCAGCACCGCCACGAACTCGTCGCCGCCTATCCGGGCCACGGTGTCTTGTTCGCGCGCAAACTTCTTCAGGCGCTCTGCGACCACTTTCAGAAAAAGGTCGCCAACCGAGTGCCCGAGTGAATCATTGATGGTCTTGAAGCCATCGAGATCAAGAAACACCAAGGCGACCTTTTCTCTGCGCCGGCGAGCACTGGCCAGCGCCTTTGCCAATCGGTCCTGAAGAAGAGACCGATTAGGCAAACCCGTGAGGGCATCGAAGTAGGCCATGTGGTGGACCTGCTCCTCCAACAGCTTGTGTTCCGTGATGTCCTCAGCCGCCCCAACGTAATACAGTAGGCTGCCATCGACACCGTGCACTGCACGCACGCTCGCCCGGAGCCAGATCTGGCTGCCATCCTTGCGATAGACTTGAAATTCACAATTCTCACACTTGCCTTGCTCGCGCAACTGGCGACCGATTTCACGGCGGTGGCTGGGATCCACATAAACCTGCTTGGCATTGCTGACGCGGGCAAGCATCTCCTCTGGGGAGTCGTAGCCGAATATGCGCGCAAAGGCGGGATTCACGCTCAGGTAGCGTCCATCCGCCGCGCTGTTGCAGATTCCGATGCTGTTCTCTTGAAAAATGGTGCGGTATTGTTCCTCCGCTTCCCGCGACAATAGCTCCGCTCGCTTGCGCTCAGTGACGTCCACCTTAATTCCAATAAAATTGCTGATCTCGCCGTCCCCGGAACGAACGGGCGTGATGGTCGTCTCCTCGACGCTGAGGCTGCCGTCTTTCCGGCGATTGGTGAGCTCTCCCTGCCACACGTTGCCCGAAAGGATCGTCTTCCACAGATTCTCGTACAAGGTAACGTCATGTTTGCCGGACTTCAGGGTCCGCGATGTCTTACCTAGAACCTCCTCGGATGTATAGCCTGTCGCTCTAGTGAAAGCTGCGTTTACCCACTGGATGGAGCCGTCACAATCGGTGATGATAATGGAATTAGCGGCCGATTCCAGGGCTGAGGCTTGCAGCCGAACGGCCTCGGCGGAACGCTGCAGCGCGGCGAGCGTGAGATTGAGTTTTGTGCCGAGGCGCACGAACGATGACGCCAGCAGGCCGACTTCATCGCGGGAACGAATGCGTTTGAGACCATCGAGCGCAGACAGCGAAGGCTTGTACGCCCCTTTCGTCTCGGCATCTTCCAAATCTGTGCTGATTTGAGAGGCGACCCGTTCTAGCTGCTGAAGCGGCCTGGAAACGCGACGAATGGCCATACCGCCGATGAGGATGGCCCCCAGCATCGCAGCACTCAATATATAAGAGATACGTGCACGCGATTCAGCAATAGGCGCATAGGCTTCTTTTTGCGGCACCTGAACCGCAACGATCCAGTCAGTATTTGGAATGCGCCTGACCGCGAGCAGCATGGGCACGCCCGCGGAATTGACGGTGTCTCCTGCTCCTTCGAAACCCTGAAGCGCGGATTCCAACACCCTGTTCTTTCCTGCTTCTACGTAGGTCATCTCCCGCTCGTCATCCGGGTGCAGCACGAGTTGGCGCGACGTGTCGAAGACATAGAGGTAACCGGTTTTTCCGAACTTCTGTTTGCGGTAGCCAGCTAACGCTTCTTGAGAAAGCAGATCCACCGAGCAGGCCACAATAGCAATAATTCGCCCACTCGCATCGCGCACCGGTGCGGTAAACGTAAGCACGGGCTTTCCCGTTCGCTTTGATTTGTAAGGCTGGCCAACGATGCCTTTCTGTTCTTGCAGAGTGCGTTGGTAGTATTCCCGGAAGGCAAATGATTGGCCGCGCAGTTCTGGATGAGAAGGATAATCAACCAGGAACCTTCCCTCTCCGTCGAGGACGAATATCCCGTTCTGGAATGCTGGAAAGACCTCGGACATCTGTTTCAGATGGGATTCCACCTCACCGAGCCTGCCCCTCAATAGAGCATCTGTTGGCAGGGTAGCGGATATGGCATTGGATGCCTTGAGGCTATCATCTATGAAAGACGCGATGCCATGGGATGCGATCTTCGCCTGGCCGTCCAAGCCCTCCAAAATGCTCTGCTTGAGCGACTCTCCCTCGTAATGCAGCAAGAAAAGGCTGGCGGTTAGCAGCGCTGTGAAGAAGGTTGCAGCGATGAGTGTAGTTGCCTTGGTACCAAGGCTCATGAGGTGTCCGTCTATTAACACACGTATTCGGGTCGATGCGTTCGGTTCGCACACGACCGGAGCAGGATCAGCATCCTTCTCCTGTGGCTTCAAGTTATTGTTCACAACTCCATCCCGGGTCCCCCGTTACCAGCCTGAGAAGCGCAGCTTGCCAGATCGCGGGAGGGCTGATCGGCTTTTACAGGCGGTCGGCTTGGACTGCAGGCGTTCCTCCGCCAGTTTCAGGACGCCATTGGCATCCGCCCTCCGCGAATAGGTCGCCATGGCCGCGACCTGGCCGTTGAGTTGTCTAGTCCGTGCCTGCCAATTTTCATGATTCATTGAGTGCTCCCATGCCCCCGATCAAGCATGCGGCCCAAACTTTTCTGCGCTGACCAGTCGCCGCCAAAATGACGCCTAAGCCACCACCCACACCCACAACCTGGCCGGAAGGGGAACACGTACCAGCAAGGAGTGGTTTGGCCGATCTTTGCAATATTCAACGTTATTTGCACACATGGCTAGGTGACGTTGGTAACCTTGGGCGGTGGGAGTGGCCCTGTCTTCCTCAGTACAGGCCGGAAGCGGGTCAAGGAAGCCGGAGGAGCAGAAGGGAACCAACAGACTCGACATCTCGCTCGAACTCACGCGGTTTCTCCGAAAAGCGCCGCATAGCTCCGAGCCACATACGTCTACTTTCCATTCTGCGTCTGATTGGGGCGAGAACAGCAGATTCCTCGCTTCGCGCCGGATAACAATCTACGAGGAATTAAGTAACTCGCCTTCAGTGCATCGGATACATCAGGTTGGCACTCTTGCCTGCCAGCGGCCACACAACTTCTTTTGCCGGTTTGCCGGACTGGTCCTTCTGCCATTGCGCCAGAACCATGGAATGCCCCACCTGCATGCCGTGTTCGTTGGCGGCGGTCGAGAATTTGGTCCGCCCGTAGAAGGTGGTGACATGTGTGGCGTTCAGCGCCTGCGCCACCTTGGCCAAGTCAATCCCGCCCGCCTGTTCGATGGCACGCTGCAGGATCAGCCCGCACGCGTAGCCACCGGCGGACTCGTAACTGGGCGGCACATCGTATTTCGCGGTATACGTCTTGGCGAAATCCGCGCCGCTGGGCCCGTACTGCACCTTAAACGCCGACTGCGGTTCCCACTGTGACGGTACCATCACGCCCAGGGCCGCATCGCCCAGTTCGACCCACTGCGGGCTGCCTGGCGCCACCAGCAACGTCAGCATCTTTAGAGGAACTTTGTGGCCGTAGAGCTGCCGCGCCAGCGTCGAACCGTCGGCATAGTGGCCGCCGCCCAGAAGCACGCTCGCCTTGGACGCAATCACCTTGTCGATGATGGCGCTGAAGTCGGTGGTGTTGGGAGCATAGGCTTCGCTGAACACTACGTTGAATCCGAGCTGCTGCGCATAGGCCTTGGCTGGGGTCACCACTGCGACCGAGAACGAGGAGTCTTCGTAGACGAATGCAACAGTGGCTTTGGGGGCTTTGGTCTTCAAGGCGTCGAGGGCAACCTTCAGATATTCGGGAGCGGGCGCGAACATCTGGAACAGGTAGTGGTTGCCCAGAGTGTAGGTCTTTGGTTCGGCCGCGCCGGTGGTCAGCATGATCTTGCCGTACTGCTCCGTCACTACGGCCGCGGTGGCGGTAAGCGGGGACGAGTAGGGACTGAAGAGGAAGTCCGCCTTGTCCTCCAGGATCATGCGGCTGTAGAGCTGCTGCACGCGCTTGGAGTTGGATTCGTCGTCGTAGCTGGCGAACTGTACTTTGTAGCTCTTGCCGCCCGCCTTGATGCCGCCGGCAGCGTTGACCTGGTCGCGCCACAGTTCAAACCCGCGGTATTGCTCCAGGGAATCGGCGTTCAGGGCGCCGGTCTTGGAGACGGTGAATCCGATGCTGATTGGTTGTTGAGCGAATCCCGGAACCAAAAGAACCAGAACAACTGCGAGCAGAGTCAGTTGCCTCACAATCCACCTCGTCGGTAAGGCGTTTTTCAAAGCGCATCGCTAACCGGTATCTCCGAGGCGCGCAGGCCAAGGAGACGGTTCGTGCTACGGTTTCGCAAAACTCACCAGTGCTAGATCTGCCAGGCCCAAAATACGAATCGTCAGCGACAATACAATTACTAGAGGGGCCGACGTTCAAAGCTCTCGCCTCAGGGGGTGTGCACACCGTGGTGGGACCTGCTCTTCGGTGAGGCGGGACGTTCTAATCCCATACACGAACGACCGCGTCCTGTCAGTGAGAAATGTCACATCTTGATGTGCCAGTTGATTTTGTTTCAGGACAGCTTGAGACTGCGCGAAACCAGCTTGGTTCTGCTGAGTGTTGCCATCGCATCGTTCATCGCGGTATCGCCCTTACTCCTGCATATTTCAAGGGCTGACCGAGCCTGTGATTCAGTAAAGTGCCACTCCATCCCTAGAACTGCTCGCAGACCGCATGGTCCTTGCAGGTGACTGGCTTCCCGAAGTGCTCCGAGTTGCAGTGCCCGCAATTGAGTTCGCCACGCAGGGCAACGTTCTTGAGATCCCGGAGCAGGTGACCGTTTGGCCGATCCTGCCCGTTAGGGAAGATCAGGAGTAACTTTGGGTGCATCGCCCTCCACGCTTTCAGGTCACCCACCAGGCTCGAAGGAATCGGGATGGTGCGCTCCTCCGAATCCTTTGGCTTGAAGCCCATCGCCGGTTTCGCCTTCACCGTGAAAGTGCCCGCCGTTAGGTCAACATCCTTCCAAGTGGCGAACATCACTTCCCGCTCCCGGCAACCAGTACCCAGGAAGAACTGGAACACCAGACGCTCAGCAGGAGTGCAGGCTCCGAACAGTTGGCCCAACTCCTCGGTGGAGTAGGTTTCGATCTCCGTCTCTGTGTAGTCCGGTGCATCCTTCCGCGTCACGACCGGATGGTCCTGCGCGTGGAGGAAGGTCACGATGGCTCCGAACAGGTTGTTCTGCGTCCGGTCGCCCAGTCCGGCTTCCTTCATCGCGCGGATGAAGTTGACCATCAGGTTCCTGCGCTCCAAGTCTTGCACGAAGTCGCAGCCGGGATTGGCGGACACCACCATTCCCAGCGCACGCTTGTAGGCCAGGTGCGTCTTCTGCGCTCGGTTGAGTTTCACTTCTTCGAGGTACTCGCGGACTGCCGCTTCCAGCGAAACTTTGCCCTTTGAACCTTTGTCCTCCACCACGGTTAGGCCGTGCGCCCGAGCCTCCAGCGTCTGGAGTTTCTTGCGGAGTGCGTCCTGGGCTTCGCTGGTAGATTCGGAGAGGGGCTTGCGCTGGCGTTTGCCAGCCTCGTACCACTCCAGGACGAAGGTGCCTGGAGCGTGGACAGTCTGCCCGTTGTGTTCGACTTTTCCGGTGACGAAGCCGGTAGGCTTGATGATTGGTTTGCGGACGAACCACTGTCCGCCGATCTTTACTCGTTTGCTGAGCCACGCGACGCGGTTTGCCATTCTCGGTTCCCCTGTTCTCCTACAACACCTAATACTGGGAAAGCGAGTCGATTATGTCTCGGTAGGACAAACCGTAGCGAAATATTTCGTAAAGCCTGTAGATTGTGAAGCTGGCGGAGAGGGAGGGACTCTCCGCACACTCGATAAACACAGAGCAATTCGCTTGATCTTCAATGAGTTCCAGACAAACGGTGCGGTTTTGCCATCAAATCTGGCAAACTCAACAGGCGTATTTTAGCGCGAATTGGTAGCCAATTGGTAGCCGGTTCTGGTGAGCGCAGAGTGCGGGTTGGGGAAGTGACGGGGCACGGTTCGAGCAGTTTGCTGGCTCGGTGACAGTCCGGGCGAGGAAGCTGTGCAGTCGTAGCAAACAAGCTCTGGCTTTGCCTTTTGGACCGTTCCTGATAATAGCTACCAAGTCGCCAAAAGCGTTGCCAAGACGCTGACGAAAGTTGCCAATCTCGCTGGTCCCTATTTCCTTCGGCTGTTCGGCGGGGAACTAACCTGCGGACGATTCACGCTAGCCGCTGCAAAGCTCCGAGTGAAACTGGTTGGCATCGGTGCAACACGCCTGATTTCCATCATGGTGCGCAGGTTGATGTAGCTGACCGCAGAAGAATTGGCCCAGCGATGGCGCGTTGGAGTTGTGGGCTTCACCTGTTCTATCGGGAAAATAAAATCGATTTCGGAACGGGAACGGTTGTTCAGTCGTCAGTAGCCTTTTTCTTGCGGGCTAGAGGCCTGTAGACGAAGATTCAGGCTCTTTTGGTGATTGCCCCGGCCAAGCACCGTCTCTACCGTGGCCACCAGGCGATCAGAGCTCTTGTCGAGTTCCAGAGTGGACTTCTCGAAAAAGGCGGCCGCGCCTTCGCTGAGGAGTTTTTCTTCGTTCCTCTGCGACAGGCTGGTCAGCACGATCACCGGAATGTCCTTGGTGGCTGGATTTGCTTTCAGGGCTCTTAGGACTTCCGGACCGCTGATCTTGGGCAGCATCATGTCGAGCACGATGATGTCGGGGGGGGTGTCATTAGCGACCTGCAACGCTTCCTCTCCATTGGCGGCGATGCTGACGTCGAAACCGGCTTTGGTCAAAGCGAGCTCATTGGCCATCCGGAGGAACTTGCTGTCGTCGACCAAGAGCACTTTGCATTGGAATTTCCGAGCGACGAATTCTGGAAGCGTCTCTTCCAGTTTTTGTGAAAGCCAGCCCTGTAGCTCAGATTTGTGCTCTTGGGAAAGAGACACAAAGCGAACACCGATACGGCCCGATTTCAACCAGCAGATTTTCGATTCTGCCAAGAATGGTACTTTGTGATCCGGCAAAGTGAACTGAACCTGCACGTCCTCTCCGGCGATGAGCGGAACGATCGCACTCACGGCCATGCCCCCTTCGCTGATGTTTACGCTGTAGCAGCGAACCTCCGGCAGGTTTCGTCTCAGGATGGTGGCGGGGATAGAGATGGCACACCGGAAGTAGCGCCGACGCTCTCTCAGAATCAGTCCGTAAGCAGGCTTGAGTGTGTCGCGGATTGAGGCCGTGGAAAGAGGCCTCTCGAAGACAAACTCAGACCTCTTCCGAAAGGCTGTGCCTTCCGCATCACTGCCGCTGATGGCAAACGTCACCGCCGTTCGGTTTGATGGGGAGAGATGCACCTCGTCCAAAATCAGTCCGCACCGTTCTCCAAGCTGGAGATCAACGATGACGGCATCGAACTTTCGGCAGTTCAATAGGCGCAGTGACGCTGGCACTTCCCGACAGACATCGGGCGAAATAGACAATTCTTGTAGGGCGTGGCTGAACTGCTGAATTGTGACTGGATCAGCGGATGCCAAAAGCGCAAGGGCGATGGCCATAATGAAATACACTCCTTAGAACGTCCTCGGTCACGATTGTGCCCCGCTTGCTTGTGCTAAGACTTTCGGTTCCGGATGTTCGCCTCGCAGTTTGTCGGCAACTTTGTCAACCGCCAAAGGCTTGCTGAAGTAGTAGCCTTGAATTTCGTCACACTGATGTGCCCGCAGGAATGACATTTGCGCTTCGTCTTCGACGCCTTCGGCGATCACCTTAAGGCTCAGGCTCTTTGCCATGCTGATGATTGCGGTTGTGATCGCCGCGTCATCAGGATTCACGGCAACATCCCGAATAAACGAACGGTCGATTTTGAGCTTGCTGACCGGAAAGTGTTTCAAGTAGCTGAGGCTGGAATAGCCGGTCCCAAAGTCGTCAATCGCCAACTTCAACCCCATGGCCCTTAAGTCTTGAAGAACTGAGAACCTCGTGTCTGCATTGGATAGCAAGAGGCTCTCCGTAAGCTCCAGTTCGAGGTACTGGGGGGCAAGGCCGGTTTCCGAGAGCACACGGCCGATGCGTTCGCAGAAGTCCGCTTGGCGAAACTGTACCGCTGACACATTTACGGCCACCGGGACTGCGAGGAGTCCTTCGTCTTGCCATTTCCGAGCCTGAACGCACGCAGTCCTAAGCACCCATTCACCGATGGGCACGATCAGGCCGCTGTTCTCCGCAATTCGTATGAACTTATCGGGTGGCACCAGGCCCAAGTCCGGGTGCTGCCAGCGCAGGAGCGCCTCCAACCCGATGATCCGTCCAGTGGCAATTTCCATCTGCGGTTGATACACCAGAAAGAGTTCTTTTCTGTCGAGTGCCAGTCGCATGCCGCTCTCCAAAGCCAATCGCTCCACAGCCTGAGCATTCATGTCCTTTGTAAAGAATCGAAAGTTTTTACGTCCGCTCTCTTTGGCGCTATACATGGCCGCATCGGCATTCTTGATCAGGGCTTCGCCGTCCGCACCGTGTTCCGGGAAAATGCTGATGCCGAGGCTGCAACTAATGCCAAGGGAGTGACCTTGAACGACGAATTCAGCGGTCATTGTGTCCATGAACCGCCCAGCGGCAACGGCTGCGTCGGGAATGTCCTTTACACTGTTGAGCACGATGATGAATTCGTCTCCGCCTACCCGGGCCACGGTGTCTTGTTCACGCGCCCATCGCTTAAGCCGTTCTGCGACCTCCTGCAGAACAAGGTCGCCGGCCGAGTGCCCGAGCGAATCGTTAATGGTTTTGAACTCGTCGAGATCGAGGAACAGAAGCGCAACTTTGTCCTTCCGCCGACGAGCACCGGCGAGTGCCTTGGCTAACCGATCCTGAAGGAGGGTCCGATTGGGCAATCCCGTAAGAGCATCGTAATAGGCGAGGAATTGGACCCGTTTCTCGGCGGCTTTGCGGTCTGTGATGTCGATGAGCGCGACCTCAATAACCCCGCAGGCGCCTGAATCGTCGTCGTCGAGACTTATATTTCCGATCGCCCAGGCGGAATCACCGTTTTTGCGCCGAAACTTCATCTCGTGGTTTGTAAGCCTTTTCTCGAATTTGAGTCTTGTCAGTAAAGCTTCGCGATCAGAAGTCGTGCGATAGAAACTCGCAACCGGGAGGGCCAGGACTTCCTCGGGCGAGTCATAGCCAAGCAGGCGAGCGCCGGCGTGATTGCACTCCAGAAAGCGCCCTTCCAACGTGGTGCGAAAGACCCCCGCCATGTTGCGTTCGAATAGAAGACGATAGCGTTTCTCCGAGGTCCTCAGGGCCTGCTCCGCTTGCTTTCGCTCGGTAATGTCCTGCTTGATGGCTATGAAATGTGTATTGGCGGCATTGCCGTCTTGTATCACTGGCGTGATCGTCATCTCTTCGGTGTAGGTTGTTCCATCTTTGCGCCTGTTGACAATCTCGCCTTTCCAGAGCCTGCCCGACGAGATGGTTGACCACAACTCGGCATAGTAGCTTTCGGGCTGCTCTCCGGATTTCAACAGGCGAGGATTCTTGCCTGATACCTCTTCCTCCCTATAACCAGTCATGGCCGTGAAGGCATGGTTCACCCACATGATCGTGCCGTGGAAATCTGTGATCACGATAGCATTGGCAGCGGCTTTTAAAGCCGCAGCCTGCAAATCTAGATGCTGGACTGCTTCGCTAAGCTGTCTGGTACGTTGCGTCACCTTTTCTTCAAGAGAAGCATTGAGCTTATTAACTTCTTTCTCTGCGTCAATTCGTGCGGCAACCTCGTGGGCCGTTATGCGGGTCGTGAATACTGCAATAGAAACAGCAACGATTGCTGCCAGCACAAGCAGTAAGTAGGCAAAGCGACGGGCCTTGGCGTACTCAACCTCAGCTTGCTTGTTAGCGATGATCATTTGGTCTCTCTGATAGTCAACGAACTCCTCCCAAGCAGCGTGATATTTGACCAGTGCCGGAAGTGTTTCGTTGACCATGACCGCTACCGCTGCGTCGCGTCCTCGTTCATCGAGAAGCAAATGCAAGGCTCGTAGGTAGCTATCGATATATGGTTTTCTCGTTGCCTCCACTGCCGATAGCCGCTGCTTCTCCTCCTCTGACTCACAACGGCTTGTGATCTCCGCCACTAATGCCGAAATCTCCTTGGTATTCTCGGCCCTTGTAGCCAACAACACCTTGGTCCGTGCTCTATCTTGCACGAGAAATATTTCCATCGTGATACGACTGTTGCGATTGGACAACCTCATCGCTATCCGTGATAGCTGTAGTGTGTCTGATCTCCTGCCAGTGATGTCGCTAAGGCTTTCATCGATCTCTTTCATTCGGCGGAGTCCTGACTGCCCGATCCCCACCAACATGGCAATCAACACAGCAAATGCCATGCCCAATCTCAGTGCTATGTGTGTACTTTTCAGCGCAAACTCCTAGTAAGTGTTCTGCCAGGCCCCGAGGTTAAAGTTAGAAAGAAAACTTGTTAAATCCCTTCAAGATCTGCCGCGAGACCCGCCGCGACGGCCGCTGCAGCGAAGTGTTCGATTCGTGCCCGTGGGTTACCGCTGAACGGCCGACCGTCGAGTCGAACTTGCTCACCCGCAGGATTCGAGACCGCCTAGGCATAAAACTACTCAGACACTAACGAGTATTATGAACATCGGTCATACATACCAGTGTGATCAAAATGACACTCGGCGTTACTGAAGTTTGGGCCGCATTGTCTTCCGCTCTTCAAGCGTGCTGGGCGCTCCTGCAAAAGACTTGCCAAGAGACGTAGCTGTCCCTCAAGACTCCGGAAACTGACGCCAGCGGCAGAACATAGCTCTTGTTTTACGAAATCAAAATAGAACTGTCGTTGTTTTGCAACTTTCGTAACTTTCACTTTCCCCTCATTGCTCTCACACTAAGAGCTCTAATGTTTGCATTGCGTCGAATTGGCCTTGAATAACGAACAACATAAGCAACGCAGCACGAGGCCGATGCGGCAGGTCGAAGCACGCGAGTGGTGGCTGTGGGGATTTGCCGTCACTGTCACGTTAGTGTTGACGGCTGCCATCGTGTCTCTGACCTTCTCCGGCCCCCACCTCTTGGAGTACTCCGAGTGGCTTGATCTCAAGGAGTGGGTGCGTGGGTTGGCATGCCTTGTGTTCCTATTCGACATTTACACGGTTTACCAGCAACTCCAACTCCAGCGAATCCGTCGCGAACTGACCCAGCGCAATCAGCTTTTTGAAGTCATTACCGAGAATGCAGCCGACATGATCGCGGTCATCGATTGCGCTGGGAATCGGCTCTATAACAGCCCCGCATACCAGAAAGTTCTCGGGTATTCGTCGGACGAATTGAAGTTGACTTCGCCAATGGAGCAAATCCATCCCGAGGATCAGCAGCTGGTACTGGAAGCGGCAGAGAAAGCACGACTAACAGGACGAGGAGAGCGGCTTGAATACCGCATACGCCACAAGGATGGGACGTGGCGCATTCTGGAATCAGTCGCCACCGCGATTCCAGATGCAAAGGGTCAGATCGAGAAACTTGTCATCGTCAATCGTGATATCACGGAGCGTAAGCGGGCGGAAGAGACAATCGCGCACAATGCTTTGCATGACCCTCTGACCAACCTGCCGAACCGCACCCTGTTTCTAGATCGTGTGCAACATGTAATTGCGCTTTCCCAGAGGCACACGAGCTATAAGTTCGCTGTGTTGTTCATTGATCTCGATGAATTCAAGGTCTTCAATGACAGCATGGGCCACACGGCAGGAGACGCCCTTCTGATCCAGATTGCTCGTCGATTGACTGCTTCAATTCGAAGCGTCGATACCATTGCGCGCTCGGTCCTGATGCAAGGTACAAGCCCTGTTGCGGGCGAAGCGAGTTTAGCAAGACTCGGCGGCGATGAATTCACCATTCTGTTGGAAGGCATTCGAGATTGTGGCGATGGCATTCGCGTGGCGGAGCGCATTCAGGAGCGATTGGCCATTCCTTTTGATGTGGAAGGACAAAAAGTGGTGATGACCGCCAGTATCGGGATCGCTTTTTGTGCAACTTCATACACGAATTCAGAAGACGTGGTACGCGATGCCGAAATAGCGATGTACCGAGCAAAGCGGGAAGGAAAAGCACGCTGTCAGGTCTTTGATAACGTGATGCACACCTCTGCCGTCAAGAGATTGCGGCTCGAAACCGACCTGCGCCGGGCACTGGAATTGGGCGAATTCCGAGTTCACTATCAGCCCATTGTGTCCCTACAGAGCGGAAAGATTGTGGGATTCGAGGCGCTCAGCAGATGGCAACGCCCTGAAGGCCTCCTGTCACCTGCCCACTTCATCCAGATCGCTGAAGAGATTGGAATCATCGTGCCAATGAACCGCCTGCTGCTGCGCGAAGCCTGCTTGCAGCTTCGTGTATGGCACTCCCAATTTCCTTGCGATCCCCCGTTGACGATGAGCGTTAACATCACCCCAAAAGAGTTTGCCCAGTCGGACTTGGCGGCTCAGATCGGAGCGATTCTGGTCGAAGTCGGAATCCACCCGAGCAGTATCAACGTAGAGATCACGGAAACCATCGCTATGGCAGACCCAGAGAGATCGAGTCCAGTTCTCTCAGAACTGAAGACTTTGGGAGTTCACATATGTATTGACGATTTCGGAACTGGGTATTCTTCGCTGAGCCGGTTGCAAGGATACCCGGTGGACACCTTGAAGATTGATCGTACCTTCATTTCCAAGATGGACACAGACGGTGAAACTAGTGAGATCGTGCGCATCATCATTATGCTAGCTCACAACCTCGGCCTGAAGGTCGTAGCCGAAGGCGCTGAAACGGCGGAGCAAGTCAGAATTCTCAAACAACTAAACTGCGAACTCGTGCAAGGGTACTTCTTCGCTCGCCCCGGAGACCATGCCGCTGCTCAGGCGCTTCTGATGAACACCTATACAGTAGAAGCCCAGCCGTCACCTACAGCCGTCGCAGATATCGCGCCCCGAATTTCTCGACCCAGACCCTCCTGATCACTCGGTTGCTCCCCATTCTCCTCCTGCGACACGACACGACCGACGACGGCTACTGGGAGTACATTATGACTTCCGTAATGTAGCCGCCACGTTTCCCGCGTGCCAAGCTGGGTTTAGTATTGAGCCCAAAGGGGCACTACCCTGAAACTGTTAGCCATAGACGACACACCTCAGAATCTTGAACTCATTACCGAGGCAATAGCTCACGACGGTGTTGAGATCTTGACGGCCAGCGATGCGGAAGCGGGACTGGAACTCTTCCTACGTGCTCGTCCCGATGTCGTGTTGCTTGATCTTGCGCTGCCAAAGATGAACGGGATGGAAATGTTAGACCAAATGGTGGCCGCCGATCCAGGATCGAATGTCATCCTCATGGCCGCTCACTACTCCACTGACTCTGCCGTGGAGGCGATTCAAAAAGGAGCATGCGATTTCTTAACGAAGCCTTTGGACATAACCAAACTCCGCAATCGGATTGCGGTGCTGATAGCAGATGCTGAGAAACGGAAGCGAGCCCTCCATTTGGACCATGCCTTAATCGAGACCTTTCAGTTGGAGGGGATGATCGGGCGCAGTCCCGTGATGCTGGACACATTCGCGAAAATTCGTCGTGTGGCCTCACATTTCCAGACAATTCTTGTCACAGGGGCAACAGGAACCGGCAAGGAACTGGTAGCACGGGCCCTTCATCGTTTGAGTCCGTACGGGTCCGGCCCTTTTGTGGTTTGCAATTGTTCAGCATTGGTGGAGACACTGTTAGAAAGTGAACTTTTCGGTTACGTGCGGGGAGCTTTCACTGGTGCCACTCAGGACAAGATGGGTCTTTTCGAATACGCTAGCGGGGGTACTGTGTTTCTGGACGAAATTGGCGAACTGTCTCCGCCGGCACAGGCCAAACTGCTCCGTGTTCTACAGCAAAAAGAGGTGCAGCGCGTCGGTTCGCCCGTGACTCGTGCCGTCAACGTGCGCGTGATCGGCGCGACTAATCGCCAATTGCGCGCGATGGTTGCAGATGGACAGTTCCGAGAGGATCTTTACTATCGACTGTCTATGGTCGAGATTGCGCTACCTCGGCTTCTGGAGCGGAAAGAGGATTTACCGCTGTTGCAGAAACACTTCGTTAACAAATTTGCAACTCAATACAGGAAAAAGATCGACGGTATTACGCGACGTGCCCAGAGGCGTATGGCAACCTATGCTTGGCCTGGCAACGTGCGGGAGTTAGAGAATGTGATTGGGAACGCCGCGATGATGACCGAAGGAAACACTATCGACCTGGGCGATCTTCCAGAACCCTTGCGAGGTCTGTCATGCAACCATACTGTACCGGACGGCGCCATTTTATCGATGGAAGAAGTGCAAACCCGGCATGTGTTGAACGTCTTGGAACGGGTTGGTGGTAACAAGAGCCGAGCGGCTGAAATTCTAGGGATAGGCAGAGCCACGGTTTATGAAATACTCGCAAAGATCAAGGAAAAGCATGCGACCGGGGATCTCGGGATAGCCAACGCGGTGCGGAATGGCAAGTAGTGGGAGGCATCTGGGATAGGCCGTCGCTCCGAAAAACATGGAGATGTGGTTCCTAGCTGCGCATTGGGCGCGCAGTATTGTGCATCTTTGGCTCAGCGTGAAATGGAGAAGAGGAGTTCCCCGCTGCGGTGCACAGCGCGAGAGGGTAGACTCCCGCGCTGCCGAGCATCGGCTCGGTTCCTCAGGCTTCAGTTTAATGTACTACACATACAACGTCGGGGTTGGTTCCGGTGCGGTACAAGTATCCGGAAGTTAAACCGCCAGCCACGGCGGCTGCGTTGTTCGCATAGGCAGGCAGACCGATGGATTGTCCTCTTTTCATCATACTGAAGCCCAATGAGTCGACGTTAATGATATTGCCATCACCAGCTCCACCGCCGCTCAGAAAAGCGCTTCCTTGGAAAGCATACAACCCGTTACCTGCATCATCCACAACCTGCGCAGCACCGGTTTCGGTATCTGAGATGTAAACATGAGCCCCACCTGGAGTGCGCCAAAGGATTACGTTGCCGAACTCGGATCCAGCATGTCCAGTCTGAATCGAATTTCCGCTGGAGTCGAGAATGTCGATGCCGCCTGTATAGTTAAGCCCGCCCGACGTGAAACTGTCATTCCCGACAATCGGCCCGGTCATCGTGCCGCCAGTCAAAGGCAAGGACTGGACCTCGGTTGTATCCGACTTAGACTTAGACCCATTCGCCTGTGCTAGTCCCAACGTACTGCAAAGCAGCACCATCGCTACCAGTAATGGTCTAAACATTTTCGTCATTACCAATACACACGTCAATCTCGATTTCATTTTGGATCTCCTTTTGATTTTGTTACTCGTACGTAAATACCAACTTTCCGTCCGCTCCACCTCCGGGGCCTACACGATTGCCCTCAGCGGTTGGTTAGATCACATCACCGAAGATCATGTTACGAAGTGTCGCTGCCACAACGAAGAGTGCAGGTAACTCAAAGTACAGTACGAACGCGATGGTCAGCATAATGTCTCCTAGATACTGCACAAGTTACTGAAGCACTTTGGCGACCGAACGAAAAGGAGCCGAGGATCTACTGTCAAGTTATTGATATTGCTCCAGTTAAGGACGTCTTTTCGAGGTTGGCGAACAAGCGGTGTTGCGTTCTGCTATTCCGGGTTCTGGACAGTTTTCCGAAACGTGGACACTCGCGCATCGAGGCGTGTCGTACTTGAAGCCGACACTGAACCGACGAATAAATAGCGGTAATTCTATCCTGCTGTAGCGTGCGATCCACGAAAATGATGTTGAACCAAAGCCCGCGCCGGTATTTGGGCAGGCGTGCCGATAGTCCGGCAGATCATACTAGACCTTGGAGCTTTCGTAAGTAGGTGGAAAAACGGCGAAAAACTGGCTCCGGTTGCGATGCACCACGGGCGATACTGAGAAATGGTGCGGATCGGCTTGTTCGGTTTTCGTAACAGGAATGCGATGCCACAACCAGCATCCTCGGAAAACCATAGCGAGGGGTGACCTGATTACTGACCAATTGCTGGAAATTAGTATGAAATCCAGACATCAGCGGCCGACTATTGGTTCAAAGCGAGGCAACCCAGAATGCCGCGCCAGTCCGCCCGCATCGGAGAACGTGGTTGGAAACAGAATGGGCCGCGAGGCGCTGACGATACCACCTAACTAATGGCCATGACCTCGGTCACTTGAGGTCGCCTGCGTCAGAACGTAAGCTGCAACGAGAGAAGGAGGGCACAATGGATATACCGGCTAGCCCTCCTGTTGCTAATGCTGCTGCTTCCACAAAGCCAACTATCCCCATGCCGGCATTGCTCTTGGCGATGCTTCACGTCTCGAACCGGGTGAGTGACCTAATTTTTTCGCCAGGGACCATACCGCACGTCGAGGTGAGCGGCCAGTTGGTTCCGGTGAAAATCCCCGGGTTACAGATGCTAACCCCGGGAGACACTCGTCGCATCTCTGACGAACTCATTGGGAGCAACAAACAGGCTCTAGCGACACTGCAGGAACAGGGATCCTGCGACATATCATACAGCCTTCCAGGCCAGTGTCGGTTTCGCGTGAACATCTTCGTGCAGCGGGGGAGCCACGCCATCGTGATGCGAGTCATCCCCAAGAGCATTCCCAGCTTCGCGGATCTCAACTTGCCCCCGCAACTGGCCGAGATTGCCAGTCTGAGGAACGGCGTTGTGCTGGTTACGGGCCCCACCGGCTCAGGCAAGTCCTCTACCATGGCGGCGATTCTCGACAGAATCAACGAGACTCAGGCGTACCACATTATCACCATCGAAGATCCCATTGAGTTCTTGCATCGTCACAAACGGTCGATTATTCACCAGAGAGAACTGCACAGTGACACTCCTAGCTTTGCCCTTGCCCTGCGGGCAGCCCTGCGTCAGGCTCCGAAAGTGATCCTGGTAGGAGAAATGCGGGACAAAGAGACGATTGAGATCGCCTTAGAAGCCGCCGAAACCGGCCACCTCGTCCTTTCCACGCTGCATACAATAGATGCGGCAAAAACGGTCGAGCGGATTGTTGGAGTCTTTCCCTTGGCGGAGCAGTCCATCATTCGTAACCGCCTCGCAAAAAGCTTCCGTTACATTCTTTCGCAGCGTCTCATACCTCGGAAGGACGGTGGCGGTCGTATCGCCGGGATAGAAATCCTCAAGTCGACGCTCCGGACACGGGAGTACATCGAGAGGGGCGAGGAGGAAGGTAAGACGCTTCTGGATGCCATGAGGGATGGGGATACGGAGGGCATGCAGCACTTCGATGGAGAGATTGAGAAGCTGGTGCGAACGGGAATCATCGATCTCGAAACAGGACTGGCCTATGCAACCAACCCCGGAAATTTAAGGTTGCAATTGGCTGACCTGAACGAGGGCGCTCCATCCGGAACGGCAAGAGCAACGCCCGCAGAGGAAGCCATGCGAGCCCGAACTGGTAATTGACACCAAGCTCTTGAGGCCGGGGCAGCCCGCGGTAAACCCTGTATAAATCTGGGTGGTGTTTGTTGAGTGGTAAGTGCCCTACCACAAGGAAAGAGCGGACGACTCTCTAAGGTCAACGAGTACTATCGCCTGTTAACAGCAGTTGACTGTCCGGTTTGCCGTCCCCGCAAGCGTCTGTTCGGTTTTCGTAACAGAAAATCCGCTGCCAATCCAGTAAGACAGGAGACATATATGATTTACTATTTGACGCTTTGGAGCAAAGGGATGTATTTGGAGCACCTGCGACAGCTGGTTGACGTTCTCAAGGAGAGCCCTGCGGATGAAGCAGCGGTTAACCCCTGAAGGACTACGCCGATTGCAGAGCCGATCCTTGATTACGGGCGAATGATAGAGCATGAGAGGTTGTCATGAAAAAGGGACACAATCTCTCGCAGTCCGAAGTGATTGGTGAGATTCCACGGGCCGGCGCCAATGAACTGGCAGCGGTCGAGTTTCTTGAGAAGCAACGTTGGGGCGATACTCCGGCCTGTATCCGCTGCGGCAGCGTGGACGTATACAAGATGGCAGATGCGAAGACTGGCAAGCGCAACGAGCGCTTCCTTTGGCGCTGCCGGGACTGTAAAGGGCAATATACGGTCCGCATCGGCACGGTTTATGAGGAATCCCGCATTGAGCTTCGCCACTGGTGCTATGCGTTCTGGCGGGCTTGCACGTCGAAAGGTGTCGCCGCTCTGGAAATCAAGCGGCGCTGTCAGATCAACCACAAGTCAGCATTGTTCTTAATGGCTAGGCTTCGCTTCGCAACGCCGTTTTTCTCCTCATACGTTTCGGTGTTCAACACACTTAAACTGCAAGGTGACTGGCGGGATGCCGTTAAAAAATATCTGCGGACAAAGAAACCAGCGAGTGGCTGCCGTAAAGTAACGGCTCGTTGGGAAGTTTGACGGTGAGCATAGAGATACGGCCTTCCCCTTTGGGGCAGTCCTGTCGCAACGCCAGCTTGCGCTTTCGATTGCCTGAGGACGCGGTTCCTGACTGGATGAACGACTCATGGCCATAATTGTCGTCCCCTCGCTAGTTTAATCCTGACTCCGACACCTGCACCGCGCACCCGCCTACTGTGCCCGACGTTCTACATTTCCTATTTTTGAGCCCCGAATAATAGACCTCTGATCCCGCCGGCGTGTCAGCTACGATCCCGCTCGAACCCCCGCTCGCCCACAGAGGCTTGACCGCGGTGCCCGTAGGGAGTGTTCCGCCAGAAGTTGTGGGCACAGAGAAGTTCATCAGACATCCCGTGGTGGTCGGACAGTTCACTGGGCTAGCTGTGTTACTGTTTGATTCCACGCTGAGTAAGATCCAGTCGTTGGTGCCGTCATACACTTCCGTCACCGGAGAGCAGGTGGTGCCGGCGGTCGAAAGGGCCAGTACGCTGGTACCGCTCAGGGCCATGGTATTGGTTGCAATCCCAACCTGATAGAGCGTCGCGTCACCCGATGTGTTGCCGCAGACATACAGATTGCCGCTTGGGCTGCTGCCGGACGAGGTGAAGTAGAGGTTGTCGAAGGTACCCGCGAAAAGCGGAACTCCCGTAGTCGAGCCCCCGCCAATCGTCGATTCCGTTCCACAATCCTGACTCGGAAATCCTATCGGAAGCTGGATCACAGCGCTGTTGCCGTTGCCGTCATTCCCAAGAAATGCGTAGACCATGCCGGCGGCGGGATCGATAATCGGACTATCCAGACGCAGAGTGCTCGCATTTCCCGAAGTGCCGCTTCCATGACACACGGTGCCCCCAGTTGCCGGACCCAGCACGCCAGACAACGTCACCGCTCCAATGGTCCCGCACGTGGAAGTCGCGCACACTGCTGCAAGCTGCCCGCCGCTGCCGGTGGCGGGACCTGGTTGGTATACGTAGGAATTCGTCACGAATACGTTCCCGCTCGTCGAATCGTAGACCGGGCTGCTCAACTGTGCGCCGGCCGTCAATACGGGCCAGGGAGCTGTTGTGGTTTCCGCAGGCGTTCCGGTAATAAACACGTTCGTGAACTGGTGGAGGTAGCCGGCGTCGTCACCGACGTAAAGCGTATCGGACCCGGAAAAGTCATAAAAGGGGGCGGAATACGTATCGGTCGGACTGCCATTTAAGGTGATGGTCGTCATGCACGGCGCAGTGCAGCCTCGGTAGCTGCCAATGGCCTCGCTGGTGGGAGTTGTCGGAGCTGTGGCGGATCCGCCGGAGGAAGCCCATGTCAGCAACACGAGTGTCGCAACGCCACCCTGGTCTTGCACGAAAGCCAGTTGCGAACCGTCGGCGGAAAATGTCACCGAAGTGCTGATTGTGCCGCCCGTGTTATACGCCCAGTACACCGAGGGGATCGTCCCGCAACCGGAATACACATTGTTATAGGCGATAATGCTAGCCTGCCCGGTCGCGCCGGCCAAGCTCGTATTGAAGACCACAAAGTCGGAGCAGCTACCTGAGGACCCCACAACGAACCCAGGGTACTGGCCAGCGCCCACAGTCGCGCCCGTGCCCATGTTCTCCCCCCAGTCCCGCTTCGTGTGCTTCTTGCTTGCGTGGGAGGTTTTTGAGCCGGACTGCAACTCGGACGTGAGGGCACCATCAAGCTCCGCCGCCGGCGTCGCCGCCGGCGAACGGCGAGAGAGTTGCTGCCAATAGCGGGGGCCCTGCTGCACGCGTCTGGACTGCTCCGCAGTCGCAGGTTTGGAGAAGAGAAGGTGGTGCTGGCTCCAGTCGGTGGGCAAATGGACCGCAACCTTGGAGTCCTGGGAAGTCTGACCCAGTAAAGGTGAAGACAAAGTCAGCACTGCGAGAATTGAGAGGCCCAACCACGGTAAGCCTCCGACGCAGAAAACGACTCGTTGCGCAAAGCGGAAATCACGGCCCATAGGATCAACCCCATGTTGGATTGACGCCCAAGTTACTAAAAGGACCGAGGACCTGAGCAAGTATCGATAGCTTGTTACGAAATCCGAAACTTATGGGATAGCACCGCATCAGCCGCGCATCGCAAGTGTGTTCCCAAGTATATCCGGCAAGCAGGGCGCCAGTTGGCGAAATATCCCGATAGCGCTCATTCACCGGGATTTTGAGTGCTAACGCTGGTGTCAGCAACTATCGGTAAACAGTGAACGCCGAGGAAGGACTTTCTCAGCTATTGCAGCTTCGCGTACTCCACCTTGGCTTGCTTCAGGATGGGGATGTCGGGGTCGGCGTCTTTCCAGAGGGTGAGAAAGTCCTGGTAAGCAATTTTCGCTTTCGCGCTGTCGCCGAAAAGTGCATAGGCGCGGGCCAGGCCCAAGTGCGCCAGTGCGCCGATTGGCTCGTTCACGACGACGCCGGGATGGTCGAGAATTTTCCGGAACTCGGCTGCGGCTGCGCTGCCTTGGTGCGCTGCCAAATACGCTTCGCCACGCAGGTAAACGGCGTAGAGAGCGAAACTCAAGTTTTGAGCAGTAGTACCGAGTTCATACGGGGCAGCCGGGGCGAGCGCGTCGATTGCCTTGGTGGCACTGCCTGATTGAAGAGCAGTCGCCGCGTGGATCATCGGCAGGTACTCGAACTTCACGATCGTGTCCTCCGGGAAGCGTTTGGCCAGATCGTCAGCCAGTCGCGTAGCTTGAGGGGCGTCACCCGCCATACCCAGCGCGATCGCCGATATCGCTTCAACGTCTCTGCCGGAGGAGAGAGCGAGTGCGGCCTGTGCTTGCTGCTTTGCCGTGCTCATGTTGCCAC
>Ga0310038_10000927_pt1 | contig 23017 bp, 21 predicted proteins | sample Sb_taG_6_FD_200461 | JGI IMG/M metagenome (GOLD analysis project Ga0310038, IMG submission 200461) | Peat soil microbial communities from Weissenstadt, Germany - Sb_50d_4_PS metaG (v2) (version 2) | ecosystem: Environmental > Terrestrial > Soil > Wetlands > Peat | place: Germany: Weissenstadt... | reverse complement strand
CAGGCCATGCAGGAGAACCGGACGCACGGGACAATTCGCCCCGGGGGACGGGCCGCACACCACCTGAAGGGGGTGGTCCCATGGCGTCGTTCCGAGAAAGAGAGCTTGCGGCACAACTCCGGGAGGTGACGGAGTCCCTTCCTACGCCCCGCCCTCACTACGGAAGGATCCCGACGGCCGATGAGGAGCAGCTCGCAACCCTGTTCCTGACCGGTCTCCTCAGTCTCCGGCGCCGGGTGTGCCCGGTAACGGAGGAACCGGAGTCGTGCTGGTGGCGTCGAAGCACACGAACACCTCATGGGTTCCCGGAGCGACGGTCGGCACGAACCGTCCATCGACCACCCTGACACCGGCCCCGCAGTATGGGGGCTCGGGCGGCACCGCCGTGGAGTGGGCGGTCGCCCAGTTCACCGGCGGGATCAGCCCGCCTGCGGTGAACGCCGTCTCGCGATTGAGGACGGAGACCAGCTTGTCCTGGGTCAGGTCCCGGCCCACCGCCTTCAAGCCGGTCACGAATTGGGCGGCCGAGATCCACCCGTCGATGGCAATCGCGTCGTAGGTGAACGAGGGCTGGTACTTGTGCATCTCGTCGATGTACGTCTGCAGTCCCGGATAGGCACCCGGGAAGGCCGAAGCTGCTTCGAAGGGCACGTGCTGAAGTCCGAAGTACACGCCGTTCATGATCGACCCGTACTGCTTCAAGGTGCCACGGTCGTAGCCGTCCAACCACAGCTGGTTCAGGGTCAGCCCGTTCTGGCTGATGGCCCGGGCGAACGCCACGTTGCCGTCGAGGTCGAGACACGACAACAGCATGTCCACATGGCGAGCCTTCATCTGCAGGACGTCGGGGGCGGGGTCGGCGCCGTATACGAGGTTGAGATCGCTGAACGTGACATTCAGGCCGAAGGCGCGCATGCCCGTGGCCGCCGCCTGGCAGGCGGCCGCGGACTGCGGAACGCCGTACGCCACGACGGCGATCGACTTCGCTCCCAGTTGCCGTGCCAGGTATGACTCACCGGGCACCGCCGTTTGAAATTCGAGCCGCGACCCGTTGGTCCCGAACAGCGTCGGCTTGTTCGCCCAATTCGTCGAGACCATGTACCCGAAGGTGGGAGTCCCCTTTTGGGCGAGGTAACTTGCCCCCGAGAAGAAGGGGGTCGCCACACCGACGACGGCGAAGACGTGATCCTGGTCCACCAGTTGCTGGGTGACGCCGAGATCGACTGTCGGGCTCCCCTGGTCGTCCTCCTGGTAGGCCAGCTTGAGCTTGCGTCCGGCCACACCTCCCTCGCTGTTGATCATCGAGAAATATGCCTCGACGCCGTTCACGAGAGGGGCGAAGTCCGAGGACAGCGGGCCCGAGACGTTGGCGATGCTGCCCACATCGATCTCGGACGACGACACACCGGGTGCACCTTGTCCGGAACCGTTCTTCGTGACCGAGTTCGAGCACCCGGCAATCCCGAGGACCAGCGCAGTGAGCACCGCCGCCACGCGCCGGAACCGACGACGCCCCACCGGTCTCCTCTCATCCGCCGATCTCGACGAACGGGCTGACGTCCCGCGTCAGTCCCCATGTGGCGGCCAATGTAGCCCTGGACCGCTGGGTCGGGGTCTCGGACCTCTATCGGTCAGCCCGGAGGAGTTCCCGGGCTTCCCTCGTGACGACGGGCAAGGGGCGCGGGACTACCCGGTGGCAGCGGCGTGCGGCTCCGGGGAGAGTGAGAGCCGCCCCTCACGAAACAGCCGCAGACATGCGGTCACGACATGACGATCGAAGAGCGTTCCGCTACCTCTGCGGACTTCTTCGAGTGCGGACTCGAGCCCGTTTTCGGCGCCGACAGGCGAAGACGACACCCGGTCCTCGATGGTGTCGGCGACGGCGAGGACCCGGGCACCGAGCAGGATCTCGCCCCCGCGAAGGCCGGCGGGGTAACCGCTCCCGTCACAACGCTCGTGGTGCTGGAGCACCATTTCTGCCATGTGCCATCCGCAAGACATCTCGGCCACGATCTCGTAGCCGATCTGGCAATGGCTCTTGATGAGCTCCCATTCCGACAAGCCCAGCCTGCTTGTTCGAGTCAGGAGCTCGGCCGGAATCCCGACCTTGCCGATGTCATGGAGCTCACCGGCGAACCGGATGTCGTTCACCGCGTCGGCGTCGAGTTCCAGCTCATTGGCGATGGCGGCAGAGATCTCGGCGACACGACGCTGATGTCCGGCGGCACTTGGTTGGCGCGCCTCGGCCAGACCGGCGATGGCAGTGACAGTCTCTTGAGCGATCTGGTCGGGGGTTGGACTCATCCTGTTTGTTAGTCGTCCCGCCCGGGGATCCGGAGGAGAGGTCTTTGGACCCTAATTCGCGACTCCGGCGCTCCGGCACCCGGCGCTCCGGCACCCGGCGCTCCGGCACCCGGCACTAGTGGTGCAGGGATGAAACGAGGAGGGAGAGGTCGACAATGGCGAAGGCGGTCGTAGCCAGCATGATCGAGCGGACGATCCAGGCGGTTATCCGCCTCGAGCTCACGTTCCCGGGACCGATGGCCCGCCTCTGTGGGGACCTCCCGGCCAGAGGCGACGTGATGATGCGAACCGAGGAACTGCTCGGCACGGGCCCCGGGTGGTATCCGGTCATGGGATCACCGCCTCGGGATCGCCGCATCGGCGCCGTGGGCGAACATCGACCCGCCTGGCGGTCCGATCGGGTCGGAGTTGAGCCGGGCTGCCGCCGCCTGATCCCACAACCGCAGGACCTCACGGGCGAGGACGAGCAGAACGAGGACGAACGCCATGATCCAGGACACCGGCTCGATCTGTCGGCCGCGCAGCAACTGCACCGACGTCACGGCCAGCACGATGAGCACAGGTGCGTACGGAGCAACCAGCGACGCAGTCGATGTCTCAGAGGGTTCTCCCACCTCCGACGGCGTTGTCATCGCCCACAAAGCCCCAAGACCGATCAACAGGTACCCCGCCACCCAGCCGGTATCGAGAAAGTTCCCACTTCCGTAATTGTTGACTTCGGTCAGGTACGAGAAGGAGCTGTCCGCTGCGGCGAAGGCAATCACTCCCGCCATGACCAGACCCAGGCTCGCCCAGTTTCGCCGGCCGGCGCGTGCGATCAAGATGACCACCAGGGAGACCATGACCACGTCACTCATCGGGTATGCGAGCGAGATGGCCTGCTTCAGGGTCCCGCCATGATGCGACCGGTACAGCGGGCCTAAGACGGTCGCCCAACTGGCGAAGAGGAGCGACGTGGCGATGATGCACCCGTCGAGAAGACTCTGGATCCGGTGAGCAGCCCCTCGCCCATGACCGGGGAAGAGCAAGAGCCCGGCGCACGCCAGGGGGACCGAGGCAAGGAACCCGACGTCGGCCAACGACGGGAACGGGACCTGCACGCCCCTGACGAGGTCGTAGTAGCTCCACAAGGCCTCGCCCACCCCCCACGCGAAGCTCGATGCCGACAGGAGCGCCCAACTGGACCTACCGATTGGCGCCCGTCGCGCTGCCACGCCGCACACGACGCCAGCACAGAGTGCTGCAAGGAGCTCCCCGAGATCGTCGACGCCGTCGGTCACACGTGCACCCCCGATGCCCACGACGATCCACAGGAGGAAGAGGAGAGACGTGAACCCGGCCAGCGCCGACCCGATCACCAGACGCCGCCGTGTTGCCGGTCCGGTCATGAGGGACTCGTGGGGGCCCATGGCACCTAGATCGGCGGGAGGCGGCGCGAGGGATCAGGGCCGAAAGGCCCTAATTGGCCACCTCGGACAAAGGCGCCACTTCCCGGACCCGGTCTGAGCACCCAGGTGAGAGTGCCTCCGGCGTCCGATCAGCGGCCGGCGTCCCACCCGCGGGCAGGATGGAGTCATGCCTGAGACCAGCGTCTACGACAAAGCCCTCCTCCATCTCCAGGTGGAATTGGTGAGGATGCAGCAGTGGGTCCGCGACGAAGGAAAGCGGGTGGTGATCGTCGTCGAAGGCAGGGACGCCGCGGGAAAGGGGGGCGTCATCAAGCGAATCACCGAGTATCTCAACCCTCGTTGGTGCCGGATCGCCGCCCTTCCCGCTCCCAGCGACCGGGAAAAGACCGAGTGGTACTTCCAGCGCTACATCGTCCACCTCCCGGCCGGGGGCGAGATCGTGTTGTTCGATCGCAGCTGGTACAACCGGGCCGGGGTCGAGCGGGTGATGGGCCTCTGCACCGACGAGGAGTACCACCGTTTTCTCAGGCAATGTCCAGCCTTCGAGAGGATGCTCATCGACGATGGGATCATCCTGGTCAAGTACTGGTTCTCGGTCAGCGACGACGAACAGGAGCGGCGGTTCAAGGAGCGCCTGAACGCGCCTCTGAAGCGGTGGAAACTGAGCGAGATGGACATCGAGGGCCGTAATCGTTGGGTCGAGTACTCCCGAGCGAAAGACGAGATGTTCGCCCACTGCGACCTGCCTGACTCGCCCTGGTACGAAGTGGAAGCGGATGACAAGAAGCGGGCGCGACTGAACTGCATCGCCCATCTGCTCTCGGTGATCCCCTACCAGAGCCGCAGACCCACCAAGGTCAAGCTGCCCCCGCGTCCCCCGGCCGGCAACTATCAGCGACCGCCGCGCGACCGATACCGCCACGTCCCCGACTACGCGGCAACGATCAGCTGATCAGGACCGGATTGCGGAGCGTTCACGGCCGGTGGTCCGGCGCCGTCTTGGCGGAGCCCTTGCTGGCAGGTTTCCGCTCCACCGAGCTGGCTCGGTCCGGGGCCATCGTCATCCCCGTGCCGCCGGCCACAGGTTCGGGACGCCCGGCGAGGGCATAGACCTGTGAGCCGTCCACCGTCTCGTTGGCGATGAGCAACTGCACCAACGATTCGAGGACATCGCGATGCGCCTTCAGCACGTCGACGGCCCGTTGCTCGGCCTCGCGCAGCAGCCGCGCAACCTCGGTGTCGATGGTGGCCTGTGTCCTCTCCGCATAAGGCCGGCTCGAGAACGCCTGGCCTTCGCCACCCAGGAACACCGAGCCCCCGGAGGGGTAACCCACGGGCCCGAGAGCCGAGGAGAGACCGAACTCCCGCACCATCTTGGTCGCCAGGTCCGTAGCTTTGGCGAGGTCGTTGGCGGCACCCGTCGAGCCTTGCCCCAGCACGACGATCTCGCCGGCACGACCTCCGAGGAACACCGCCAACATGTCGTAGAGGTAATCCTCGCCGTAGAGGTGCCTTTCGACCAGGGGGAGCTGCTCGGTGACTCCCAGCGCCTGTCCGGCGGGAAGGATCGTCACCTTGGCAATGGGATCTGCCTTCTCCGAGAACGCGGCCACGAGCGCATGCCCGGACTCGTGGACGGCGACGGCGTGCTTCTCGTCGGGAAGCAGGACGTTGGAGCCCTCTCGCCGTCCCAGGATGATGCGGTCACGGGCTTCGTCGAAGTCCTTGGCGGTGAGCACCTCGCGATCCGCCCGCACGGCGACGATCGCAGCCTCGTTGACGAGGTTCGCAAGGTCTGCCCCGGAAAATCCGGGCGTCCCCCTGGCCACAGTCTCGAGGTCCACGCTCTCGTCGAGACGCTTGTCCCGGGAGTGGACCTGCAAGATGGCCAGGCGCTCGGACAGCGTCGGCAGCGGGATCGTGACCTGGCGGTCGAACCGCCCCGGCCGGAGCAGCGCCGGGTCGAGGATCTCGGGCCTGTTGGTGGCGGCTAGGACCACGATGCCGGTGGCCGGGTCGAACCCGTCCATCTCGGCAAGGAGCTGATTCAGAGTCTGCTCCCGCTCGTCGTTCGAGACGACCACTCCCGCTCCGCCCCGACGCTGACCGATGGCGTCGATCTCGTCGACGAAGATGATGGCCGGTGCCCGCTTGCGTGCTTCTTCGAACAGGTCACGGACGCGGGCCGCTCCCACGCCGACGAACATCTCGACGAAGCTCGAGCCCGTAACCGAGAAGAACGGGACGTCTGCCTCACCTGCCACGGCCCGAGCCAGCAGGGTCTTGCCGGTGCCGGGCGGCCCGACCATCAAGATGCCCCTCGGTGCCATCGCTCCGGCGCGTGCGTAGCGTTCGGGGTGCCTGAGGAAGTCGACGACCTCGCGGATCTCGAGCTTGGCGCCCTCGTATCCCGCCACGTCGGCGAAGGTCGTCTTGGGGCGTTCCTCGTCGAAAACCTTCGCCTTGGACCGGCCCACTCCGAGAGCTCCCTGCATACGCCCGGCAGCCCCCTTCGAGAGGCGCCACCACAGGTACCCGAGGATGATGAATGGCAGGAGCAGTATCACCCACGACAACACTTCGGCACCGAAGGAGGTGCCACTCGTCTGCGCCGTGATCTGGACTCCGGACTTCTCGAGCTCGCTCAGGAGTGCCTGCCCGGCCTGTGGCGGAATGACCGTCGTGTACTGCTTGGAATTGGTCAGGGTTCCGGTCGCACCCCCACCGGTCTCGATGGAGACCGTCTTGACCTTGTGGGCCGACACGTCGTGCAAGAACTGCGAGTAGTTGAGCGTGACCTGCTGCTGGCCTTGTGTCGTGGGCAGGACGAAATACAAGACGAAGAAGATGGCGATGGCGACGAGCCACAGATAGTGGCGCCACGCAGGGGCGGGCGGGGGCGCAGTCGGTGCCCCCTTGTCACTGGTGGGTGGAGGAGTGGCTTGCTTGGTCATGGTCTTCCTCTGAACGTCGAAGCCTCATCCGACATCACACCTTGCGGCAGAAGCCGACTGGCGCGCCGGTGGTCGTCGTACTGTGAATCGTGGTGCGGTGAAAGGGTACTTCGGCCGGCGATGGCACTCTCGTCGTGCTCGACGCAGCGCCTCCCTACCAGGAGATCGGGGATGCCACCTCTGGGGTAGTTTCGGAACGAGCAGGTTCAGGAGGTCACACGCATGGCGACCACAGCGATCCGGACCGAGGGCCTGTCCAAGCGCTACGGCGATGTCGACGCCCTCAGCGACTTGAACCTCGAGATCTCCCCGGGCGAAGTAGTGGGGTATCTCGGTCCGAACGGGGCGGGGAAGACGACCACGATCCGATTGCTACTCGGCTTGATTCGGCCCACGTCGGGTCGCGGGGAGATTTTCGGGATCGACTGCCAGCACCGACCGGTCGAGGCCCATCGACGCCTGGCCTACGTCGCCGGCGAGGCGAACCTGTGGCCATCGCTGACCGGCGCCGAAACCCTTCACCTTCTGGGCCGGGTTCAGGGCAAGGTGGACGAGGCATACCGTGAAGAGCTCATCACACGCTTCGACCTCGACGCTTCCAAGAAGGTGCGCGCCTATTCGAAGGGAAACCGACAGAAGATCATCCTGATCGCAGCGCTCATGGCCCGGCCCGATCTCCTCGTCCTCGACGAACCGACCGGCGGATTGGACCCGCTGATGGAGCAGGCGTTTCGTCGCTGCGTCCACGAAGCGAAAGAGCGCGGCCAGACCGTGTTCCTGTCCTCGCACATCCTCAGCGAGGTGGAGGCCCTCTGCGACAAGGTGGGGATCCTTCGCGACGGACGGTTGATCGAGATGGGGACCTTGGCGGAAATGCGCCATCTTTCTTCCCTGACCGTGGAGGCCAGATTCGATGGTCCGATCCCCGACCTCACGGTGGTCCCGGGAGTCAGTGCGATCCACGCTGATGGACACGTCGTTCGCATGCAAGTACGCGGAAGCGTCCAACCGTTGCTGAAGGTGTTGGCCGAATCGGGCGTCAACGAGCTCCTGAGTCGCGAACCGTCATTGGAGGAGCTCTTCCTGGCCATTTACGACGGCGACGCCGCCTCGACGAGCCTCCCGGCCCGTGCAACCTGAACTCGCACTGGGCACCCCGGCCCGGACCAATTGGTCGGCAGGGACTGTCGTCGCCCGGGTCACGGCCCGAAAGGCGGCCCGGTCCGGAGTTCTTTGGGGCTACATCTTCGGCATCTTCGTGGCGTCGTCGGCCCTCAGCTACGTGTCGATCTACAAGACACGAACCCAACGGCAACACCTGGAGGCCGCGTTCGGGTCCAACAACGCCACGAGCGCGCTGTTCGGACCCGCCACCCGGCTCCAGACCGTCGCCGGCTTCACGGTGTTCAAGGTGTCCATGACGCTGACGATCCTCGGCGCGATTTGGGGACTCTTGACCAGTACGCGGCTTCTGCGCGGTGAGGAGGAGTCCGAGCGCTGGGAGCTCTTGCTGACCGGCCAGACGACCCGGAGAGGTGCCACCGCCCAGGCGATCAGCGGACTCGCCGCCGGTGCAGCGACCTTGTGGGCTGTCACCGCCCTGATCACGGGCGTTACCGGACATTCCTCAAAGGTCGAGATCACCCCCGGGCCGGCCTCGTTCTTCGCGTTGGCCCTCGTGTCGAGCGCCATCATGTTCCTTGCCGTCGGGGCGCTCACCAGCCAGCTGGGGGCGACCCGCCGCCAAGCAGCCACCTACGCCGCGACTGTGCTGGGCGTGAGTTACGGAATCCGAGTGGTGGCCGACTCCGGCATCGGGCTCCACTGGCTGCGCTGGGCGTCCCCGCTGGGATGGGCAGAGGAGCTCCAACCTCTGACCGCCCCGCATCCTCTGGCCCTGCTCCCGATTGGCGCCTTCACGGTGGTGGCCTCGGGGGTTGCCGTGCATCTGGCCGGAATCCGGGACCTCGGGTCCAGCACGCTGCCCGACCGGGCGAGCGCGCCACCGCGTCTTCGCCTGCTTTCCGGGCCCGTGGGACTGACCATCCGATTGATCCGGCCTACCGTCATCAGCTGGGGGGTGGCGATCGCCGCATCGGGGCTGCTCCTCGGACTGGTGGCGAAAGCCGCCGGCGCAACGATCTCGGGCTCGTCTGTGACGCAGCTGTTCACGCGGCTCGGGGCACCCGGCACGGGCACCCACACGTACCTCGGCGTGGCGTTTCTCATGCTCGCTCTTGTGGTCTCGTTCGGTGCAGCCGGTCAGGTCACCGCGGCCCGGGCGGAGGAGGCCGAGGGGCGTCTCGAGCACATCCTGGTCCGTCCGTATACCCGCGCCTCGTGGTTCGGCGGGAGACTCTTGGCAGCCGCCTCCGTCGTCGTGGCGGGTGGCTTGGTGGCCGGCTTCTTCACCTGGCTCGGCGCCGCCAGCGAGCACGCCGGGGTGAGTCTCCCCACGATGCTCAACGCAGGCTCGAACATCGCCGCCCCGGCCATCTGCATCCTGGGCCTAGGAGCCCTGGTGATGGGTGCCTGGCCCCGCGCCGCGTCGATCGCCACCTACGGGGTGTTGACGTGGTCCTTGCTCCTCGAGATCACAGGTGGGGTGGGCGCTGTGAACCACTGGGTCCTGGACACCTCGGTCTTCCACCAGATGGCGGCAGCGCCCGCCGTACCCCCGAACTGGAAAACCGCAGGAACGATGGTCGCCGTCGGGGTTCTGAGCGCCGTCACGGGAGGCCTCGCCTTCTGGCGGAGGGACCTGAAGGGCGAATGAGTGCTGGGCGACCGGCACCGCAGGCCCAGAACCGAACCGGCGCCATGTGTTTCCTGAGAGCGAGACGCCGACCGGAAAGCTACGACGCGGGGCCGACCACCGTCACCAACGTCCCGATCGGGGACAAGGGCCACACCTTGGCAGCGTCTGAGATCCGCATCTCGACACACCCGTTGCTCTGGGGGGAGCCGTAGGTCGCCCGCACGAATCCATGCAACGCATCCCCACCGTTGAAGTAGCTGGCCCAGGGGACATTCGGGTCGTCGTACTTGGTGCCGTCAGGATTCGTGCCTTGCATCCGCGAGCTGAGGACGTGTTCGAACACGGGATAGGTGCCGTCGACCGTGTCGGCACCTGGCGCACCGGTGTTGACGGGAATGTCGACCAACGCCGGAGTCCCGTTCTCGAAGAGGGTCAGGGACTGCGGAAGCTGCTTGGAGACGACGACGTAGGTATAGGGGTCGGCGTTCACCTTGGCGGCTGCGATGTCGGACAGCAGTGTGGACCAGACACGCGGGCCGGCCAGACCGTCGACTGCCAGGCCGTTCTGGTTCTCGAAGTTCATCACAGCCCCTTTGGTGATGACGTTCTCATAGCCTTCTGTCCACAGAGAGGTCAGCGACGACGGTGGGTTGGGCCAGCGCCAGGCGAACGAGCCGGCTTGCGCAGTCGTCGCCTCTGCCGGCGAGCTCAAGGGTCCGGTGGGGGTGAACGAAAGAGGGAGATAGTCCAATTGCGCGAGCAGTTGCTGTAGCCGTTCGGTGCTCGCCTGGGCCACGGAGAAAGTGATCGTGACGGGCTTGACCAGCATGGCTCCGGCGGTGCTGCGGGGACCCCACGATCCGTCGGGGATGACGAGGGTCTCGGTGCTCGTGGGCAGGAACGGCGCGGTCGCCCTGAATGCAAGGGACTTGGCTCCGACTCTCGTCCATGCCCCACTCACGGGCGGATCGAACGTCGGCATTCCGGTGGTGACGACCACCGGGGCCGAGAGACGAACGGTGACGACCTGATCGGAAGGCACGTCGGTGGCCCCGGTCGCCGGCACCGTGGAAACAACGGCAAAGGCTTGTGCCGACGTTTCGTTCTTGGCGCCACCTCGGGACTGCGAGCGGCGCCGATCGTCCTGGCCATGCTTCGAGACCACGAACGCCCCGGCGGCTGCGGCGACGACGACGGCGGCGGCGATCGCGGCGGTCCAGCCCTTTCGATGTCGTCTCGGCGGGGGCACGAGTATCCGGTATTCGGGCATGGCTCCTGGTGATCGAGGATGGAAGGTGGGGATCCGACCGCCTCGTCGCACGTGCGATCTGATCCGATCCATACGGCGGTGAGAGTGAAACCGCGCTGTAGAGCGTAGTCATTCGCGACCCACCAGCCGTTTCAGCAATCCGGACCACCTGCAGCGAGGACGAGAATCCTCGTGAGCCGGTCTTCTCCGTGACAATCGACACCCTCGGTGGTCGAACCTGCCCCCCCGGGAGCTCTGACCGGTCCGTCGATCGACCGCGATCGTGCTCGACAGGGAATTCCGACACGGCGCGTGTGTGCGTCCTGCAGGTGCACCGGTGGACTCCGTCGGGTCGAGAAGGAGGGCGGGGTCATCCGGCGCTCGGAAGCCACCCACGTATCATCGTGGTGATGGCGAATCGTCCCACACCGCCATCGCGTGCTGGTGAAGAGGGGCAGGGATCACCGGCGACCGAGGTGGCCGAGGTCCTGTCCGAATGGCCGGGGTCCGAGCCCTCACCCTGGATGCTCGTCGTGTCCGACACGACCCCGGGCAGGCATCGGGTCCACGAAAGCTTGCTCACGGTGGCCGACGGGACCACCGGGACCAGAGGGAGCCTCGAGGAGGGGGGGATCGACTCCCTGCCCGGCGTCTACATGGCCGGGGTCTACGAACATCGTGAAGACGGCTCCGAAGCGATCCTCGCCATCCCCACCTGGATCACGCTGTCGTTGCGGGCCCCACTTCCGGCGGGCACACGGGTACTCGACCTGCGTTCGGGCGTCCTGTGGAGGACCGTGAACGCGAAGGGCGGGCCGATCCTGTTTTCGGCCCGATGGGCTTGTCTCGAACATCCCGGGACCATGGTGCTCGTCGCCGAGGGGCGATCCACGATCTTCGAGCCCGCCGGCCCCGAGTCCGTCACCGATCGAGCGACCTTCGGCGACCACGTCGCCGTCGTCGTCCATACTCGGCGCCAGGCCCAACCGGCTCGGGCGGAAAGATCGCGGACCATCGGCATTGTTCGCCATGCCTCCTATGAGCGGGCCGACCAAGAGATGCAGGGCACGGCACGACCCGACCCGGCCCCAGGACCGGGCGCCGTGGTCGACGCCCGGTCTCTGCTCGCCGAACAGAAATCGGCATGGGCCTCGCGCTGGGCCGAGGCCGACATCGAGGTGGTGGGCGACGTCGAGCTCACCAGGGCTGTCCGGCTGGCGCTCTTTCACCTCATGGCCTCGGTCGGCGACTCCGGAGAAGCGGCGGTCGGGCCCCGAGGCCTCACCGGTCCCGCCTACGGGGGGCACGTCTTCTGGGACTCGGACGTGTTCGTACTGCCGGTGATGGCGGCGACCCATCCCGCTTCGGCCCGGGCCATACTCGAGTACCGGGTCCGCAGGCTTTCCGCAGCGATGGACCAGGCGTCCTCACTGGGCAGGAGCGGGGCACGTTTTCCTTGGGAATCGGCATCCCTCGGCTACGACGTCACACCCAAGAGCGGGATCGACGACCGTGGTCACGTCTCGGCCATTCGCACCGGCGAGCTCGAGGAACACATCACGGCGGACGTGGCATGGGCGGCTTGGCAGGTCGCGGCGTGGTCGGGTCGTTGGTCGTTCCTGGAAGGACCCGGCCGCCCCCTGATGACAGAGACCGCTCGGTACTGGGCGAGCCGGATTCGCCTCGACTCGGACGGCGTGGGACACATCGACGGCGTGATCGGCCCCGACGAGTATCACGAACACGTCGACGACAACGCCTTCACGAACCTGATGGCGGCGTGGAACCTGGAACGGGCAGCCGACCTCGTCGAGCGAGGCTCCTCGGCCACCGAGCTCGTCGAGGCCCAACGTTGGCGGTCACTGTCCCGCGCCATTGTCGACGGATTCGATGCGGCGACCGGTCGTTACGTGCAGTTCGCGGGTTTCGACGACCTGGAACCACTCTTGGTCGACGACATCGGTCCTATTCCCGTCCTCGCCGACCTGGTGCTCGGCCACGATCGAGTGGCGGGCTCCCAGATCATCAAACAGGCGGACGTGCTCATGGCGCACCACATGATCCCCGGGGCCCTGCGACGCGGGACGCTGCGGCGCGACCTGGACCACTATCTGCCGCGAACCGCACACGGAAGCTCGTTGTCGCCCGGCGTACACGCCGCCGTCCTGGCCAGGGCGGGCCGTTTGAAGGAGGCGCTCGGCTTCCTCCAGCTCGCGCAGGACATCGATCTCGACGACGTGACCGGCAGCACCGCTGGTGGTCTTCACCTGGCCAGCCTGGGCGGGCTGTGGCAGGCCCTCGTGTTCGGATTCGCCGGGGTGCGGGTGACGGGGCCCGACGACGGCGCGCTCGTTCTGGATCCTCACATTCCATCCGGCTGGGACGAACTGCGCATCACGTTGCACTGGCACGGACGCCGGGTTCGCCTGCGGTGCCAGGGCAATTCCGTCCACGTGGCGTGCGCCTCGAGCGTCCGCGTGCAACTGGGCGAGGATGCACCTGTGCTCATCACCCCACCGGGGGCGTGGATCGAGCCAAAGACAAAGAGAGCTCGCCGGGGCAGACTCGCGCCGGAGGTCGACCACTGAGCTGTCTCACCGGGACCGTTGCGGCCCGCACGGAGGTGGCCTACACGATGAGAGGTGGCACAACGGGGGGGTGAGATCACTCGGGTGAAGAGGATTGCGCCGACGGGGGTCTCGGTCCCGCCGACCCCTGTCCCGGTCTCTGCACCGCTCGCTCCTCGGAGCCCGCCCCCAGGTAGACGAAGACGCCGATGAAGACCAGCCAGAAGTCATAGAAGACGCCGCCCGCGATCATGACGACGGCCAGGATCCGGGCGATCTTCCCCGCCTGACGGGTGGCCGTGATCCGGTCGTGGTCGTGTTGCTCGAGTGCGGCGCGAAGGACCCTGCCTCCGTCCATCGGAAGCGCGGGCAACAGATTGAACACGCCCAACAAGATGTTCAGCCACGCCAGCCGGGCGAACCAGGGACCGGCAAAGAGGGTGGGCGGCCACAGATGCGCGCCGAAGACCAGACCCCCGGCGACGGCGATGACGGCCAATCCGAGGCTCGCGAGCGGTCCCACGACGGCGATGGCGAACTCGTCGGCGGCGCGCTCGGGCATCTTCTCGAGCTGAGACAGACCACCGATGGGAAGGAGCAGGATGTCCTGGACCACCGCCCCACGTCGGCGGGCGACCACGCAGTGGGCGTACTCGTGGACCAGTACCGAGGAGAAGACCGCGACGATCCACACCAGGCCGGAGGCGGCCGTTGCCGACCCACTGCCCGAGTTCAGCCACACCACGAGGACGACCAGGACCAAGAAGGTCCAGTGCATCCGGATGTCGATGCCCCCGATACGAGCCACCCGGATCGAGCTTCTCGTCCTCCGGTCCTGCGCCATGGTCATTGCCTTGTTGTTCAGGTCCTAACGCGAGGATGTGCGACGCACCCCCCGGGGCACCAGGGCACTATGGCCCTTCGTCTCTGGCCGAGCCGCTGCCGGGGGAGGGCCGCCGGCCACGCCGACATAAGATCCCCGGTTAGCGACACCAACCACGTTCGTCCCGGTCAGGGTCCCTGTGTCGTGCTAGGAGGTCGGAAATGGAGCACGCGGGCACCGTCGAAGAGCTCGGACGGGACGAATGCCTGACGCGGATGGCGACGCAGCGTCTCGGGCGGTTGGGCGTGGTGGTCGATGGCGTTCCCCTCGTGTTGCCCATGCAATTCGCCATGGAAGGTGAAACCGTCGTCCTCCAAACCAACCAGGGGGCAAAGACCCTGAACGCACCGCTCACTTCCGTGAGCTTCGAAGTCGACCACGTCGACTGGGACAAGGGGGTGGGATGGAGCGTGCTCCTCCAGGGCTACGGCGCCGACATCTCCTCGGCCCTCGATCAGCGATCAGAAGCTCTCCGTTCGCTGACCGTCCAATCCTGGGCACCGCCACCCGCAGATCGCTGGCTCAAGATCATCCCTCGAAAGATCACCGGCCGCGTGATCACAGCCCGCTGATCCGGGAGCCCTCGGGCCTGGCCCAGGATGCGTGGCGACGAGGGCCCAGGGCACGGTCTCCGAGTCTCGAATACGGTCGTTGGGCCCTGGTGGAACTCGACGACCGGCGCGCACAGTGACTTCATGGAGCAGGTGGCACGTGAGGACACGGCCCTCGCCCTGGTCGAGTTGGACCGGCAGGAATGCCTGGAGCTTCTCGGCCATGCCGGCGTGGCCCGTGTCGTCCTGAGCGTGGGGGGCCTTCCCGTTGCCCTCCCCGTCAACGTGTCCGTGCTCGACGGGGACGTCGTCTTCGCCACCGACAAGGGCTCCAAACTCGATGCGGCTGTTCGAGGGCAAGTGGTCAGCGTCGAGGCAGACGGAGTCGACCGCCTCTATCACGCTGGGTGGAGCGTCCTGGTGACGGGGGTCGCGCAGCTGCTGACCGAGGCCCGAGACGTCGAACGCGCCGGGCCACTGCCACTGGGGACTTGGGCGCCCGGGCCGCACCCCTTCCTGGTGCGGGTCCCGTCGACGGTGGTCTCAGGGCGGCGTATCTCGTGGAGCGGCCCTGTGCCCGAGGTACGGACACGGCCATGACCAGGGAGCCCAGGGGCACCCGGGACCGCCCGGGCTCTCTCGACCGCTCCGGGGGCAGCGGGGACCGAGGGGATTCCGGACCCGACCTGGCGCGTCGCATCCCGGCGCGGGTCCCTGCCCGCGTGGGCGCGCTGGAGAGCCTTCGCACCGTGATGCAGGCGATGATCGCCTCGGGGCTGGGCGCGGTGCTGGTGGAGAGCCCCCTCGGACCTACGGGGTTCCTGACGGCAATGGACGTCATCGAAGCCGTGGCAGGGGGTGCGGATCCCGACACCGTCTGGGCAGGCGAGATCGCGCGCCCTGCTCCCAGGACGGTCAGTTGCACCCAGCACCCGGCCGATGTCGGCGAGGAGATGACGGCCTACGAGCTCGAGGTCGTCGCCGTGATCGACGAGAATGCCGCTGTGGGCGTGGCGTCTGCCCTCGACGTCCTGAGTGCGGTGCTCCGGTTGGCCAAGGAGCCGACGGACCACCACAGGGATCGATGAGGACTAGCCGGCTCCTGGGCTGAGTCAGCTCGCCCGGGCCCATTCCGGGCAAGATCGGCGGGCACAACCTCGGGCCAGATCGCCAGGACACAACTCAGGCCTCGAGCGACGTCGCCTTTGCTATGGACTCGGCATGTCGTCGCTCGGAACGTCGCGGGGAATGACCGCCACCGGGACGTCGGCCTGGTGCACGAGTTGTTGGCTCGTGCTACCGAGAAGCAAGCCGGGAGGACCGCCGACACCGCGACGTCCCACCACGATGAGATCGGCCGCCTGCTCGTGCGCCGCCCTGAGCACCCCCGTGACGGGATCGCCGTCGATCACCATGCAGCGGTGCGCCACCGCCGCATCGGCGAGCGGTCGGCACCACTCCCGCTCGAGCCTGTGGGCCACCTCCTGCCGATGGCCAGCCGACGGCACCACCGAGTCGTCGCCGAGGTGCGTCAACAGGCCGAGGGCATGGACGGCCACGACCTCTCCGCTCGACCCTGCGATCAGAGCGGCGGCCCAACCCAGGGCGCGACCCGAGTCTTCTGAACCATCGACTCCCACCACGATGCGGCGCGGCGCGGTCACACCCGTCCTCCTGCTGCTCCTCCGGCTGCAGGTGCCCCGCACCCCTGATGCAGATCGAGACGTCTCATCGAATGGGCCTTTCCCGATCTCCCTGTCGTTGGCCCGGGATGCCCGGTCAAGGCTTGGATGCCGCCCCGATCTTGGCCGCCAATTCGGCCAGCCGGTTGGCATAGCCCCACTCGTTGTCGTACCACCCGAGCACCTTCACCAACCTCCCCTTGACCATGGTGAGCTCGGCGTCGAAGACGCACGAGGCCGGTGAACCGACGATGTCGGTCGACACCAGGGGTTCCTCGGCATAGTCGAGGCGACCCTCGAGCGGTGCGGCCGCTGCCGCCTCGCGGTACGCATCTTGGACATGGGCGACGGTGACCTTCGACGTCACGTTGGCCACGAGGTCGGTGATGGAGCCGTCGGGCACCGGGACCCGCAGGGCGAGGCCGTCGAGACGACCCTCCACCGACGGCAGGACGAGACCGGTCGCCCGGGCCGCCCCGGTGGTGGTCGGAACGATGTTGAGTGCCGCAGCTCGAGCACGCCTCGGGTCCTTGTGAAGGCCGTCCACGAGTTGCTGGTCACCGGTGTACGCGTGGACCGTGGTCATGAGACCTTCCTCGAGGCCGAATGCGTCGTCGAGGACCTTGGCCAGGACCGCCAGGCAATTGGTGGTGCACGAGGCGTTGGAGACGACCACATGACGGGAGGGGTCAAAGGTGTCGTCGTTCACGCCCATCACGAAGGTGGCGTCGGCGCCCTTGGAGGGTGCGGACACGACGACCCGAGGGGCACCGGCGTCGAGGTGGCCCGCCGCGTCCTCACGAGAGGTGAAGCGTCCGGTGGCCTCCACCACGACGTCGACCTCGAGCGCCGCCCAGGGCAGGGCCTTCACTTCGTGCTGGGCCGGGAGGAGGATCCGCCGGCCACCGACCACCAGGACGTTGCCGGAGGTGGTGACCGACTGGTCGAACCGTCCGAAGACAGAGTCTCGGGCGAGGAGTCGGGCCAGCGCCTCAGGTGGGCCCAGGTCGTTGATCGCCACCACCTCGATGTCGAGCTCGTGGCGTTGGGCCGCACGGAACAGCGCCCTTCCCGTCCGTCCGAAACCGTTGATCCCGACTCGAATGGTCATCGAGGTCCCTTCGTGTTTGTGACCGTTGCGTCCTGGGAAATCGCTTGCGTTCCCAGGATGCGCGGAGCTACCCGGCATCGGGTAGGGCCGATCGACCCAATACCCATCGTCCCGAGTGGGTGGGAACCTGGCCCGGTCTCCAGACTCTTTCCAGTCTACGTCCGAGGTCGCCCCTTCGTTCCCCCTGTGTAGGAGGACAATTCGGATGTTGCCACTCAGAAATGACCTTTGCCCCTGGCACGGGACGGGGCCTCATAGGACGCTGACCGCGGTGGCCTGAGCGAGCGGGAGGCGACATCATGCGAGTGGCCGTCGTCTATGAGTCGATGTTCGGGAGCACCCGACTGGTCGCAGAAGCGATCGCCAAGGGTCTCACCGCAGGCACCGACGTGCGGGTCATGGGCGTGGCCGACGCCCCCGACGTCCTCGACGGTTTCGATCTCCTCGTGGTGGGCGGCCCCACCCATGCATGGGGCATGTCATGGCCCTCCACCCGCAGAGGTGCCACGCTGCGTGTCGGCAAGCCGGGTAGCGACCTGGTCCTCGAGCCCGGCGCCGACGTCGGGCCCGGTCTCCGGGAATGGCTCGCATCTCTCGGTGGCGTCGATGTGAGAGCGGCAGCCTTCGACACACGCATCAAGTCCCCGGTCCTCTTCACGGGTCGTGCGTCGAGGAGCATCGGCCGCCATCTGGCGCGGCTCGGGCTCACCGTCGTGGCCCCACCCGAGAGCTTCCTCGTGGACAAGGAGAGCCACCTCCTGCCGGGAGAGCTCGACCGAGCCCTAGCGTGGGGGGTCCAATTGTCCGCTGTCGCAGAGGGCGCGCCGACCGGCAGAGACTGACTCCACCGACTCCTCAGCTCCGGTCCTCGGGGTGGTCGAGCCCGACCCCGATCAGCTTCAGGGCCTCGTCCAGGACGACTCCGAGCGGTCGTGTCGTGTCAACGTCCGCCGCCGACGGCCACGGGGCCTCCGTGCGAGCCATCGCCCGGCCGATCTCGACGGAAGCTTCGGAGGCATCATCCCCATTCCGGAGCCGCAGGGCAATCCGGCGTTCGACGACGGCAGGCGGGGCGGTGCAGTGCAGTTCGGTGAGATCGGCGATCGACTCCGTCGCCAGTCGCCGGGCCATGCGGCGGTGGGACTCGTCGATCCACGATGCATCGAGGACGACCGACTCGCCGAGGGCCAGGTGCGCCCGGGCAGTCTCGATCAGATCGTCGTAGACCTCCTGCTTACCCAACGGTGTGTAGGGCCCACGGGCGAACGTGCGCGCTGGTGGGCGCGCCTCTTTTTGCCCCGACCTGCCCCGACGTCGCTCGTCGGATCTGAGCACGGTGGCGCCCAGCGCGTCTCCCAGTACCGTCGCCAGGGTGGACTTGCCCGAGCCGGGCACCCCCCCGACGAGCACCAGTCGGACCCGGGCCCGCTCGAGATGGACCTCCGCCAGCTTCAGGAGCCGGGCCGCCTGATCGGCCGCGCCGGGGTCTCCCTGTCCGTGACGGATGCAAGTGACCTTCGTCCGGACATACGCGCGTAGGGCGATGTAGAAGTGCAGCAGCGATCGGGGTGAGAGCGCTCCGGCCGCCTCCTCGTAGTCACGCACGAATTGTGTCGCCGGCGCTTCGGCCCCGAGGCGCTCGAGATCCATGGCGAGGAAGGCCACGTCCGCGGCGACGTCCCCGTAGCGGAGCCTGTCGTCGAATTCGAGACAATCGAGGATCCTTGGACCGTCGTCGAGGCAGTAGATGTCATCGGCCTGGAGATCTCCGTGGCCATCGCAGATCTGCCCCAAGGCGATGCGAGCCGAGAACAGCGATGCGCGACCCGCCAGGTAGCGACGGACGCCACTTACCACGGCGGCGTGCACGTCTCGGTCCAGGACCGGTCCGACAAAAGGCGCCATCGCCAACACGTTCTTCTCGAACTGATCGGCAATCCCCTGCGCAGAAGCACAGGCCGAGATCTCGGTGGAGCGTTCGGCCCGGGCATGGAAATCGGCCAATGCTCGTGCCACCTTCTTCACCTCGGCCACCACCACTGCCTCGGGGCCCGAGCACGCCAGATGAGCCAGGGAGCGCTCGGCGGGAAGGCGACGCATCACGACGACTTGATCGAGGGTTTCGCCTTCCATTGTGACGTCGGCGACTCCCAAGTAGACGTCAGGAGCAAGCCGGCGGTTGAGATCGACCTCGCGCCGACAGGCCTCGACCCGAGAGGACAGGGTCGAGAAGTCGGCGAAGTCGAAACGGAGTGGTTTGTGCAGCTTGAACACGCGCTCGCCGAGGAACAGCAGGATCGAGAGGTGCGTCTCGCGTACTGCCGAACCGGCTGGCGATCCTGTCATGGGGCACGCCGGACGAGCATCACCCAAGATCCAGGCTTCGACCTGGCCCCCCATCGGGTTCGGACCTCCGTTTCGAGCTGCACGTGCCTCATCGTTCTCCAATGGTCCAGCGTGCAACGGTACAAGGACAGTGTCGAAAGTCCTGTGTCAGGTCGAACGCACCCCACCCCCCGGCCGTCGGGTCCAGCTGCAGGCCGATTGGGACCTCTGGCCCTTCCGGGGTGGGCGGGCTCGAGGAGACACTGAGGGTATGGAAATGGCCCTCGAGTTCGGAGTTGATCCGAGCCGACGGCCGGGTCCACGGGGTGCCGACGAGACGGGAGGGTAGAAGACCATGTCTATCTACAGCCAGCTCCTGAGCGCCGCCCTCGTGCAGACCGACGGGACCGATGACGACACGACGACCGGTGGGGCGCTGGCCAAGGTGCTGGCATGCCGAAGCAAGCTGGAAGCCAAGCCGGGGGCCCGTTCCGGATCCGACTGGGCTGCGGCCGCACTGGCCGACCAACTTGCCTACGACATGGCTCTCATCGAGCTCTCCCGACGCCTTGGGATCGAATTCGACCTGAGCAGCTTCGACCAGCGGCAGTTGGAACGGAACCGGCTCGAACGCGCCCTCGAGACTCGAGGCGTCGCCTTGGACCAGCTCATCGAGCTCGATGATCTCACCGAGCGATCCCGGCCCTGTTGAGGACAGAAACCGGTAGATCTCTAGGTGCCCGAAGCGTCGTCGCGCGACGACCGCTGTGACCGCTCGTCGAGGCGCGCGGCATAGGTCGCGGCCTGCGTGCGACGCTCCATGCCCAGCTTGGACAGCACGTTGGAGACGTAGTTCTTGACGGTCTTCTCGGCGAGGTACAGCTCGCCGGCGATCTGGCGGTTCGTCTTTCCCTCCGCGATGAGATCCAGAATGCGCCGCTCCTGAGCCGTGAGGCTGGCAAGCCGGGGGTCTTCTTCAGGGCCCTTCCGGAGCCGCGTCAGCACCCGCTCGGTGATAACCGGATCGAGCAGGGACTGACCTGCCGCCACCCGTCGGACGTCCTCGACCAGGTTGGTGCCCTCGACCTGTTTCAAGACGTAACCGGCGGCACCCGCCATGATGGCGGCGAAGAGCGCTTCGTCATCGGCGTAGGACGTGAGCATCACGCAAGCGATCTCAGGGTTGCGAGAGCGCACCTCACGACAGACTTCCACACCGCTCCCGTCGGGCAGCCGGACATCGAGGATCGCAACCTCAGGACGGGTGGGCGGGATCCGGGCCAGAGCCTCGGCGACGGTCCCGGCTTCACCGACGACCACGATGTCGTCGGTCGCCTCGAGCAACGACCGTAGGCCGGTTCGGACGATCTCATGATCGTCGAGGAGGAACACGCGCAAGCTCACTCGATCATCTTCCCAAGTGAACCACATCAAGGCAACCCATCCCGGCTCCCACCGGCCGTGCCACGAGGAGATCGGCGACGCATGCTCAGCCCCAAAACGGGCAAGCCCGCTAGGCTGGTGGGCTGTGCCATTCCGGGCGATCGAAGATCCCGTCAAGCTCCGCCGGGTGCTCGAGGCGACGCTTCTGCTCGAGGCGGACCTCGAGCTACCGGTCCTGCTTCGTCATTTGATCGAGGAGGCTCGCCAGATGGCGGGGGCACGCTACGGCGCGCTCGGCGTCCTCAACGACGAAGGCACCGCCCTGTCCGAATTCATCACCGTGGGGCTCGATCCCGACGAGGAACGGCGGATCGGGGCCCGTCCCACGGGGAGAGGGGTGCTGGGGCTGCTGATCACCCATCCCCACCCGTTGCGCTTGCGGGACATGGGATCCCACCCCGACAGCTACGGCTTCCCCCCCCACCATCCGCCCATGACCTCGTTTCTGGGGGTACCGATCAAGGTGCGCGACGAGGTCTACGGCAATCTCTATCTCACCGACAAGATCGGCTGGTCCGAGTTCACCCAGGACGACGAGGCACTTGTCGTCGCCCTCGCCCTTGCAGCCGGCATCGCCATCCAGAACGCACGTCTCCATCAACGGGTGCAGGAGGTGGCCGTCTACGAGGACCGCGACCGTGTGGCACGGGACCTCCACGACACCGTCATCCAGCGTCTCTTCGCCGTGACGCTCTCGCTGCAGAGCATGGCGGGAGCGGCGACGGCAGCGGGGATCGCGGACCGGCTCCAGGCGGCGGTCTCGGATCTCGACGCCACCATCCGGCAGGTTCGCTCGACCATCTACGAGCTCGGATCGGCGGGCCTCGACCAAGGTGTCAGGAATACCGTCCTCTCTCTCATCCACGATCTCAACCCCGTCTTGGGCTTCGAGGTGAGGGTGTCGTTCGATGGCCCGGTGGACTCGGCTATCTCCGACGAGCTCGCCGAACACCTGTCGGCGACGATCCGTGAGGCGGTGACCAACATCGGTCGTCACGCCCAAGCGACCGAGGCCAGCGTGGTCGTACGGGTACGCGACGGCCTCTGTCAGCTCGAGGTCACCGACAACGGCCACGGGTTGCTGCCAACCGAGACGACCGGCGGTGGGCTCGGCCTGGTCAACCTGCGGCGCCGGGCGGAGAAGCTTCACGGCGAATTCCTCGTCGAGAGCCGCGAGGAAGGCGGGACGTTGCTCACCTGGCGGGTACCGATCACGCAGTAGGTCGGTCCGGCGGGAACCGGAGGTGCGTGGGTCCTCCGAGCGTCGGTTCCCTGGGGAGGGGTTCACCTCGGCTCGAGCAGCCGCAGGCCTGACCACGGCGGGCCCGGAGAGGGCCCAGGCTCGATCCCCAAACCGAGTCGCGCCCGACCCGCGCTCCCAATCCCTTCCGGGGTTGAGCGGAGCCCCACCTCCCGAGAGGCCCCTTTTCCTCCGGACACCGGTCACCACCAGGGACGTTTGGACCCGTGTGAGGGACCTTCGACTCTGCCAAGTACCCCGCCGGCTCAGGCATCGTGACCGGAGAGGCCCGGCACGGGTGCTGAGCCTGACAACCAAATACCGAATTTCCGAAAAGGAGTCAGACATGCGGCGCAAGACGTTCGACATGATCCTCACGGCGGGCGGCGCAGTTCTTGTCGTCGTACTGCTCGCCGCCGGGGGCTTGGGGTTGTGGGGCCACAGCTTCGCCAACAGCAACGTCCACAACCAGCTCGCCCAGCAGCAGATCACCTTCCCGCCAGCGGCAGCATTCGCCCACGCCAAGGTGGGCACGGAGATC
>Ga0310038_10000924_pt1 | contig 23036 bp, 19 predicted proteins | sample Sb_taG_6_FD_200461 | JGI IMG/M metagenome (GOLD analysis project Ga0310038, IMG submission 200461) | Peat soil microbial communities from Weissenstadt, Germany - Sb_50d_4_PS metaG (v2) (version 2) | ecosystem: Environmental > Terrestrial > Soil > Wetlands > Peat | place: Germany: Weissenstadt... | reverse complement strand
TCCAGCCCCAGAATAGCAACGCTACTGTCACCGCCAGCGCGTTCAGGTGAACGCGGCGGCCCACCATCGCGGGAAATAGAAGGTTGGCAGTAATCAAATGCAGGAACATCAGCATCGCATAGATGCCTAGGAACGGCCCGACGGTATGGAAATGTTTCAGGCCGATCAGCGTCGGAGGAACGAAGGACATCACCACGCCGAGATAGGGCACGAGATTGAGAAGGCCGGCGACCAGGCCGGTGAGAAATGCGTAATCGAGGCCGATGGCCCAGAAGAAAAGCCAACTGGTGATCACCAGCGTGATCGCCACCATCGAAGTGCCGATCACGTAGCTGCGCAGGACCGCGCTGACGTCTGTAAGCGTCTGCTTCACCTGCGTGCGCTGCCCCGAGGGAAACAATTGCATCGTGGCGTGCCAGACCTGGCGTTTCGCCGCGAGCATGAAGAAAAGCAGAAAGGGAATAAAAGTTGCGCCGAGAACTACCTCGTAGAGTCCGCTCAGGCGCGACACCACCGCGCTCCGGAACGGATGTGATTCCGTGACTTGCAAGACCTTCGGACCAGTTTCGCCGGGCGCAATTTCGGAGACGTGCGCTTCGATTCCTTCGAGGCGCTTCTCGACCGCTGCGGTGGCGGCGCGCAGGGGCTCGCGGTATTTCGGCCAGTCGGCGGAAAAGCTGTCGATCTTGCTGACCAGGACCCAACCAATCGCAAACATTCCGCCAATGACCGCCATGACGATCAGAAACGAGCCCAACGCGCGCGGAATGTGCCAGTCCTCGAGCCAGGTGACGATGGGATCGAGGAAATAGGCCAGCAGGACAGCCACGAGGAGAGTGACCACGACGCTGGACGCAAAATGCAGGAACGCGATGACGATGCCGGCAGCGATAATGCGCGCGCTCGCCGAGTTGGGCAGGCGAAAGGTCGCGTTGGCGACGGACACGATGGGCGTCTGCGTTTCCATATAATCTGCCTACGATAGCATAGTCTGCGCGCTAGGCCGGATTCCGCGCAGCGCGGCGTTACGAATTCGACTACAGAGCGCGGGAGGCGAGATGAGCCCGCGCGGTGCTGTGCTAGACTCGAAATTCATCGCGCGCTTCCCGCGAAAGTGCACTCCATGAGCAAGCAGCTATTTGGCACGGATGGAATCCGAGGTGTCCCGGGCGAGTTTCCGCTCGATGACTCGACACTGGTGCGTGTGGGCGCGGCGCTGGGACATTATTTGCGCAGGGTGATTGCGGAGAGCGATTCGCGGAATCGCGTGCTGATCGGCCGCGATACGCGCGAGTCGGGGCCGCATATCGAAGAGTGCATCGCGCGAGGGCTCGCGGCCGCTAGTACGCAGGCATTTTCGAGCGGAGTGCTGACTACGCCGGGCGTGGCCTGGGTGGTGCGCAACGAGGGATTTGCGGCGGGCGTGGTGATTTCGGCTTCGCATAATCCTTATCACGATAATGGCGTGAAGCTGGTTTCTTCCAGCGGGATGAAATTCCCGGATGCGATTGAGTTGGAGATCGAGCAGGAGATCCTTTCGCCGGAGGAGCACGAGCAGGTGAGTGCTTCGGCGCGGATCGAGAGCGATCCGAAGCTGGAAGAGGATTATCTGGCTTCGCTGCGGGCGCTGGTACCGGGCGGCGTGAAGCTGGCCGGGATGAAGATTGTGCTGGATTGTGCGAATGGGGCAGCTAGCGCTTTGGCGCCGCGGTTATTTCGTTCGCTAGGCGCGGATGTGCTGGCCATGAACGACCGGCCGGATGGGAAGAATATTAATGCCGGCTGCGGATCGTTGCATCCGGAAGTGATGCAGAAGAAAGTTGTGGAGACGCGTGCGGCGCTGGGCGTGGCCTTTGATGGCGATGCCGATCGGGCGATTTTTTCTAGCGCGAGCGGCAAATTGGTGGATGGCGACGGCGTGATTCTCTCGATGGGACGGTACATGAAGGCGCGGGGGACGCTGAAGGGCGCAACGATTGTCGGGACGACCATGGCGAATTTGGGGCTGGAGCGGGCGCTCGAAAAATCGGGGCTGAAGCTGGCGCGCGCGGCGGTGGGCGATCGCTACGTGCTCGAGGAGATGCAGAGAATCGGGGCGAATCTGGGAGGCGAGCAGTCGGGGCATATTTTGTTTCTTGATGATGCGACGACTGGGGACGGAATGTTGACGGCGGTGAAGATTGCTGCACTCGTTGCTGCGGAAGGGCCGCTGGATTCGCTGGTTGCCGATCTGAAGATTTATCCGCAGACGATTGTGAATGTGAAAGTGCGTTCGAAGCCGCCGCTGGATTCGCTGCCGGATGTGGCTTCGACGCTGGCCGAGGCCCAGAAGACGCTGGGCGATTCGGGGCGCGTGGTGCTGCGTTATTCGGGGACTGAGAAATTGGCGCGCGTGATGGTGGAAGCCGAGCGCGATGAGGATGTGCGGCGATGGGCGGACGCGCTGGCTGGGGCGTTAAGAACGGCCATCGGCGCGTAGCTTTGGGGCGGCTGTAATTCCCTTCTGGATTTTCCCTTCGATTTAGAATCCCCTCACAAATTCGGGCGCAGGTTTGGTAACGCCGGCGTCCCTGCCGGCTCTTACGACCACCGCGCGTGCGACATCTCGAAGACTTGCGCGGCTCGACACGTCCGGCCAGATTGCAGAGCTCGATGTGACTCGGACGTCGGGCCGCGTCACGTTTCCAGATCTGGCGTGCGAGTGAGCCGTAAGATGCCGGCAGGGACGCCGGCGCTACCGGGAACTTTTTGGCTCCAATCGGCATTATAGGTAGTGAGAGCTGAGCCGTGAGATTTGCGATGGAGATGCAAGATTGCTGGGCGAGTTCGTTCTAACGCTTTAGCCTGAAATTGGACCGAACTGCGGGGCCGAACGCCGGGCGGGACTGAACGGCAGGCCCGCCCCTACAACGGCGAGAAGATATGCAACGCGATGAAGAATTGATGTTGGAGTTTCAAAAAGGCTCTACCGAGAGCTTTACGGAATTGTTTTTGCGTTATCGCGATCCCCTTTATGGATTCTTTCGGCGGCGGCTCTCGAATGTCACTCGAGCTGAGGAATTGACGCAGGAATGTTTTTTGGCGGTGTTGCAGGGGGCGGAGCGGTGGGAGCCGCGGGCTGCGTTTCGGACTTATTTGTACGCGATCGCATTGAAATTGACGGCTGCGGAATACCGCAAATCGCAGAAGGAGCCAAAGTCTGGAGTCGAGGCCGATGAAGTCGGGCGGGCGAACGCGACGGAAGCGGAGTTGGGCGTGCGGCGCGCGATCGCATCGCTGGATGCGGAACATCGCGAAGTCGTATTGCTGCGTGAATACGAAGGATTGAGCTACGAGGAAATTGCCGCGGCATTGCGGATTCCGGTGAACACGGTCCGCTCGCGGCTGTTTCGAGCGCGAATGGCGCTGAAGGCCTCACTCGATCCGCAGCCGCAGAAATTGCGTTGCGAGACGCAGGGTGGTCCGAGCGCGCAGGAATTGAGGCAGGAACCATGAATCGCACCATGCATGAAATTGAACCGGAAGAAGTGATGGCGTATCTCGATGGCGAACTGGAGCCAGCGCGAGCCGGCGAAATCGCTGCCCACATCGCCACTTGCGGCGAATGCACTGCCGTAGCCGCCGATCTCCGCGCGCTATCGGAAAAGCTCGCAACTTGGCCGGTCGAAGCACCAACAATAACAGCCGGTGCAATCCTTCAAGCCAAGGCTGCGCACGTGCCGAAGCCCGCGTATAAGTCCGGTCGCGTGATCAACATCGTCCGGCAGGTGTGGGCCAGTTCACTCACCTGGCGCGTTGCGACAGTCGCAGCAGTGTTAATCCTCATACTTGCCGTCGGCACACCCAACCTCTTGAAAGTGGGGCCCGTAGTTCGAGGACGGCTCGCGCAAGAGCATATTTCGAACTACTTCGACCCACGGACTGACTCGAATGGCGGCAATTACAGCGTGAGCGTGGACAACGCGGAAGTGAACCGTCGCGAAGCAGCGGATCTGTCCGAAAACCTCGAGCGTGACGATACGGGCTCGCCTAAGCCTCAACCTGCTGCTGCGCCCGTGTCTAGCGGCCCGATGATTGCGCGGACGGCGGCGATGAAACTGGTGGTGGCGAAGCTCGATCCGGCGCGAGCGTTGCTGGAGAAACTGTTGGCGCGGCATCACGGGTTTGCGAGCGCGATGACACTCGACAAGAGCAATGACGCTACGGCTTCGCTCGATGCGACGCTGCAAGTCCCGTCGTCGGAACTTGATGCAACGCTCGGCGAATTGCGGGGGCTGGGGCGCGTCACAACGGAGTCGCAGCAGGGCGAGGACGTAAGCGACCAGCACGTGGATTTGGCAGCGCGGCTGCACAATGAGCGCGAGGCCGAGCAGCGATTGATCGAAATCCTGCGCACGCGGACCGGGAAACTTAGCGACGTGGTCGAAGTCGAAGAGCAGATTTCGCAGACGCGCGGCGAAATCGAGCAGATGGAAGCGCAGCTCGCGAATCTCGATAAGCGCGTGAGCTACGCGTCCATCAAGCTGCAAATCGCTGAGGAATACAAAGCGCCGGCGGCCACGGGAAATGGCTCGGTAGGGCTGCGTCTGCGGAACGCGGTGGTCGGCGGTTATCGCGACGCGGTGGAGAGCTTGATTGGGCTGGTCGCGTTCTTCTTGAACGCGGGACCGATGATGCTGTTGTGGGGCTTCATTCTTTTCTGGCCGGCTCGCGCAATCTGGAAGCGCCGCGGGTCTTTGCGGACGGCGTTTGGCAAAAGCTAGCGGGGCTAACGCGCGGCCATCAATCACCGTAGTTGCCAGTGCCGGCCTCAACAGACCGGCGCTATACTACCCTCACGGCGAATCGCTTTTAGTGTAATTGACTTCAGAGCTATTCTCCGGTAATTCATATCGCACAAAATCGTTTCATTGAGGGTTTGGCTCGATGCGAATTCTTGTGCGAATTGTCGCGCTGTACCTCGGTCTCGCAGCGCCGTGCGCCTGGGCGCAGTCGTCCGAAGCTCCGCCTTCGAGTCCCGCTCAACCTCAAAGCAGCACTAAAGCGGATTCGGCACCCGATCCTAAGGCGCTTCAAGCTCTGCGACAGCAAATCGAGGACATCCTTACAACACTTAAGAAGAAGCCGGGCGACCAGTTCTACGCGCAAGTGAATGAACTGCAATTGCCTGATGCGAAGGAGTGGTTTTCTCCAGTGTTCGGAGCTGAGTATGGCGAAGCGATGGCCCAAAAATATACGGGGCTCTGGCCTCGATTCGAGAGCTCTCTCGAAAACAGCTTCAAGAATGATCATGATAGAAAACGAACCGACATCTCCGTTCGTCAGGCATCGGAGAGAGATTTGATGGACCTGTCGAAGGTTACTTCGGCGATGCAAACGCCGGTTGCGATGTATATCGTCTCGACGTCCAGGCACGGGGTGGAAAACAGCCTGAGCCCAGGTTTCTATGTTTTTGTACAGGGACGATTTCGCTGCCTGCCGTTGTCGGTGTTTAGGGTCTTGCCGGGCGTTAGAAAATCGCGGGTTCGCATCAGTGGGGACGTGACACTGGCCAAGCTGGTCAACGCCGTGAAGCCGATCTGCCCAGCGGATGCACACGTCAAAGGGGCCGTGGTTTTTCGGGCCATCATCGCCGAGGACGGCTCGGTCAGCGAATTAACGTACGTAAGCGGGTCTCCGCTACTGGAACCATCGGCCATGGAGGCCGTCAAGCAATGGCGCTACGAGACCACTTATCTGAACGGCGAGCCAATCGAGGTCGATACTTCTATTTCTGTGACCTGTTCGCAGGGACGCTGATAGAGGCTGAGCCGTGAAGCACGCCTTAATCTGGATTGTTTTTGCCGGTCTCTCTGTTTGTGTTCCAGCGGCGCACGCGCAGGAGCCGCAGATCCCGACATATCCGGATTCCGCGAAGGGTCTCACTTCGCTTGCGAACGATTTAGTTGGAGCGATAAAGAGAGGCGACGCGGCGACCACAAAGGCGTATTTGAACGCCCTAGTTCTTCCGGATCCCAATTTCTGGTTCGCTGAAGTATTCGAAAAGGATCTGGCGCAGAAATCGGCGGCGGAGTATGCGGAGGTCGCTCCTTCACTCCCGGCAATACTCGAGGGAGCGTTTCGGGATTTGGCCGATCCGGGTGTGACAGCTATCACGGGCTATCATTTCTTTGAAGTCTGCGATACCGGGATGAACGGCAACATGATTGTGTTGCTCTCGATGCGCAAACGCAAAATACCGCTCGATGAGATCCGTTTTCGCGTGGGAGATGATGAACGGGGGATCTGGGCATTTGCGTATGTGAACGGAGGCTTCCGCTACATCGGCAATACGCATCTCGGCTTTGGCACGAAGCCAAAAGTAACCCCGCGCGCTGCACCGGCAGCTCCAGGCCAGCCGAAGCCTGACGATTCTGAGCCTCGAAGAGTGCGCTTGGCGGGTATCGTGCAGCAAGCCAAAATGATCCACCAAGTGCCACCGGTCTATCCTGACACGGCGAGGAAGAGCCATGTAACGGGCACGGTCGTTCTGCATGCGATCATTGGAAAGGACGGGTCGGTGCAGCAGATTCAAGTAGAGAAGGGGCCATGTTTGCTGGACGAAGCCGCGATTCGCGCGGTGCGGCTGTGGCAGTACTCTCCAACGCTGATCAACGGCGAGCCCGTTGAGGTGGACACAACTATCTCAGTGATTTTCACGCTCAGCCCATGACGCAGATCCTTTGGAATATTCCAAAGACTGTAGGTGCGGCCCACCGATTTTGTGAGAAAGCGTAGCGGGCGAATATCGGATGGAGGCTTGCGACGCGCCAATTGCGCGTAAATCCAGTGGTTTCAGCGGGCATTTGCGATCGGCTCCGGGATCGGGCTGTGGCATAGAGCGTGCAACGTAGGAGGCGGCTGTCTCTTCTTCCCGGGGTGGGCCGGTTTCGCCGCGCCGAAACCGGATACTGGGGGATAGAGCATAGGGGTCCCGTTCGCGGGACCCCTTCTTATTTGGGCTGAAGGATCCTGCCTAGATTGGGAACGGTGCCGTTCCTCAACAGATAAATCGCAATCGACGGAGCGAGTCCGCGCACGAAATGCGCCCCTTGTTCGCGCTTGTGATCGCGAGAGGCCGGCGGGGACGCCGGCGGTACCGAGTTCCGCCTCAATCTTCTACAGGCCAGATTGGGGTGGCGCAGGCGTCGCAGCTCATTTCGGTTAGTTCCAGGCTTTCGGCGATTTCTGCGACGTTGGGGAATTTGTGATCGCTTGTCACATTCCAGATTGCGGCTAGTTCGCCGTAGCGATCGGTTTGGAATATGCCGAGCGTCGCCAGGCCGGTGGGAGCCAGGGCTTCTTTGCCGAGATAGGCTATTGCGGCGCGGCCTGAGGAATCTACGCCTACGATTACCGATTCGTGCAACGAGTCTGTTAGCGCACGCGATGGTTGCGCGAGTACCGCGGCCAGGACTACCGCTTCATTTTCTTTCCATAGCGATGCGTTGGCGGAGAGCTGGCGGAGAAATTCTTCGCAGCGCGGGCAATCGTTGTGGAGAAAGACGATTACTAAATTTTTCTTTTGCTTGAAGTCCCAGGCGCGGACGGTTTGGCCGTTTGAGGCGTGCAGCGTCAGCGGCGGAATCAGTTGGCGCAATTGCAGCATGGAGAAAAGGTCTGGTTTTTGCAGCGCTGCCCGTTTCAGGGCAGTATCTTTGTAGATTACGCCCGAGACTGCCGCCCTAAAAGGACGGCGCTACACAAACCTCGGCATCTTCGCAGTTCGCGCTTGAGAATGCTACGCGGGTAATGGTAGCCGGTCGCCTTGATCGGTGTGCCAGATCTTACGAAAAGCGTAAACGTAATTGGACTCGCCGGTGGTGTTCACGGTGGCGACGTCCGTGCCCACGACGTCGGCGAAATGCTGCTCGATCAGGCGCGCCATTTCGGCGTTATCGGCCTTCGAGAAAACGTAATTCCCATCCTTGAGATCCACCGCGTGGCCGGACCAGCGGCGCAAGAGCGGCTCGCGTGAAATTCCCACGCAAAAATCTGCGGGCGCGCCGCCGATCTGGCGCATAAACATTTCAAGCCTGGCGGTGATTTCATGGGCGCGCTTCGCGCCTTGCTCGCCGAGGAGGATATTCCATTTCACCGATTCGATGATGTCGGGCGCGAAAGGCGATTGTCGGTCCGAAGGCCGCACGGATATTTTTTTAGCTGCACCCCGAAGTGCTGCCGCAATTAATGCACTTATAGCAGCTCCCGTTCGGCACCATGAGCATGCCGCATTCGGAGCACGACGGCGCATCATCCGTGGTGAAGCGCGTGCGAGCCGTGGCGGCCAAGCCGGTTGGATCGGCCGGCGTGGCCATTCCCGGAGCTGCAGCCGCCGCGGGCGCTACCGCAGTGCCTGTCGCGGACGCTTGCGTGCCGAGCATATTCGCGTCCTCGTCTACCGGCGGATTCAGCTTCAGATATGCAGGCGAGATGAATTTGCCGCCGAGCCAGCGCGCGATGTAATCGAGCACGGAGCTGGAGAACCGGATGTCGGCGTTGTGCGTGTAGCCGGCAGGTTCGAAGCGCGTGTTCATCAGCTTGTCCACCAGCGCCTTGAGTGGCACGCCATATTGCAAGCCGATGGAGATGGAAAGCGCGATGCCGTCCATCAAGCCGGAAAGCGTGGCGCCTTCTTTCGCCATCTTGATGAAGAGTTCGCCGGGCGTGCCGTCGTCGTACATGCCGACGGTGATGTAGCCTTCGTGGCCGCCAAGCCAGAATTTGTGGGTGATGGACTTGCGCTCGTCGGGAAGCTTGCGGCGCGAAGTGCGGACGAAAAGCTCTTGTTGCTCGGGAGCTGGCGGCGCGCTGCCTTCAGCACTCTGCGCCGCGGCTTCCTTCTTTCCGCTGGACGCCGAGAGCGGCTGCGAGCGCTTCGAATTGTCGCGATAAATGGCCACAGCCTTCAGTCCATATTTCCACGACTCGATGTAGGCCTGCATGATGTCTTCGACAGTGGATTCCTCGGGCATATTAATGGTCTTGCTGATCGCGCCGGAGAGGAACGGCTGTGCCGCAGCCATCATGCGCAGGTGACCGCGCCAGGCGATCGAGCGGCCGCCGCCCGCCGGAGTGAGCGAGCAATCGAAGACCGGGAGATGTTCGGGCTTGAGATTCGGCGCGCCTTCGATCGTGCCATTGTGGTCGATGAAATCTACGATCTGGCCGCCTTCTTCGGGCGTGTAGCCGAGGTGCAGCAGCGCGCGCGGGACGGTGTTGTTTACGATTTTGATGACGCCGCCACCGACGAGGCGCTTCTGCTTGACCAGCGCGAGATCAGGCTCGATGCCGGTAGTATCGCAATCCATCATGAAGCCGATGGTGCCCGTAGGAGCGAGGACGGAAACCTGCGAATTCTTGTAGCCGAACTTTTCGCCGTGAGCCAGGGCGTTGTCCCAAGATTCCTGAGCGGCATGGAGAAGATTGGGCTGGACGTTGTCTTCCTTGATGGGCCGGAGCGAATCGCGGTGCATGCGAATCACGTCGAGCATCGCTTCGCGATTGCGCTGATAGCCGCTGAACGGCCCCATGCGCTCGGCAATCTTCGAAGATTGATAGTAGGCCTCGCCGGTCATCAGCGCGGTGATGGCGCCGCAGAGATCGCGCCCGCCGTCGGAATCGTACGGCACGGCGAGAGACATCAGCAGCGCGCCAAGATTCGCATAGCCGAGGCCGAGCGGGCGATAGTCGTGCGAATTTTTCTCGATGCGGTCGGTCGGGTAGCTGGCCTTATCCACCAGAATTTCCTGCGCGGTGATGGTCACGTCGACAGCGTGGCGGAATCCTTCGACGTCGAATTGATCGTTCGAGCCGAGGAATTTCAGCAGATTGAGCGAGGCGAGATTACACGCCGTGTCGTCGAGGAACATGTATTCCGAGCACGGATTCGAAGCATAGATGCGATCCGTGGACTTGCAGGTGTGCCAGCGATTGACCGTGGTGTCGTACTGCATGCCGGGATCGCCGCACTGCCAGGCGGATTCGGCCATGCGGTGTAGCAGCTCGCGGGCCGTGTATTTCTCGGCGGGCTTGCCGTCGGCGACGTTCTTGGTCCACCAATCGCGATCGTCTTCGGCGGATTGCATGAATTCATCGGTGACGCGGACGGAGTGATTGGCGTTCTGGAAATAAATCGAGGAATAGGCTTCGCCGTCGATCGAGGGATCGTAGCCGTTCTCGATCAATGTGTGCGCCTTGCGTTCTTCCTTCACTTTGCAATCGATGAATTCGGCGATGTCGGGGTGATCGACATTCAGGATCACCATCTTGGCGGCGCGGCGCGTTTTGCCGCCGCTCTTGATTACGCCGGCGAAGGCATCGAAGCCCTTCATGAAGCTCACCGGACCGGATGCGATTCCACCGCCGGAAAGAGATTCGCGGCTGCCACGCAGCGTGGAAAAATTCGTGCCCGTGCCGGAGCCCCACTTGAACAACATGCCCTCGGTCTTCGCCAAGCCCATGATGGATTCCATGTTGTCCTGGACGGAGTTGATGAAGCAGGCCGAGCATTGCGGCTTGGGCTGAACGCCGACGTTGAACCAGACCGGCGAATTGAAAGCCACTTTCTGCTCGACGAGAAGATGCGTGAGTTCGTCGCGGAAGGCATCGCGCGAGGCGTTCGAAGCGAAGTAGCCGCCCTCTTCACCCCAGCGAACGATTGTGTCTGCGACGCGGCCGATCAATTGGCGAACGGAAGTTTCGCGCTCAGGCGTATTCAGCTTGCCGTGAAAATATTTCGAAGCGACTATGTTTGTAGCAGTCTGCGACCAGGACTTGGGTACTTCTACATTCTCCTGACGGAATATCGTCTGCCCTTTATCATTGCCGATTAGTGCGGTGCGCTTTTCCCATTCGACTTTGTCGTACGGGGAGATCGTGCCGTCCGTAAACATCCGGCGGAATTCCAGACCGCGCTTGGAACCGATCTGTTGCTCTGAAGCGAGTTTGCTGTTGAGTGCCATTCGTGCTTCTGCCATGTTGCCTCCGCGCAGGCATTAGAAAGTTGAGCCGTGTTTGGGCTTGGGGAAACCGCGCGAAGGGCTGTATCTATTTTACCCCAGCACGAGTCCCAGTAGTATGGCTACAAAGCCAAAATTAGGGAACGCTCCGCCACGCCGCGAATCACACCGCCATCGCGGTGAGTGGTTGGGGGTGGTTCCCCGCAATTTAGTTGATTAAATCCGAGAGGCCCTCGTGATGCCGGAGGTCAGGCGCTGGGCATGACCAAGAAAATCACCGGAACCACGCCCTCGAATCTGGGACGCGAGTATAGGGGATGTGGAAAACTTGTCAAGAAAAAACTGGCCAAGAAATACAAAATGTTGTGGTGAAGTTGTCGTAAGCGTCTAGGTGTCGTGGTACGTGTGCGAAAGATACGGAGATGGCAATCCGGCCAGTTGACGCCGAAAGCGCGGGAGCCTACTCTGAATTCTGTGCCGGAAAATTTCGTGAAACGAAAAACCTTCTTTGCGGCGATCGCGCTGCCGGTGATGGCGTTGCTGTTTGCTCTCGCGGCCGCGCCGCGTTCGGAATCCGGCACGCATGACGCCGGCGATCCTGCGCATGCTCCTGCGAAGAGAATTTCGCTCGCTGGCGTCGGGAATGCGGGCGAAGTGACGCCGACGCTTTTTCGCGGAGCGCAGCCGAGTTCCGCAGGATTTCTCGCGCTTGCGAAGATCGGCATCGCCATTGACGTGGATTTGCGATTCGAAGGCGATCGCGCGGGAGAAAAAGAAGCGGCGACGCACGCGGGCCTGCAATATCTGGCGCTGCCGTGGAGTTGCCATTATCCGAGCGATGCGACGACGCAGAAGTTTCTCTCTTTGATTCACGAGAACGCCGACAAGAAAATTTTCGTGCATTGCCAGCATGGCGTGGACCGCACGGGAATGATGATCGCTGCCTATCGCATGGCGGAACAGAATTGGACGTCGGAGCAAGCGCGGGGCGAGATGATTGCTTACGGCTTCGATCAGGTGCACCGGACATGGTGCGGGGCTTTGAATAGTTACGAGAGTATTTTTCCGCAGAGATATGCTAATGACCCGATTTTTGCGCCGCTGCGCGCCCCCGCCCCGCCAGTGATTCCGGCCGTCCAAGTTCCGTCCCAGTAGCGCCGACGCTACTTTCCGAGTTCGTGCTCTAGATCTTGGGCAATTTTGTAAACCGGACCTTCCATCGCCGTGGCTGCGGGTAGAGTTTCTTTCCAGATTTCGTCGGGCTGGTAGAGCACGGCCATGTCCCAATAGTAGCCGCCGTCATCGCAGCAAGCCGGCTCGGGTTGTCCGGCGATTGCGGCGCGGCTTCGGCGCAACTCGGCTGAGACCAGATGTTTCGGATCCCAGAATTGAATCGCGCGGAGATCGGGAACTCGCGCAAGCGTGCCGGTCGAGGGATGGAACCAATCTGTTGTCAGCATGGGCTCCCAGACTACAAGGACGCGCACCTTCAGCTGCGGATTTGATTGCAGAATTCGCTCGGCTGCGGAGGCCCCCCGCAGGCACGCCGCTCAAGTGGGCGAGAAGAGCAGAACGAGGCGCTCTTCCTGCGGGTCGGCATTGAACGCATCGCGAAAATCGTGAAAATTTGCAGCGGCAAGCGATTCGAGCGGCGGTTGCCGTGACGGCGTATGCGCCGGGCCGAATTGCCGCCACGCTAGAATCGCGACGGCCAGCGCGACGAGGCTGAGGAGCACGGCTTTTAGCCGCGTATTTGCGTTCATCGCGCAGGTCCCGCCATCAAGCCCGCGATCCATTGCGGAAAAATCAGATTGGTGAGAACGATCGCAGCGGCGGCCCAGAGAATCGCGCTCGACCAGCGCGCGCGGTTGCGATCGCATTGCGGCGCGCGATAGTGCTGAATGAATCCGACGGCCAGCATGACGACGGACGCGCCCAGAAGCCACGGCCGGTAGCGCGAGAGCGACATGCCGACGCCGGCCAGGCCCGCGGCCGCGGCGAAGCTCATCGGCATGCAGCAAGCGAGCGTCGCCAGCGCGCTCAGCACGGCGCTCGCGGATGCAGCGGCTGTTTTCGTTCCCGGCATGATTGGTGTGATGCTTTCCGTTGGGATTGCGGTTCGCCTCAAGAAGCGGGAGTGAACTCGCGGCGGTAGCCATCGTCTTCGCGCTTCAATTTCGCGAGCAGGCGCTCGTAGCGTTGCTTGCCCTTTAGCGGCTTCAGAAATTTATCGTCGCGGAACAATTCATAATTGGGCAAGCCGAAACCTCCAGCCTTCTCGAGCAATTCGATAGCTGGGGTTGGTTTTCCGAGAAGTGCGAGCGCCGCGGCGGCCGTGTGCCACATGTGATGCGTATGAAGCAGCGGCTTGGTCTTGCCGTGCAGCGCGAGATGTACGAGCTTCGCTGCTTTAGTCCGTTCGCCGCGCAAGGCCCACAAGAGCGCCTCGCACGAATGCAGCCACGGGTCATCCGGCAACGCATTCTGCGCCGCCCGAATTCGCGACTCGGCTTCGTTCAGTTTCCCGGCGTAAATAAAAACCGTGGGTTGAAACACGTTGGCCCAGATGTTGACGGGGTCATGACGCAGAGCGCGCTGCAAACATTCCTCCGCTTCCTCGTAGTTCCAGGAGCTGAGCGCGGTGTGGCCCAGAAATACATTTGTGAACGCGTCGTCGGGCCGGGCCGCAAGCGCCATGAGCAGCCCTTCCTTCGCCTCCTTCAACATCCCGACGTGATTGAAGATTGTCGCTTGCCAGACGCGCGCCGGCTGGCATCCTGGATTGACGCGCAGCGCCCGCGAGAGCGCCCGCAGAGCCGGGCCATTCTGAAATTTCTTCGCGGGAGACCATAGGATTCGGCCTTCCGCGCAGTGAGCCTCGGCATTATCGGGATCGAGCGCGATCGCTTTGCGCAGCGCTTTTTCGGCGTCGCGCACCCAGTGCGGCGAAGCGCTTGTTGTTGTTCCCACGAGTATGAGCGCTTCGGCCAGGCGCGCCCATGCGCCCGCGAATTTCGGATCGAGCCGCGTGGCGTTCTCGAGCATGTCCACAGCCGCGCGATTGTCCCAACTGTTCAGACGATAGAGCCGGTCGGCTGCGCGCAGATAGAGTTCGTAGGCGATGGGATTCTTCGTGGGAGGCCCGGCTGTCTCGTCGGCGTCCTGCTGCTGCGCGATGCCCAGTGATTTTCCGATGCCTTCGGCGATCGAGTCCTGCAAATGAAACAAGTCGGCGGCGTCGCTGTCATGCTTGGCTGAGAGAAGGACCGACCCGTCGGCGGCGTTCCAGACACTAACGTGCGCACGCAGCTTGGTGCCTAGCTTTTGAATGCTGCCGTCCACGATGATGTGAACGTTTAGCTCGCGCGCGGCCGAGAGAGGATCGATTTGGTGCTGCGCATAGCGCGAAACGGACTGCGCCGGGCGGACCAGCAATTCGCCGCTGGCGCTCAGGTGATTGATCACCGCGTCGGCGAGAGCCATGCTGAGATATTCGTCGCCGGGATTCGGTGTGAGGAGTTTGAACGGGAGCACGGCCACAGAACGCTGTCCCGCCAACGCTGCGGGCAGATATGCGCCAAGTTCGAGCTCGCGCGAAATGTTGGTTAGCTCGCGCTGCAGATCACGCGCGGATTGAAAGCGCCGCGCGGCTTCTTTCTCCAGAAGTTTATCGACAATCGCGCAGAACGCGGCTGGGGCGCCCGGCGCGGCATCTTTCAAGCGGGGTGTAGGACCCGAAATGATCTGCGAGATGAGCGCTGCGAGACTCGGAGCGGCGAAGGGACGCCGGCCGCAGGCGAGTTCGTAGAACACAACGCCGAGCGAATAGAGATCGGCGCGGCCATCCGCAGGCTCGCAGCGCAACTGCTCCGGAGCCAGATAGGCAATGGTGCCTTGAATGCCGGGAGTTATGTCGACCTCAACAGGCGCGCTGATAGTTCGAGTGACCACATCGTCGACGCCGCGGCGCGCCACCCCAAAATCGAGTAGCTTCGCGCGGCTGTCGGCTTGCACCACGATGTTCTCGGGCTTGATGTCGCCGTGGAACACGTTTCGTGAATGGGCGGCGTCGAGGGCTTCGGCTAGCTGCGCGCCGATTTCGACAATGCGCTTTGGATCGAGCGGGCCATCGGAGAGCAGCGAGCGCAGCGTGCGGCCTTCCACCAGCTCCATGACCAAAAATATGCTCTCGCCGTCCTCGCCGACTTCGTAGATGGTGGTGATTCCCGGATGGTGGAGGCTCGAAGCGGCACGCGCTTCCGCCAACATTCGCGAACGCGCTTCAGCCGAGCCGGAGGACATGTCGGTGAGAATCTTGATGGCGACTGATCGAAGCAGGCGCTCGTCATGCGCGCGATACACCACGCCCATCCCTCCACGCCCGAGTTCCGCGCTGATGCGGTAATGCGAAATGGTTTGGCCAATCATGCGTCGAGAGCGCTATCTCGCCGAGCGTACGTGGCGCAATTCCGAATGTCAACGAAGGCTGTTGGCAGGCCGGTTGCTGGTTCGCGTTGGAACACAGTTGCGCGAGCGCGATTGACTTTCGGGGCTGCGTCCAAAAAAATGTTGTTGTGGGCACCCCTGCCATTGAAATCGAAGGGCTGACCAAGGACTACGCGGTCGGCTTCTGGCGCAAGCGCACGCGGCGAGCGCTGGATGGGCTGACGTTCCAGGTGCGCGAGGGCGAGGTGTTCGGATTCCTCGGGCCAAACGGCGCGGGAAAGACGACCACGCTCAAGCTCTTAATGGGGCTGATTTTTCCGACGAGCGGTACGGCACGAATTCGCGGACGCTCGATCGATGACGTCGAGATGCACCGCGAGATCGGCTTCCTGCCGGAGCAGCCTTACTTCTACGATTATCTGACTGCGCGCGAGCTGCTCGATTATTCCGCGCGTTTCTTCCGATTTACCGAAGCTGACCGGCGAGAGCGCGTCACGCGGTTTCTCGAGCGCGTCGGGCTGAGCGCCGCTGCAGATGTTCAATTGCGGCGCTTCTCGAAGGGCATGTTGCAGCGCGTGGGAATCGCCCAAGCGATCCTGCACGATCCACAAGTAATTTTTCTGGATGAGCCGACATCGGGGCTCGATCCCGTCGGTCGCCGCGAAGTCCGCGACATCATTCTGGATTTGCAGCGGCAAGGCCGCACGGTTTTCTTCTCGACGCACATTTTGCCGGACGCCGAGGTGCTCTGCGATCGCGTCGCGGTGCTCGTCGGAGGAAAGCTGCAGGGCGTGGGCACGCCGCAGGAAATCGTCTCCATCGAAGTGCAAGGAATGGAAATTCTCTTCGAGCTTCCCGCGGGCCGTTCCGTGCCAGGAGCCCTCGCCGGCCGCGTGACGCCATCCGGAGTGGCCTACCGGCTGGAAGTGCCCGAAGCCGAACTCTACGACGCCATCACGCAATTGCGCGCGGCCGAGGCGCGCATTCTATCGGTCACGCAATTGAAGCCGACGCTCGAAGATTATTTCTTCCGGCTCGTCGGGCGCGAAACGGCGCCTTCGTATGCCGTCGAGGTGGCGAATAAATGAGCAGCGTGCCCTTGTTCGTCGCGGTGAACACGTTCCGGGAATCGGTGCGCGACCGCGTCCTCTACAACCTGATTTTCTTCGCTCTGCTGATGATGGCCGCGGCGGTGCTCGTGGGGCAAATTTCGATCGGGATCGAGCGGCTGGTAATCATCAATCTCGGTTTGAGCGCAATTTCGCTTCTGGGATTGGTGATGTCGGTCTTCATCGGCGTCGGCCTCGTTTACAAGGAAATCGAGAAGCGCACGCTCTACAGCATTCTGGCCAAGCCCGTGCGCCGCTGGGAATTTCTCGCCGGCAAGTATTTAGGGCTGCTGCTGACGCTGGCGATCAATACCGCGTTAATGACGCTGGGTCTCTTCCTCGCGTTGCTCTATGTGGATCGCGCGATCGGACGCGCCGACGCTCACATTTTACTGGCCGTCTATTTCATCCTCCTCGAATTTGCCCTGGTGACGGCGCTCGCGCTCTTTTTCTCGTGCTTCTCGACGCCGATTCTTTCTACGCTCTACACGCTGGGGCTTTACGTTGCAGGAATGTTCGCTTCGGACCTCCGCGATGCGGGCGCGCTGAGCAGCAGCGGAGCGGTGAAAGCGGTCACCTCGGTTCTCTACTATGCGCTGCCGAATTTCAGCAATTTCAATGTGATCGGCGCGACCGCACACGGCGACCCGATCCCGATATCGCTCGTTTGGCAGAATACGGCGTACGCAGCCATTTACATTTTGGCTCTGCTTCTCGCCGCGTCAGCCGTTTTCTCGAACCGGAACCTGAAATGATCTCCGCCCGGCGAGAATGTTGAAATGGTAGCTTCCGCCCGCAGCAAGCAAATCTGGCTCGCGACGCTAGGCGTGCCGTTGCTTTTGCTCTCTCTCTATCCTTTGCAGCAAAGCATTGCCGAGAAAAAAGAATCGATCGCGGAGCAGCAGCAGGAGCTGCTGCTACGCTCCGGCAAGCTGCTGAAGAAACTGAGCCTCGGCTACGACTCGCTGTTAGCCGATATCTACTGGACGCGGACGGTGCAATACAACGGCGGCATCCTCGAACGAGGCGAATCGGATTTCAGTTTGCTAGCCCCGCTTCTCGATGTGACCACTGATCTCGATCCGCGCCTCGATGTCGCCTATCAGTACGGCGCGATTTTCCTCTCGGAGAAAGTTCCGGCCGGAGCCGGGCGTCCGGACCAGGCAATCGCGCTGGTGCGCAAGGGCATAGCCTTGAATCCAACGAACTGGCGTCTCTACTACAACCTCGGCTTCGTTTATTACTGGTACCTGCGCGATTACAAGCAAGCCTCGCAAACTTTCTGGGAAGGCAGCAAAGTTCCCGGCGCTCTGCCGTGGATGGGCGCCATGGCCGCGCACATCGCAGAAACGGGCGGCTCGCGCGACACTTCGCGCTTCATGTGGTCGCAGATCTATGAATCGACGCAAGACGTCACCGTCCGCGCCAATGCACTGGCGCATCTGCAGGTCTTGCGCACGCAAGACGACCTAGATTTGTTGAAGACTTTCATCGAAACCTACAAAAAACGGACGGGCCACGCTCCCACTTCCGTGCAAGATCTCGCTAACGCCGGATTGCTTCTCAGCGTCCCACAAGATCCAGGCGGCTATGTGTATGTCCTGGACGCGAATGGCGAGCCGGCCGTCGATCCCCAAAGCCCAATGGCCGAGCGCGTGCGCGACTGGTCGGGGCGAAAGTAAAGCGGGCTTCCATCTGACCAGCGGACGCAGCCCTAAATCTGTACTGGTGGACAGGCCGCGCGCATTGAACACTTGCTAAACTGAGGACATCGGGGCGGAGAGTTGAGCGGCGGCTCATTTGCCGAAGGGTGGACGAAATGCGGGGACGAATTCGAATTCAGCGAGCACTCTTGCTCTTCGCGGCTGCAACGTTGGCTTCGTGCGGAGGCGGTAGAGGAGGCGGCTCAATTGGCTCGAATCCGCCTGTCGCGCCGTCGATTACAACACAGCCTACCGACCAGAGCGTTACGGCTCCTGCCACCGCAACATTCTCAGTAACGGCGGCGGGCACGGCGCCGCTAAGTTACCAGTGGCAAATGAACGGCGCGAACATCGCCGGCGCCACGGCGTCAAGTTACACGACTCCGCCTACTACATCGACGGACGACGGCGAGACCTTCGATGTCGTCGTCAGCAATGCCGCCGGCAACGCGACCAGCAACACCGTCACGCTTTCCGTGAGCACAACTTCGACAACTTCCAACACGGATGTAGTCACTTTTCACAACGACATTGCGCGGACGGGCCTGAACTCAACGGAGACCGTGCTGACGCAAAGCAACGTCAACGTTCACATGTTCGGCCTACTGCGCAATCTGTCCGTCGATGGAAAAGTGGATGCCGAGCCGCTGTATCTTTCAGCTTTGATGGTCAATGGCGCGGCCCACAATGTGGTTTTCGTGGCCACGGAGAACGACAGCCTCTACGCCTTTGATTCCGATACCGGCGCGACCCTTTGGCAGGATACGGTCCAGAACTTGCTTCCTTCCGGCGAGAACCCCAGCGACATGCGCGGCTGCAGCCAGGTGATGCCGCAAATCGGCATCACGTCTACCCCAGTCATCGATCGCCACGCCGGACCGCACGGAACAATTTTCTTCGTCACCATGTCGAAAGATAGCCAGAGCAATTATCACCAGCGCCTGCACGCGGTCGACGTGACCACCGGCGCCGAGCTGCTGAACGGCCCCACCGAAATTCAGGCAACTTACCCGGGCGTGGGCGCGGGAAATTCCGGCGGCACGATGACGTTCGCGCCGGGGAATTACAAAGAACGCGCAGCGCTGCTCCTGCTCAACGGCGCGATCTACACCAGCTTCGCGTCGCACTGCGATGCCCCTCCCTATTCCGCATGGATCATGGGCTATAGCGAGAGCACGCTGAAGCAGACCACCGTCTTGAATCTCACTCCCAACGGGCCCAACTCAGCCGGCGGAAGCTTCGGCGCAGGTGCAATCTGGCAGAGCGGTGGCGGTCCTGCCGCCGATCCGCAGGGCAACATCTACGTCGAAGTCGCCAACGGCGATTTTGAGACCACGCTCGACGCCAACGGCTTCCCCAATCAGCAGGACTACGGCAATGCTTTCGTAAAGCTCTCAGTGAACAATGGAAAGCTCGCCGTCGCCGATTACTTTGCGATGAAAAATACCTTGACCGAATCCGATAACGATCAGGACCTTGGATCGGGCGGCCCGCTGGTTCTGCCCGACCTGAGCAACGGCAGCAGCACCGTGCATCTGGCCATCGCCGCCGGCAAAGACGGCGCGATCTATGTGGCGGACCGCACCAACATGGGCAAGTTCAACGCCTCCACGAATAATATTTATCAGGAGCTGGATCACGTGCTGCCGGAAGGAGTTTGGGGCGTCCCCGCGTACTTCAATCAGACGGTCTACTACTGCGACCAAGCAAGTGCGCTGAAAGCCTTTGGGATCAGCAACGCGAAGTTGACAGCTTCTCCCACCTCGTCAACCGCGATGAGTTTTGGATACCCGGGCGTGCTGCCAGCCGTCTCCGCCAACGGAACATCGAACGGCATCGTTTGGGCCATCGAGAATACCGGCACCGCCGTCTTGCATGCTTTCGCTGCAAATAATCTCGCCAACGAGCTTTACAACAGCAATCAAGCTTCGGGCAACCAGGACCATCCCGGCGCAGGGAATAAATTCATCACACCGATGATTGCCGATGGAAAAGTCTTCGTAGCCACACCGAACAGCGTGGCCGTCTACGGATTGCTCGCGACGCAGCGTTAATTACGAGGCGTTATTCGTAGCGCAGGGCTTCGACCGGATCCAAACGCGATGCCTTCATCGCCGGCCAAACACCAAAAATCAGTCCAATACTCACTGACACCGTAAAGCCCATGACTACGGCCCACGGCGTGACCACGGCTTTCAGCGAGGTCACCACCGGAATCAACATCGTCGCGCCGCCGCCCACGATGATTCCAATCACTCCGCCGATGCCCGTCAAGGTCATGGCCTCGAACAGAAACTGCCAGGTGATGTCCGCGCTTCGCGCGCCGATGGCTTTTCGGACTCCTATTTCTCGCGTGCGCTCGGTGACCGAGACCAGCATGATGTTCATCACGCCCACGCCGCCGATGAGCAAGCCGATCGAGCTAAGCACGATGATCGCGACCACGGTGCTCTTAATGATGTCGTTGAATTGCTGCGCGGTCTCCTGATTCGTCTGAATAAAAAAATCGTCGGGCTTGTCGTAGGGCACGTTGCGGCGCCGGCGCAGAACGTCGCGCACTTCGTCCACGGCCTTGTCCACCCGGCCTGGATAAGCCAGAAAACGGATAAAGATTTCGAACGCCGCCGGATAAATTTTTCGAAAGGTGTAATACGGCAGAACCACGCGGCGATCCTCATCGTTTGTCCCGAATCCTCCCACAGGTTTCTGCAACACGCCGATCAACTGAAAGGTCGAGCCATCCACGAGAATGTTCTTGCCGATGGCGTCGGGTATCGTGCCGTAGAGCGCCGTGGCGATATTTTCGCCCACCACCGCCACGTTATCGCGGTGTATGTTCTCCGTATCCGTGAAAAAGCGCCCCGCGGCCATCGTCGCATTCGAATAGACTTCTAAAAACGCGGGAAACGTCCCTCGGAATTCGATGCCCTGCACTTCGTTGTTCTGATACCGCACGTTGTGCGGCGTTTCCCACTGAAAGATCGATACCGCCACTTGCTTCACCGCCGGGCACGACGGAAGAATCGCCTCTCCGTCCTCGAGTGTCAGCGGCTTTCGTTCGCGCTCCTCTTTCGGCCGCCGCGCGTTATTGTTGAAATTCTGGTTGAAGCGCTGCACCCAGGCGGTGTCGATGCCCTCTTGCGTGATTTCATCCTGGATCACCATCTTGAAGCCGTCCACAAGCCCGACCACGAGAATAATCAGCCCGACGCCGATCATCACGCCCAGCACGGCGAGAAAGCTGCGCAGCTTATGCGTCCGCAAGGTGTCAAACGCCAGCGCCAGATTTTCGCGATAATCCTGCTTCATTCTCTAGCCTTGTGTAGCGCCGCCCTTTAAGGGCGGCATCCGTCCAACTCAGCACACCTGCCCCAATCGAAGTGTCGTGTCAGGGCCTGACTTCCGCGTTTTGTCATGACCTGACTTTACATCTCGCCTAAGAATTCAAATCGCTGTCATCCTGAGCGCAGCTAAGGATCTAAGCGTCGTATCGCGTCATCACGCATGCACAAAAGCCGCCAATCCCTCACCCCTCAGCCCGCAGCGCCTCAATCGGATCCAACCGCGCCGCCCGCATAGCGGGATAAATGCCGAAGAACAAGCCGACAACAGTAGAAAGGGAGAGCGCAATCACAATCGTGAAAATGGGAGTCGAAAACGGAATCGAGGTAGCGGACCGCACGATCGCGGCCAGCGCCAGCGCCAGAAGCACTCCGATTCCTCCACCGAGCGCCGCCAGCAGCGACGATTCCACCAGAAATTGCAGAAGAATATGCAGCTTTCGCGCCCCCAGCGATTTCCGCAGCCCAATCTCCCGTGTCCGCTCGGTCACGCTCGCCAGCATGATATTCATGATCACGATTCCGCCGACCACCAGAAAAACCGAGGTAACCCATACAGCTATGCCAAATGCATTCCCGGTGATGCGATTCCAGATGCTGGTGAGCTGCGTTGGTGATACCACTCCAAAATTGTCCTCAGCGTCGTACGGTACGTGCCGCCGCGCCCGGAGCAGCACGCGCGCTTCATCTTCGGACGCAGGCATCAGGTCGGGAGTCGGCGCCTGAATAAACATAGACACGGAATCGAGCGGCGCAAGCCACCCTTTGCGGTAAGTCGAGAGCGGCATCATGATGAAATCGTCGAGCGACTGGCCGAGGACGGTGCCCTTAGCCGCCGCGACCCCCACCACTTCGTATTGCTCCGCCCCGGCCCGGATCAGCCGGCCGATGGGATCCCCCGATGGAAAAAAGTAGTTCGCGACGTCCGCGCCGATGATGCACACGTTCGAACGATGATCTTCGTCGGTGCCGGTGAGTAAGCGCCCGGTCGACGTCTCGACATCCCTGATTTCCGCGTAGCTCGGCGAAACGCCCATGATCGTGACGTTCTCGCGCAGATCGTTTCCATAGCGCACATCAGCGATGGTCTGCATGAACCCCGCGATGTTGGTCGCGAGTTTCATGTCCGCCTGCAGCGCTTCGAGGTCTTCCATTTGCAGCGGGGGTCTCTTCCTCGCCCTGTTCCATTCCTCGAAATTGGTGACCACTCCAACGCGGTCAATGACGTACGCGTTGGCGCCCAGATTGGCCACCTTCTCCGCGACGTAAACATTTAGTCCGTTCAGGACCGACATCACAGCAAGCAACGTGGCAACCGCCAAGATAACTCCGAGCAAGGTAAGGAAGCTCCGCAGTTTATGGGCTCGCAGCGTGTCTATAGCAATGGCCAGCGTCTCGCGCAGCGCCACGCGCGCTTCGCTCGCCTTCATCGCCATG
>Ga0310038_10000920_pt1 | contig 23111 bp, 19 predicted proteins | sample Sb_taG_6_FD_200461 | JGI IMG/M metagenome (GOLD analysis project Ga0310038, IMG submission 200461) | Peat soil microbial communities from Weissenstadt, Germany - Sb_50d_4_PS metaG (v2) (version 2) | ecosystem: Environmental > Terrestrial > Soil > Wetlands > Peat | place: Germany: Weissenstadt... | reverse complement strand
CTATCTCACCCCGCTGCAGTTCCTGCAGCCGGCTTCACCTCAAAGAAAGGAATGAAAGTGTCAACAATCCACTGGACGAGTACAGCGGCTGTCTTCACAGAAGTATCTCCGTTACAATCGTTCCCGCCATGTTGCGTACCGAACTCTACGCGGATCCCACCAACGTGTTTATGCATGATGCGATTCTCGCCTCGTGCCGGAGGCATGCGGAAAAAACTGCCCTCGTGGATACTTCGTGCGGGCGGCGGCTGACCTACGCCGAATATGGAGAGACGGTTGAAGCGCTGGCGCGCGGATTGGTTGCGGCGCAGGTCAAGCCGGGAGAAGTGGTGGGTATTTTTCTGGCCAATTCGTGGGAGTTCTGTGCGGCCTATCATGCTGTAACTTTGGCTGGTGCGATTCCGACGCTCCTAAATCCGACGTACCGTGAGCGGGAAGTGCGGTACCAGTTGGGAAACTCGGGCGCGGTGTTGCTGATTACCGACCGGGCAAATATTGACGGCGTCAACCTTGCTGGGCTTCCGAACTTACGCCGAGTCTACTGCGCGCGAGAGCAGGGAAGCGGAAGCGAGCCGTTCTCCCACTTGCTGAAGCCGGTGGGCGTTGGGCTGCCGAGGCCTGAACGCGGATCGCAGGATAGTCTAGCAGCGCTACCTTATTCGAGCGGCACCACCGGGCTTCCTAAGGGCGTGATGCTCTCGCATTACAACCTGGTAGCGAATGTTTTCCAGTTTCTGGGGCCGCACGCGACTCCCCTCAACTCTAACGACAATGTTCTTTGTTTCTTGCCGCTGTATCACATTTACGGTTTGAATGTGATGTTGAACCCCGCGTTGATTTTGGGGGCGACATTGGTGTTGATGCCGCGCTTCAACGTGGAGCACGTGACCTCGTTTCTGATGGAAGAGTCGATCTCCATGATGCCTTTGGTTCCTCCCGCGATGAATGCCTTGTGCCAGTCGGCGGAGGCGGGAGAGTTTCCAAGAGATCACAAGCTGCGATGGGTGAAGTCCGGGGCAGCGCCTTTGGCGCCGGAGTTGGCGCGAAGATTCACTGCGCTGACCGCCATTCCGGTGTGTCAGGGTTATGGCATGACGGAGGCTTCGCCCGTGACGCACGTGGGCTATCTGGAGCCGGAGCTATATCGGCCGGAGTCGATCGGGCATCCTTTGGCGCAAACGGAGTGCCGCGTGATTGCGGCGCAGAATCAAGCTGCAGAAGCCGGGAGTGCGGAGGAAGTGGCCACCGGCGATGCGGGAGAGTTGGTGATGCGCGGTCCGCAGTTCATGCGAGGTTATTGGAATGACTCGGCGGCGACCGCGGCCGTGTTGCGCGATGGATGGTATTGGTCGGGCGATATCGTGACGCGCGACAACCAGGGCTTCTATCGAGTGGTGGACCGGCGCAAGGAGATGATCAAGTACAAAGGTTTCTCCGTTGCCCCGGCTGAGGTGGAGGCCGTGTTGCTCGAACATCCGGCGGTGCGGGAGTGCGGTGTGGTGGGACGACCTGACGCTGTTGCGGGTGAGATTCCGGTCGCTTTCATCGCGCTGCGCGAGGGATTTGTGAATTGTAGCAAGATGGAAGATGAGTTGTGCTGCTTCGTCGCAGATCGGCTGACGCACTACAAGCAGCCACGGGAAATACATTTTGTTGACGTCGTACCTAAGACGGCCTCGGGCAAGATCCTCCGACGCGAGCTGCGACGGTTGATTCGCTGAGGGGGAAACAAAGTTAAGACAAAGCAGCGTGCTGATCTGAGCTCCTTCTCATGCGACCTAACGCACGAGAAGTGACATGAAATTAACAAGTCGCTGACAATTCTCTGACAATTTCTTTTCCACCCCATTCCACACTACGTCTTCGCGAGAGTGTTCGTTCTCGCGGGTTCTGTTCTACCCCAAGAGTTGATTACCCGAGGAGGATCCACGTGAAATTACGCCTTACAGTGAAAACATATGTCACGGTAGTGATGTTGGTGGTTGCTTGCAGCCTCTCAGCCTACTCTCAACAAAGTCATTCCAAAACGTCCGGAATCAGCGTAGTGGGCTCTACGATTCCGACGAACGGCGATGTTAATCCCTATGGCATTGTGCGCGTGCTTCAGAGTCAAGGGTCTCTGGTTGAAGGGAACATTCTGGTCAGCAATTTCAACAACAGCATGAACCTACAGGGCACGGGGACGACAATTGTGCAAATTACGCCGGATGGCACGCTGACTTTGTTTGCGCAAATCGATCCTAGCACTTTACCTGGCCCATGCCCAGGCGGGGTTGGTTTGACTACGGCCTTGTCTGTATTGCGCAGTGGATGGGTGATCGTAGGCAGCTTGCCCACGACCGACGGGACGTTTAAGACGGCGCAAGCAGGATGCCTGATTGTACTCAACAGCAGCGGACGCGTGGTTGAGACTTTCTATGGTTCGCTGATTAATGGTCCATGGGATATGACGTGGCTGGATGAAGGAGGCACTGCGAATTTGTTCGTCAGCAATGTTCTGAACGGAACCAAAGCCGGCGGGGGCAAAGTCGTGCATGGCGGAACCGTGGTGCGGTTGACGATCAATAATTTGTTCGGGAAGATTCCGAATTTGCAATCGATGACGGTGATCGGCTCGAATTTTCCTGAACGTACTGACCCCAACGCGGTGGTGATCGGGCCGACCGGGCTGGGCCTGAGCCCTGATGCATCCCTGCTGTACGTTGCCGACAGCCTCGGCAATCGCATCGCGGCGATTCCCGACCCAGTGTTTCGCGAGACCTCTGCTGGTATCAGCGCCACAGTCTCGCAGGGTGGCTTCCTCAGCGATCCTCTTGGCCTGGCAGTTGCGCAGGATGGCACGATCTTGACGGTGAACGGAAACAATGGACTGCTGGTTAAAACGACGGCGGACGGCGATCAGATCTTCACGACGCTGCTGGATAACAGTGGAACTCCGCCTGGGGCGGGCGCTTTATTTGGATTGGTACCCGTGCCGGGGCAAGGTCTTTACTACGTAGACGATGCTTCGAATACTCTGAATCTGTTCAAGTGACACTGCTGCATTAACCAAGACTTGCTTGCGAGCGGCCCACCTTTCGCACGATCCTCGCGGAAGGTGGGCTTTTTATTTCCAGAGGGAATCCTGTTTTGAAGCGATCTTGCTTCAGAGAGTCAAAAAAACGATTCAAGTCATCGGCTTTTCACAGACTAAGACTTGCATTCTCGTTGTTCTCTGCCGGAACTTGCGATAGTATCTCTGCCTCATGTTTCGAATCCTGCTGTTATTTTTGCGGCGGCTCTGGCTGCCGCTGGTCGTTTTTGCGGTGTTTAGCTTAATGTGCGTGCTGGTGTACCGGCGATTGGAGGGAGTGAGTTGGCAGGATGCGCTGTTCTGGATGATCCATCCTCATGCGATCGAGGCGAAGCGGGTCCACAACTCGACCAAGCTTTTCGCGATCTTTGTGTATGCGGGGGTATTTGCGTTTCAGATCTGGGTCGCTGAGCGCGTAGCGGTCACGATCTTCAAGCGTCACGGGGTGGAGGCCTGGAGAACCATGGTCAACGACATCAGCATTGAAAAAATTCGCGATCACTTCATCATCTGTGGCTACGGCCAGGTAGGCCGCACCGTAGTGGATCAACTGAGCCGCCTGAATATTCCTTTTGTGCTGATCGAGACAAATGAGGGTTTGTGCCGCGAGCTGTTGAAAGAAAAAGTCCTGATCATTCAGGGTGACGCGAAACGGCACGACGTGTTGCAGACTGCCGGGATCGAGCGGGCGCGCGGTGTGTGTATTGTGATCGACAATGACGCCGATAATCTTTACATCACCGTGACTGCCAAGGCTCTAAATCCGAAGGCGCGCATTATCACACGCGCGGGGCAATCGCGCTACGCGCAGGCTATGCGCAACTCCGGCGCGGACGAAGTGATTATTCCAGAGTACGAAGGTGGATTGATGACCGGACGGATGATCGCCAAATTCTATCCCGGCTCGCACCCGAATCTGGTGTAGGACGAAGAGCTATTTTCGTACACCGCTTTCGCCGGCGATTTTCTTCGTCACCAGAAAGGCCCAAATGCTTTCGTTGGCGTTGAGGGCATAGCTGGTTTTCCCGACTTCTTTGTCTGACATATACTGCTCACCCCCAGGCCAGGTATTGCCGCCGTTCTTAATGCTGTAGAGCACGACTTGAGCGTTGTCCTGGCACGCGCTGTAGGTGAAGGTCTTCGTATCTTTAGAGCCTTTATCTTTATCTTTGTCCACAGGTGGGATTTTATCCTGGGCTGGCTTCTCCCCGCAGCGGTCGAACTTCGCCCAGGTCTTAGCGCTATCTTCGGCGGATAACACGTGGAAGCGGCCCGGTTTATACGTGCCACCATTGTCGGGAACGATCGGATCATCCGTACCCGCAACGAACAAGGCGGATATGGGACGCGACGGCAGGCAGATCATGGTTTTTGGAAATGCTGCGCCTACAGCCGCGACCGCGGCGACGCGGTCGGCCATATTGCAGCCCACGCGCAACGCCATGAAGCCTCCATCGCCTAAGCCAGTAGCGTAAATGCGGCGGGTGTCGACCGAAAACTTGAGGGCGAGCTGATCCAACATTTGATTGAGAAAATTGACATCATCTGCAGGCTCGGTTTTATTTCTGGACTCGTCGGGATTCTCTGCGCCACCCTGCCGGCCGCCTCCGCCACCTCCAGGGTATCCACCCCCTCCTCCGGGATACCCGCCTCCACCGCCGGGATATCCTCCGGGGCGCCCGTAGCCACGGCGTGGACGCATGGCCATCGGGGCCTCCTCCGGCCGCACGCCGATATTCCAACGGCCGCGCAAGGCGTTGGGATAGACGGCAATGATTCCCTTGGTCTCGGCGAACTGGCTGAAGTGCGTGAGCCGCCCCATATCGTCGGCATCCTGATTCTGAGCGTGCAGAAGAACTACGACCGGATAGTGCTGTTGCTTGTCGTAGCCCTGAGGAAGATGGACCACGAACTCACGGCTGACGTCGTCAACGTCGATCTTTTCGTGGGTTTCCTGCGCGTGCAGATGAGCTGCGAAAAGCCACGAGAGGCTTGCGACCAGAACGGCAGTCCCGCATAAACGGGGGGGCAGTTTGGTTATAGCTGACTTAACCGTCATTCTTTGGCAATCGTTGCTGGTGACTTTCCTGACCTTTTGCATATGAACCTCAAGTGTAGGCGCAAGGTTGCTAGGGGAGGCTGAGAGTTTTGCAAAGTTTTGTAACTGGATGCTAACCGCCCGTAGGGAAGGAGGAACTTTATTGTGCGAGCCTTCGTAGCATTAACCAGACGGCGCCGAGATTAAGCCAGATCGAGGAGGCATTATGGACGGAAGCGTTGTTGGACTCGCGGCGGTGGTGATGATTTTTGGCATCCCGATGGCAGGTATGTATACGTTTTACCGGGTGCGCAAGCTCCGCAGCGAGGAGCGGTTGGCGGCGATTGCGCGTGGGGTAGATGTACCGATGCAGCCGGAGCTATCCGAAGCTGCGCGTTCCCGGCGATCGGGAATTCTGCTGGTCTCCGGGGCGCTCGGCTACATCGCGACCTTCGCTCTGATCGGACGCGCAGAGCCTGACGCGATGATCGCGGCCACGTTCGGCGTGATTCCTCTGGCGATTGGCGTCGGATTCTTTGTAGATCATGCCCTTATCCGGCGGGATGCCCGCGCACACTGAGGGCACCAAGAACCATGAGGACAGATCGGCAAACCCCCTCCGGCGGTTCTTTCTGGCGACTCAATGGCCGGTGAGGAAGTCGTATTGAGCTTCGGTCAAGGGGACAACGCTCAGGCGTCCTTGCCGCACCAGGGGAGAATCGGCAAATAGTTTCTGGGCTTTGATTTCGGCCAGCGTAACCGACTGGGGCAGCGGCTTGCCAGCCTTGATTTTTACTTGCGGATTCTTGGGATCAGTGGCGTCTACCGAGACAACGGTCGCGCTTCCTACTGCGCTCTTCTCGTCTCCGGTGTGATAGATGATTAACCCGTCTCCGGCCTTCATGCCACGCAGGTTTTTAAGGGCTACGGGATTGGTCACTCCATCCCAGATCGTGGTGCTCTCGCGCTGAAGATCGGCGAATGAATAAACGGTGGGCTCGGTCTTTAGAAGGTAGGGCATGGGCAAGATTCTAAATCAAGTGGTCAGTGGCGAGTGATCAGTGGCCGGTATTCTTACCGATCACTAGCCACTGATCACTGATCACTACCTAGTCCATCTCATCGTCTCCGATGGGTTGTCCCGGAGGGATGGCAACATCGCTGGCCGGAGTAAATTTCTCCGGGTCTTTTTCGAATGCATTAATGCGCGCGATGGCTGCGGCCCGAAGCGCTTTTTCTTGAGAAGCTTGAGCTGTGGTCGCCGACATCCAGGATCGCAGGCTCAGGGCTTCGGCCCGGGCTAGAGCGCGAGCTTCCGGGGAAGTTTTCTGGTTTGCGGCCAGCGCGAGCAGATGTTCCAGCGCGGAGGTTTCAGTGATACGCTGCATCTCTCCCTGCAGTTCTGTGGCTCTCGGTGCTTTCCACGTGGCTTGGAAAACTGCTTCGATCACTTGGGTAAGGCTGGGACCGGCATTATTCCTTGCGTGGTATTCGACTAGCCGCGATGCCCGTTCTGGGTCCAGGAGCAGTTTAAATGTGAGAGCCGCTGCGGCCTCCGCTGCGCCAGCGGGATCGAAGGTGAGGCCCGTGTGTCCTGCGAAGGATTCGATCGTCCGCGGATAGCCTGGGGGACGTGGAGGCAGCAGAGACAGCAGCGATTCTGGGAGGGCCAGGTTCTCCGGTGAAATTGTCTGAAGCACAGCACGAAGAGCTTTTTGCTGGTCCGCCGAATCGACGATCCTGGTCACAAGCTGTCCGTCGTCACGAAGAGCGTAACGGTAGTCCAGGCCTCCAATCTCCTTTGCCGCGGCTTCGGTCTGGTAGCGATGCAGCAAGTACAGCGGAACGAGTGTGTCTTCCAACTCCGCCATCGGCGTGTGAGGGGGAATTGCGTTCTCGCCGAAGCGCGCCAACGCTGCAGACCGAATCTTGAGAATGCGTTCAAGTTCCACAGCTGGGTCTGGGCCGTTGTCCCAGAGATGGGCATGCGGATGGGCGCCACCCAGCGGTCTTGCGTCCTCGTCAGTGATAAAGTAGAAACCGTTTTCCTGAGCCTTACTCAAGATATTGTCGAGAGCTGTGCGCTCGTCGGCGCCAGACTGGAATTGCGAATAGCCGTACTGGATCGACACTTTATCCCATGCGCCGATCCCGGTGTCGTAGGCACGCGAGAAATCAGGACGGCCGCTGGCGTCAAGCGTGATCCAGGGATGGGGATAATCCATCACCGAGCTGCCCGGCGCAATGGAGCTGGCGGCGAAATTGTGGGCCAGACCCAAAGTGTGACCGACTTCATGCGCGGCGAGTTGCCGAAGCCTGGCGAGCGCCATCTGCTGCATCTCCGGTGACGCGGACTTGCCCCTTTCATAAGGCGAGAGCAGCGCTTCGGCAATCATGTAATCCTGGCGGTCGCGCAGCGAGCCAAGAGTGACTCGGCCTTGAATAATCTCTCCGGTGCGAGGATCGGAAACGGTAAGCCCGAACGACCAGCCGCGGGTCGAGCGATGTACCCACTGGATGACGTTGTAGCGAACATCCATGGGATCGGCGCCCTCAGGCAGCACTTCAACGCGAAAAGCATTCTTGAAGCCGGCGGCCTCGAAGGCCTGGTTCCACCAGCTCGCACCCTCGACCAGCGCACTTCGAATTGGCTCCGGCGCTCCTGAGTCCACGAAATAGACGATAGGTTTTACGGGCTCGCTGACGGCCGCGCTGGGATCTTTCTTAATCAAGCGATGCCTTTGAATAAGGCGAACATCGAGGGGCGTGCCCAGGGGCGCGGCATAGTCCCGGTAGCGTGTATCGAAGAACCCGGAGCGAGGATCGAAAGCGCGCGGTTGGAAACCCTCGTCTGGTAGTTGGACGAAAGAGTAATGTTCACGCAGCGTAACGAAATGCGCGTCGGGAGTTACGGTAGCGACCAGCGAGTTCTCCACGGGGTGGTCAGTCGAGAAAGTCAGAATCGATTCAAACTCGGTGTTGAGTGGAAAATTCTTTGTGTTTTCGAGAGCGAGTGCGCTACGGTCTTTGTCGAGCTTGTATGCGCCCTGCTTGCTCGCCGCAAGTTGTTCAACTACGCCAAAGCCATCGCCTTGAAGAAAATCAGTTACGTCGATCAGCGCCGCTCCGTCCTCTTCGGCTTCGATTTTGAAGCCAGCCAGGACAGATTCCGCAAAAGATTGCCGGATAGCGAGGCTCTCCATCGGATTCGTCGAGGAAGATCGATATTGCAGATTCGGCGCGACCAGCAAAACGCGCGGACCGATGCGTGTGAAGTGCACGATTCGTTCGCTGCCCATCCGACCGCGATCTAATCCGATGTCATTCGAGCCGAGACCGTAAGGCAACGAAACCACAAACAGAAAATCCTTATTGAAATTACGGACCGTGAGGAAGAGGTGTCCGCTCTTTGCGTCCCAAGCCATTGGGAAGAGACCGTCAGTGCCCTTCATTCCGCTGATGCGATCGTGGATCGTTTTTGCAGACTCCGGAGTTTCTGCGGAGAGGAGAAAACTGAAAAGAAAAGTCGTGAGCAGCATTCCTGGCAAAACGAGGAACAGCTTGCGCCGGATTGGCATTCTTGTCATCTCCAGGCTGGGTCTTTTAATTTCAGGTCATCCTGCGCTATTGCGGTTTGGCATTTGGATCAGGAGGCGGCTGTGCCTTGTCGTTTTTCTTTTCGTCCGGATGATCCTGATAAATCGAGTATTGGCTTTGCGGACGTTTCAACTTGACGGTGAACTCCATCTTGGCCTTGTCGATGTCATAGTCTTCACCGAACGTCTGGAAACCGGCAGCCAGCACCTGGATCCGCAGTTTGCCATACGGAACGCCATCAAAGCTGGTCCTTCCGTCGACGTCAGTTTTGAGTTCGAGGTCGCCTCTGCCCTGTTTGCCGTGTGAGTTTACCGGGTGCATGATTACCGCGGCGTTGCGAACGGGTTTGCCATTGTCGTCCTTTATGATCAGAAAATTCAGGATCGCGGTAGGTTCTTCCTCAGCTTCGCGCTGCGCGGCCGCTTCGCCGAGAAATGCAAAAGCCATCACTGATGCAAGCATGCACGTGGCTATTATCTTCATTCCTGCCGGTTTCATATTCGGACATTCTAACGATTCGCGAACTCGCGGGAAAGAAGAAGTGAAGATGGAGGTCAAGGTCTCCCAGCGGAGCGGCTCTTGTGCTCGGCTCCAGCGGTCGAAGCAAGTTGCACCAGGTCGCTGGCGACCCGGGCGGTATTGTGGCGAGCAACGTCGCCCTCATCGAGATAATCGCCAAGAACAGGAATCACGCCGAGAGCTTCGATGGCGTCGAGATCGGCAACAATCTGGCATGCGCCCTCGAGCGCGTACTTAGCTTTGAGTCCGTCGGAAACTGGAGTGCGATTGATCAGCGCGTAGTCGAAGATCTGTTGTCGCGCGTGGCGGTTGAGAGCGCGGATGTGATCGGCGGCCGTCAGGCCAAGACTCTCGTTGGCTTGCGTCATCAGATTGCAGATGTAAACCTTGGTGGCCGGTGAGGTGACGATTGCATCTGAGATTCCATGCACCAGCAGGTTGGGGATGAGGCTGGTAAACAGAGAGCCGGGTCCGATGCTGATGATATCGGCGCGGGCGATGGCGTCGAGTGTCTGCGGCTGAGGCTCGACATTGGGCGGAACGAGAAAGAGCTCCTGAATGCGGACCTTGCTGGCGGTGATCTTAGTTTCTCCGCGAACGCGCGTGCCATCTTCCATCAGAGCTTCGAGTTCAATATTGGAAGTTGTGGCGGGATGTATATGACCGCGTGTGACGAGAATTTCCGAAGAGAGTCGCACGGCCTCCGAGAAGTCATGGGTAATGTCAGTTAGAGCGGCCAGAAAAAGATTGCCGAAGCTGTGACCTTCCAGGCCAGAGCCTTTCGCGAAGCGGTGACGGAAAAGCTGGGAGAGCAGAGCTTCATCCTCACTGAGTGCGACGATGCAGTTGCGAATGTCGCCAGGAGGAAGCATATTGAGTTCTTTTCGGAGGCGGCCGCTGGAACCGCCGTCGTCGCTTACGGTGACGACGGCGCAGAGATCTCGAATAATGGGAGAACCAGGGGGCGCCGCAGCCAACTCCGCGGGGGTGAGAGCGAAGCCCTTGAGTCCTTTGAGCAGAGTGGAAAGGCCAGTGCCGCCGCCGATCGCGACGACTCGCAAGCCACGCTCGCGCGTGGTCTTCTCCAGGGACAAGAGATCGGCGATTCTGGTTTCCATCCGAGAATCTCGCGAGCCGGCCTAATACGATTCGTCTTCCCGGAAGGAGCTCTCCGGCGAAGCAAGGTCGGCAGCGGGATCCGGGTACAACAGTTCGGTAAAGCGAGGGTCTTCGGCCAAATTGTGAAAATCAGAGTCGTTGCGCGCCTGGTAGCGCAGGCTGGCGTTCAGACGCAGCGCTTCGTCAAGGTGCTTGAGCGAGTCTTCCACGTGACCGGTAAGGCAATCGAGCGCGGCCAAGCCGTAGATTACGAAGTCCGTCTTGGGCGCCTGCTTGAGCAGCTTTTCAATGTGCTCCCGCGCCGTAACGTAGTCACCGACGTTCATCAGCGAGACGGCGTAGTCATAGTGCTCTTCAACACTTTTGAACTGCGTGGTGGTGGAGCGCTCGAGGTGCTGGTTGCAGATGCTGAGATGGATCGCAGCCCTGTCCGTCAACTCTTTGCTGGGCCCGGCGAGCACCTTTTGAAACAATGGCTTCGCCTTCTCGAACTTATGTTCCTGCAAAGCGCGCAGACCGGCTTCGTAATTCTGCAGAGCCTGGGTTACGCGCGGGTCTTCCGGGATCGCTGCTTTCTTAGGGGTAGCCTTCTGAGCCATGTGAAGAATTTTTCCTGTGCTCGTCGTAATGGGGACTCCTTAGCTCTTGAAACCTGAAGAGCCAACACACAAGTATCACTCAAGTCGCGAGTTTGGGCAATTCGTAGGCAGCATCGAGTACCTGGTTGCAAGTACCAGGAGGAAACCGGCGAGTCAGACCGGCTCAGTGGTTTCTCTCTTGATACTGAGTACTCGGTACTGGCAACTAGTTGATGGTAGCGGCCGATTGCAGATCAATCGTTTTCCAATCGCCCTTGATGATGCCGGCGCGAATCTGGGCTGCGGTCTTGCCTTTCTCGTGCTGCTGATAAGAATAGTAAAGCTCTTTCAGGCACGTGGCGCAGCGTGCGCCGTGCGTGTTCTCGAAGCAGCTATGCAGGCTGTTGTGGCCCATGCGATCGCAATAGCAATAGCACGGTTGCTGGTGAAGTACGACGGGGATTTTCGCCGCTAGGTCATAGGCGTGAGTCTGATAAGGATATTGCGCGTCCGCTCCCCAGAGCTGGTCCTTCGTGAGGATGTCAGGCAGCTTTGTGCCCTTCGCCGGCGGGCCGGCGTTGTAGGCGGGAATGCCTCCTTCGTCTTCCTGAGCGGTAAATTGGGCCGACAAGGTCATGATGATGGTCACGAGAAAAGCAAGGGTAAAAGCGCGGTAGGCGGACTTGCTGCGAAGCAGACGTCGTGTCATAGGTTCCCCTGAACTCGTTTATTTTAACCTGCTTTCGCCTTGCCTGGTAGAGAGAGGAATGGATACAAAGGATCCGTACAAATCGCTGCCGAGTGAACGCGATCTGTATACAATAGAAAAACGCATGCCCGAAACGCCAATTACGGAGCCAGCGAACAGTCAAGCACCGTTGACTCCGCGTATCGAAACCGATTCCGGCGTTCGACTGCGACCGGCTTTAGGAGTATGGCTGCGCGATCTGATTGTCTCGCTCGCGATCTCGGCCTTTATCATCGTCTTCATCTATCAGCCGGTGAAGGTGGAAGGCACCAGCATGATGCCATCGCTCGAAGATCAGGAGCGGATCTTCGTCAACAAATTTGTGTACCGGCTGGAACCGATTTCTCGCGGAGACATTGTGGTGTTTCGTTATCCGCGCGATCCCTCGAAAAGCTACATCAAGCGCGTAATCGGAGTGGCCGGGGACCGAATCCGTATCGACGGCGGCCAGGTTTATGTGAATGGCGAGCCGCTCGATGAGGACTATGTTCCTCCCGCATACGCCGACTCACGGTCTTATCCTGAAACTGTAGTCCCACCAAACTGCTACCTGGTGCTGGGAGATCACCGGTCGATGTCGAACGACAGCCGCGATTTTGGACCGGTGAATCAGAGCTATATTTACGGCAAGGCTGTGTTCGGATATTGGCCCATGGATAAACTGGGGCGAGTACGGTAGTCGAGTGCGGTAGATCCGTAGTTGGATACTGGGCACAATCTAGTGCCGTAACTCCCCCGCGTAACTTCCCGCAGTGAGGAGCGTTATACTCGCAGGGCACCGCGGGACACGATTGCGCAGACATCGGTCCGCGGATGCAGAATTCTTCCCATGAAGCCGCTGGCCTACACCTCGCCTTATTCATGGTTGTTCTGGGCGGTGTTTCTCCTTACTTATGCCCCGGAGTACTCACTGATCGCGCGTTCGCGGCCGGCAAAGGGGCAGAAGACTGACGGTGGATCGATGACGGTCATCGTGATGGCCGGCTGGGTTGGGATGCTCGGAGCTTTCTCGGTCGCTGGAATTCGAGCCTTCGCTGTCACGCATGGACAGAAAACCTGGTTTGTAACTGGCCTGGTGGTTCTAGTATGCGGCAGTTTGCTGCGCCGCCATTGCTGGCGAATGCTCGGGAAACATTTCACTGGCGATGTGAGGGCATCGGCAGAGCAGCCGGTGATTCAGCAAGGCGCGTATCGCTGGGTGCGGCATCCTTCTTATACCGGCGGCATGCTGATGTATCTGGGAACCGGTATCGCGCTCACCAATTGGCTGAGTGTGGCGATCATCGCGCTGACGGGCGCGGCAGCGTACCTGTACCGTGTGCGGGTGGAAGAGCAGGCGCTGCGGGCCAATCTAGGCGCCCGCTATGAGGAATACATGCGCCGGACGAAGCGGTTCGTACCCTTCGTGTTCTGACGGCCAGAGCGCTCGAGCCAGTGAACTTTCCCCGCATCGTTTTCTCTGCACATAGCTAACCTCGCCGTTTGCGAAGAGTCCTTTCCAACGGAGATGTTCCTGTCGATGGAGGAATGAATCCAGATGAGCCGGGTAATCACTTTCTCATTTGTGCAAATCTGCGTCGGTGTGAGCGTTTCGTTGTCCGCCCAGGTTGTGCAATCTTCGACACCACAGTCCACTACGGACGGGTGGCCTATCGCGACCGCGGAGTCGGCAGGAATTTCGTCCAAGCCGCTGCAGGATTTGGAAACCGCGGTGCGAGCCGGAGAATTCAAGAAGATTGGAAGCGTTTTGATCGCACGGCATGGGAAGCTGGTCTATGAGGCTTACTTTGACGGCGACGCGAACGCCTTGCGCGATACGCGCTCGGCCACGAAAAGCATTACGGACGCGCTGATTGGCATCGCCATCAGCGAGAAGAAGTTGAGTGGAGTGGATGCACGGGTGCTGAAGTTGCTGCCAGAGCACGCTCGCAAACTGCAGAATCCAGATCCGCGAAAGGAAAGGATCACGGTGGAAGACCTTCTTACCATGAGTTCGCCACTCGAATGCGACGACTGGAACGATGCCTCGCGCGGCAACGAAGAGCGTATGTATCTGGTGGAAGATTGGGCGCAGTTCATCCTCGACCTGCCGATGCGCGGCCGGATGCACGTGGGAGAAAAAATCGATCCTCCGCCCTACGGAAGATATTTCAGCTACTGCACCGGCGGAGTCTTCATTTTGAGCGAGGTGGTTCAGAAAACAACAGGCCTGCGCACCGATCGCTACGCCGAGGAGAAGCTGTTCGGGCCTCTCGGAATCAACGGCGCGCAGTGGGTGTACTCTCCGATGAATATTCCGCAGACGGGCGGGGGCCTGCGCCTGACAAGCCGAGATCTTTTGAGGATTGCTCAGCTTTATTTGAACGGCGGAAGCTGGCAGGGGAAACGAATTGTCGACGAAGCGTGGGTGAGGACGTCGACGCAACCGCACGCGCGCATCGACGACGATACCGACTACGGCTATCTTTGGTGGCTGAAGGCTTTCAAGTCCGGCGGAAAGAGCCATCCGGCGTTTTTCATGAGCGGCAACGGCGGAAACAAAGTTGTGGTCTTTCCTGCCCTGGATTTGGCGGTTGTCATCACCAGCACAAACTACAGCACTCGCGGCATGCACGAGCAAACTGAAAAACTGCTGACCGACTATATCCTGTCGGCAGTCGGACAGTGATTCTTCGCGGTGATGCCGTTGATTGCAATCGCAACTTTGAATCAAGGCAATATCGCGTTCTGTGCTTGGCCTGAAGTCCAATCCCTGCTAAAATCCTTAAAATCCACTCCCCCGGAGCGAGAATGCAGGCTATCCTTGCGCTGGAAGACGGGCGAGTCTTCCGAGGCAAAGGCTACGGCGCCAAAGGCGAATGCTACGGCGAAGTCGTTTTTAATACTTCCATCACCGGCTACCAGGAAATCTTCACCGACCCATCTTATTCGGGACAGATCGTTGTCCTGACCAATCCTCAAATCGGCAACTACGGCACTAACCAGGAAGACAACGAAGCCACGCGTCCGTGGATCGAAGGGCTGATCGTGCGCGAGTTTTCGAAAGTGAGTTCGAACTGGCGCTCGCAGCAGGTGGCTGAGGAATATCTAGAACAATTCCAGGTGCCAGTGCTGTCGGATATCGACACGCGGGCGCTGGTGCGGCATCTGCGTGATCACGGAGTAATGCGCGGTGTGGTCTCCACCATCGAGAGCGACGCCGAGAAGTTGGTAGCGAAGGCGAACTCCATTCCGAAGATGGACGGCACCGACTTGGCCAAAGAGGTGAGCACGAAACGGCCTTATGTGTGGGAGGTGGGTGAGCGCTCGCACGAGCCGGTGGCCGTAGTAGGGGTAAAGGACGAGCCAGCGCGGTTTCATGTAGTAGCTTATGATTTCGGAATCAAGCAAAACATTTTACGTAAGTTACGCGGCGAAGCTTGCCGGGTGACGGTAGTACCCGCTCAAACGCTCGCAGAGGATGTGCTGGCCTTGAAGCCGGACGGTGTGTTTCTGTCGAATGGCCCGGGCGATCCCGAGCCGTGTACGTATGCGGTGGACAGCATTCGTCGGCTGATGGGAAGAATGCCGATCTTTGGAATTTGTCTGGGACATCAACTCACCGGCATTGCGCTCGGGGGAAAAACCTTCAAGCTGAAGTTCGGACACCATGGCGGGAATCATCCGGTGAAGCGGTTGCAGACAGGCAAGATTGAGATCACCGCGCACAATCACAACTTTGCCGTCGATCCCGATTCGCTGCCGGAGAGTGAAGTCGAACTCACACACATCGATCTGAATGACTCAACGCTGGAGGGCCTGCGGCATCGCAACCTGCCGCTATTCAGCGTGCAGTATCACCCGGAAGCCGCGCCGGGGCCGCATGACTCGCATTACCTGTTCAAGGAGTTCACGAAAATGATGGAGGAGTGGAAAGGATAGCGCCGGATTGAAACCGATCGACAGGGAAGGTTTGATTTCGGTCGCGTCAAGCACGGTTCGTATCGGCTGAAATTTGAGCCGTCGTGGGGATTCTGCCGTGCTCTAACTCCAGTTAAGTTGTCCTTCAGGGATTTGGCAAGGGATCAAAATGACAGTGCCGGTGGCGGCGACCGATACTTGTTGGTCCTCATTTGCTTTGAAAGGGCGCGCCTTCAAGGCGCGCCGTAATAGGTGCAAATAAGAATTGCGGCTTTAGCCGCTGAGGTACGGTCGTGAGACCAACCAGAGAGCACGCTACGAATACCAGCCAAACCTACATGGTGACGTCTGCTACTTGGGATCGGCTCTCTCTCTTTCGCAACGAGAGATGGGCCGGTCTGCTCATCGACGTCCTCTATCACTATCGCCGTTCTGCCTTTATGTTGCACGAATTCGTTGTCGTGCCCGACCACGTGCACGTGCTCATCACGCCCAAGACAAGCTTGGAGAAAGCCGTCCAATTCATCAAGGGCGGATTCTCCTATCGAGCCAAGAAAGAGCTAGGCTCAAATTTGGAAGTCTGGCAGAAGGGATTTTCGGATCATCGGATACGCGATGCGGAAGACTATCTGCGTCACGCTGCATACATTCGGGAGAATCCTGTTCGCACGCATCTTTGCGAACGGGCGAAAGAATATCCTTACTCGTCAGCGCATCCTGGATTCGAGTTGGATGCGGTGCCTCAGGGGCTAAAGCCCCAAGACATAGACGAGTTCTACGGCGCGCCTGAAGGCGCGCCCTTTCAAGACGAAAAGCTCTGCGGCGTGGAAGCTACGCCCTTTCAGACCAAGAAACCAATCGGCGCGTCTGAAGCCTCGCTTAATCAAAACAAACGCGTCGCGTCCGTTACTTTCCAAAAGAATTCGCGGAAGATTGCATCGTAAATGCCCAAACGCACTGATATCTCGAAAATCCTGATCCTCGGTTCCGGGCCCATCGTCATCGGACAGTCGGCGGAGTTCGATTACTCTGGCACGCAGGCTTGCAAGGCGCTCAAGTCTGAGGGCTATCAAGTGGTGCTGGCCAACTCCAATCCAGCGACCATCATGACCGACCCGGAGATTGCCGACCGCACCTATATCGAGCCGCTCACCCTCGAGTATTTGGAAGCGATCATCCGCATCGAGCGGGAACTGACGCCGGGCGCGGGTTTCGCCGTGCTGCCTACCGTCGGCGGGCAGACTGCACTCAACCTTGCCATTGAACTTTCCGATGGCGGCGTTCTTGAAAAATACAATGTCAGCCTGATCGGGGCGAACGTCGAGGCCATTAAGAAAGCAGAGGACCGGCTCTTCTTCAAGGACGCGATGCAGAAGATTGGGCTCGACGTTCCCAAGTCGGCGTTGGTGAACAGCACAAAAGATGGCTTGGAGTTCGCGGGCAAGATCGGATTTCCGGTCATCATTCGGCCGTCGTTCACGCTCGGCGGAACGGGGGGCGGCATCGCCTTCAACCGCGAAGAGCTGGTTGAAGTGCTGGCCCGCGGTTTGGATATGTCTCCGGTTCACGAGGCGCTGATCGAAGAGTCGGTGCTGGGATGGAAAGAATTCGAGCTCGAGGTGATGCGCGACACCAAAGACAACGTCATCATCATTTGCTCGATCGAGAACTTCGATCCCATGGGCGTGCACACGGGCGACTCCATTACAGTGGCCCCAGCGCAAACGCTCACTGACCGCGAGTACCAGGCGATGCGCGACGCCTCGATTGCGGTGATCCGCGAAATTGGCGTGGACACGGGCGGATCGAACATTCAGTTCGGTGTGAATCCCGAAACCGGACGCATGGTGGTCATCGAGATGAACCCCCGCGTTTCGCGCTCGTCGGCGTTAGCGTCGAAAGCTACGGGATTTCCGATTGCGAAGATCGCCGCGAAACTTGCCGTGGGATACACCCTGGATGAAATTCCCAACGACATCACGCGCAAGACTCCGGCGTGCTTCGAGCCGACGCTCGACTACGTGGTGGTGAAGATTCCGAAGTGGCAGTTCGAAAAATTTCCCGGAGCCGACGAGAACCTTGGCGTTCAGATGAAGTCGGTCGGCGAAGTGATGGCGATCGGCCGTACTTTTAAAGAGGCGTTAATGAAGGGCGTTCGCTCCCTCGACACGGGAAAGCGCGTTGGCGGCGGAAAGATCGAGCCCAAAATCCTGACGCAGCGGCTGGTGACGCCGCATCCCGAGCGGTTGGCCTATGTGCAATACGCTTTGCGACAGGGGCACACGGTAAAGCAGATCGCGAAGATGACCTCGATGGATCCGTGGTTCCTGTATCAGCTCAAAGAAATTAACGACATGCAGCTTGAGTTGGAGAAGCACCCGATTGAGTCGATTCCAACCGAGGTGTTGCGCGAATCCAAGCGCATGGGATTTTCCGACGGGCGCCTGGCGAATGTGTGGCGGCTGGAAGGCCAGGAGAAAGTCCGCCACCTCCGCAAGAAGCACGGCGTCTTGCCCGTCTACAAGCGCGTGGACACGTGTGCGGCGGAATTCGAAAGCTTTACCCCGTATCTTTACTCGACCTACGAGGATGAAGACGAAGCCGCTCCGACGGATAAAAAGAAGATCATCATTCTGGGCAGCGGTCCGAACCGTATCGGGCAAGGAATTGAATTCGATTATTGCTGCTGTCACGCATCGTTCGCACTGCACGAAGACGGATACGAGACGATCATGATCAATTGCAATCCTGAAACTGTCTCGACCGATTACGACACCAGCGACCGTCTCTACTTTGAGCCGTTGACGTTTGAAGATGTTTGGGCGATTTATCAGCACGAGACGTCGAAGGGTGCGCCATGCGGTGTGATCGTGCAGTTTGGTGGGCAGACGCCTCTCAACCTGGCTCTGCCCCTTAAGGCCGCAGGCCTCAACATTATCGGCACATCGCCGGAATCGATTGACCTGGCTGAAGATCGCAAACACTTCAACAAACTGCTGGAGGAACTGCAAATTCCGCAGGCGGCAGGAATGATGGCAACCTCGTTGGAGGAGGCGATCGACGGAGCAAAGCGCGTGGGATATCCGGTGGTGGTGCGGCCCTCCTACGTGCTCGGCGGTCGCGCCATGGTGATCGCCTACGATGAAGAGTCGGTTGTGCGGTACATGAAAGAGGCGGTCGAGTACTCGCACGATCGACCGGTGCTGATCGATCACTTCCTCGAAGACGCGATTGAAGTGGACGTCGATGCGCTCTCTGATGGCGAGGACGTGGTGATTGGCGGAATCATGCAGCACATCGAGGAAGCCGGCATTCACTCGGGCGATTCATCCTGCGTGCTGCCAGCCGTCGATATTCCACAACACCTTATGGAGCGCATGCGCGACTACACCTTCAAGCTGGCGCGCACGCTGAAGGTAGTTGGGCTGATGAATATCCAGTTCGCCATTCCGCGCGGCGATGGCAGCGGATCAGGCAACGGCGCCGAAGGCGGAAAAGTCTATGTGCTTGAGGTCAACCCGAGGGCTTCGCGCACGGTTCCCTATGTTTCGAAAGCCACAGGCGTGCCGCTGGCGAAGATTGCGGCACGGCTGATGACGGGGCGCAAGCTGCGGGAATTCCTTCCGGAGAATATCGACCGCCGCACCGACCTCGATACGGGAAGCTGCTACTACGTGAAGTCGCCGGTGTTTCCGTGGAACAAGTTTCCCGGCGTCGATACCGTGCTGGGGCCGGAGATGAAATCAACCGGCGAAGTTATGGGCGTCGGCGACAGCTTCGGCGAAGCCTTCGCCAAGGCGCAGTTGGCTGCAGGCCAGAAGTTGCCGACCCAGGGCACGGTCTTCATCAGCGTGACCGACCACGACAAGCGGTACGTTGCCGAACTCGCGCGCAAGTTTGTACATATGGGTTTCAAGCTGGTAGCGACCTCCGGCACTGCTGACGTGATCGAATCCGCGGGCATGAAGGTCGAACGAGTCTACAAAGTGAAAGAGGGCCGTCCGAACGTGGTGGATTTCATCAAGGGCCAGCGCATTCATCTGATCGTCAATACTCCCACCGGTCTGGAGCCATGGTTCGACGAGAAGGCGATCCGCCGCGCGGCGGTCATGGCGCGCATTCCGACGATCACCACGCTTTCGGCCGCACGGGCCGCTGCGGAAGGGATCGCGGCTTTGCAGCGTGGCGAAGTGAATATCAGAGCCCTGCAGCAGTTGCACGCGGAACGAAATGTGAGCAGGACGTGAATGCTCGGTAAACTGGAATTGGCGGATATCCCTTCTTAGTTCTGCCTGTGTTACAATATATCCATATGAGTAATACACTTACGGTTCGCTTGCCGGAAGAACTCCTGGAGCGGGTACGGGAGAAAGCTCGCCGAACTGGGCTTCCGGTGGGCCGCGTCGTCCGTCAGTCCCTGGAAACCACGCTTGGCTCCGACGCGAACCAGGCGTGGAGAAAATATGCGGGTATTTTAAAAGACGGCCCGCCTGACCTTTCTTCGCGCAAGGGATATTCGCGCAAGTGAACGCCATTGCGGACACCGGATTTCTGGTGGCTCTGCTCGAGCAGCATGACACCTACCATGCTTGGGCAATCGAGGTTGCAGAAGCTATCCGTTGGCCTGCGCTGACCTGCGAATCGGTTTTATCAGAAACCGCATTCCATGTGCGGTCCAGCGAATTGCCGCTTGAGATGTTGCAAAACGGAATGCTTCGCCTCGCATTCGATTTCACCGGCCATCTGGAACATCTCCACGTTCTCGCCACTCGCTATGCCGATCGAAAACCCGACCTTGCCGATCTCTGCCTGATTCGTATGAGCGAACTCTACCCGCGGCACACCCTCATCACCGTCGACCACGATTTTCGGGTTTACCGCCGAAACAAACGAGAAGCCATCCCGCTGCTAAGCCCGCCGAAGAAGTGATACGCTGTATTGGCTATGTTAATTCACGGTGTCTTTCCTCCCATTACCACGCCGTTCTATCCCGACGGCAACGTCTACTTCAAGAAGCTCGAGAGTAACGTTGAGCGATATTCGCGTACGCCTTGTGCCGGCGTAGTCGTACTTGGATCGACGGGCGAAGCCATTCTACTTTCCGATCAAGAGAGGCGAGACGTCCTCAAATCGGCACGCGAGGCCAGTGCGCCGAACAAAGTGCTGATCGCGGGTACAGGGATCGAATCGGCGATCGAGACTTTGCGGCTTACCGAGTTTGCCGCCGAACTTGGCTACGATGTTGCCATGGTGCGCACTCCGCATTACTACAAGAAGCAGATGCAACCGGCAAACATTCTGGCGTTTTATCGCACCGTGGCCGATCGTTCGCCGCTGCCGGTGATTATTTACAACTTTCCGCAGGCGACCGGCTACGACATTCCGGCAGAACTCGTGATCGAACTGGCGGAGCATCCGAACCTGATCGGAATTAAGGAATCGAGTGGAGATGTGGACAAAGTGCGCAAGATGGTGGAGGGCACACGACACATAAAGCGCAGCGCAACCGTCACTGAGACGTTTGAGGCAGTGACGCCACGCATGTTGGCTAGTGCGACTGCAGGGTCGAGTCGCGAAGGTGGAGAGCTGGTTTCGGTTGCCGTGCTGGCAGGTTCTGCATCCTTGCCGAAGCCTTCTTCGGCGGGCGTCACGGTCTTCGGCAACATTAAAACCAGGCAGAAAGAAACTGGATTTCAGGTGCTGGTAGGCGCCGCCAACAAGTTGCATCCTTCACTTGAGGCTGGAGCAGTGGGCGCGATTCTTGCTTTTGCCTGTCTGGCCCCGACCTCGTGCTATGAAATCTATGCCGCGTGGAAAGAAGGCGACGATGAGTTGGCGCGACTGAAACAGCAGCGTATTGCTCGCACGGCAGAACGCGTTGTGGGCGAGTTAGGAATTCCTGGAGTAAAGCATGGCATGGACTTCAACGGCTACTTTGGCGGCCCGGCACGCCTGCCGCTGCTGCCACTTACCGGCGAGGTGAAGACTGAAGTAGAGCGAATGTTGGCGGATATAAGAAATTAAGTCCAGGTCTTGATCAGAGCGGGACACGGAGTCCAGAACGTAGAAATAGAGATCGTCCGATCCCGATGTCCTAAGAACTTGCCAAGGAGCAACCCAGGTCTTGTGATCCGGATCACATTTCCGTATACTATATTCGAACGAACGTTCGAATTATCCTCAGCTCTCCGCAATGGTATGGCAGGTGTAACAACAGCGGCGCGTGTTTCTCTGCGAAGGCATCGTAGTGCCTCGGCGCCTGCAACTCGCTTTGACCGTCGACTCGCCGAGATCCTTACTCACGCCACTGAAGTCTTCTGCAAAAGGGGATATGAAGGCGCCTCGATGCGCGATCTTTCGCGCGCCAGCGGCATGTCGCTGGCAGGGCTTTATTACTACTTCGAATCCAAAGAGCGACTTCTCTTTCTGATCCAGAAGCACACGTTCGCGACAATCGTGCAGCGGCTTAAGGCGCGTTTGGAGGGGGTCAGTGATCCGGAGAAGCAAATCCGAATCCTTATTCTAAATCACCTTGAATATTTTCTAGCCAATCCGGCTAGCATGAAGGTTTTGACGCACGAGGCCGATGTGCTGAAAAACGAGTTCGCGTCAGAAGTGGCCGCGATCAAGCGGGAATACTACCGGATCTGCGTCGGCCTGCTTGATGGTTTGAAACGCGACCGGGGATTGGAATTCTCCACGCGAATCGCGGTTCTCAGCCTCTTCGGTATGATGAATTGGATCTACACCTGGCATAATCCGCGGGTCGATGCCGACGCAGAACAAATTGCACGCGAGATGGGCGACATTTTTCTGCGTGGCGTGATGGACGGTGCTGACGGCCGCAAATGAAGGCGGCGACTTCAAAGAGCGATACAGGGCTAAGATCGGGAAGATTAGATCGGAAAAGATTAGAAGGATAAGGAGTGATAAATATGGCGACGACAATGCAACCGACTACCGGCGAAACGACCAATCAGCTTGTTAACTACCGGCGCGACGGCGGCGTCGCGGTGATCGAGATGTGCGATCCGCCGGCCAACACTTATACCTACGAGATGAACCGGCAGCTCGACGATGCAATCCTGCGCGCACGAATGGAGAATGACGTCTACGTAATTTTGATCACCGGCGCTGGCGACAAATTCTTTTCGGCGGGAGCGAATATCAAGATGCTGTCGAGTGTCGATCCAACCTTTAAGTATTACTTCTGCCTGCACGCCAACGAGATGCTGCTGCGGTTGGAGCACACGCCAAAGCTGGTGATTGCGGCGATTAATGGCCACTGTGTGGGCGGTGGTCTGGAGATCGCGATGGCCGCCGACATACGCATCGCCCGAAAAGACGCGGGCAAGATCGGTCTGCCTGAGGTTAACCTGGGTGTGCTGCCTGGAACCGGCGGCACGCAGCGGCTGTCGCGGCTGGTCGGAAAGAGTAAAGCGATCGAACTGATGGTGACGGGCAACACCTTCTCGTTTGAGGAAGCGCAGGAGCTTGGTATCATCAACGACATTTATGAGCGCGATGGCTTCATGGAAA